>Ga0208626_1000194_pt1 | contig 23798 bp, 18 predicted proteins | sample LakWasMet10_HOW4_2_FD_183860 | JGI IMG/M metagenome (GOLD analysis project Ga0208626, IMG submission 183860) | Freshwater sediment methanotrophic microbial communities from Lake Washington under simulated oxygen tension - Sediment Metagenome... | ecosystem: Environmental > Aquatic > Freshwater >... | reverse complement strand
ATAGGCGTGTAAATGTGAGATAGCGCTATATGCTCAGTATCACCCACCAGTTTGGAGAGGAAATGCAACGGGTAATCACGCCCTGCCCATTCAACCTTGCCAGCCTGGTAAGCATTGTCCAGGTCTTTCTGCTTGAGTTTCTGTACCTGTTCAATCATCACGGTTGGAACAGCAAAGACTTTATTTCCTGAACGGACCAATACCACCTGTGCAACAGACAATGTAACCGGCAGGTAGATGTTAAACATTGCACCTGATCCTGACACATTGCTGACATCGATACGGCCACCCAATGCAGCAATATCACTGCGTACAGCGTCCAGGCCTACACCGCGGCCTGCAATCTGCGAAATCGAATCAGCTGTAGAAAAGCCCGGTTCAAAGATCACAGCCATCAACGCCTGCTCTGTGACTTCCTGTCCTGCCGCGAGCAGGCCTTTTTCTGTTGCCTTTTGTTTTACTTTAGCCAGGTTAACGCCAGAACCGTCATCAGTAATGATCAATGTAATTTCATCATTTTCCATGCTGACTTTAAGCCGGATATGGCCAATTTCAGGCTTGCCGGATTTGACACGCTCTTCAGTAGTCTCTAGGCCATGCGCGACAGCATTGCGCAATAAATGCTCAAGAGGCGCGCCCAGTTTATCCAGAACACCACGGTCCAGCTCAATGTTTTCACCGTCAATCGCCATCTCTACGCGCTTATTCAGTTCACGCGCAGTTTGACGTACGATACGCTGCAAACGCTCGGAGATAGTTGCAAACGGCAGCATACGGACACGCATCAGACCCTGCTGCAATTCACGGTTCATACGGTTTTGCTGTTGCAATGCGGCGTCAGTCTGATCCAGATTGAGCAGCAAACCATGCTGAATTGTCGAAACGTCGTTTACGCTCTCCGCCATCATACGTGTCAGTTCCTGCAGGCGCGTAAAACGGTCAAACTCAAGCGGGTCAAACGCCTCATTCGCTTCCTGCAGCAAGCTCATGCGAGACTGCAATTGCGTTTCAGCTTCTATTTCCAGCTCGCGCAGATAAGCACGCAATCTGATGATACTGTCAGTCAGGTCAATGGAAGACTGTTTGAAGTTCTGCATTTCCCTGTCCATACGAGAACGCATAATAGAAACTTCACCAGCCTCATTGATAAGCCTGTCCAGCACATCGGCACGCATACGCAGGAATTGCGTTTTACGTTCTGTCCTGCGTGCAGGAATTACCTCTACAGGGGCATCCGGGTTCGTTACACCAGCAGCTTTCGCAGCACCGGAGCCGCTTGAAACCTGATCAAGCATCAGGCTGATCTGGTCAAACTCCACAAACATGCTGTCAAAGTCATCAGTCGTGATCTTATGATTCAAGGCACGAATCACATGGTCTTCCATGCCATGAACACTGTCGCCAATCGATACCAGGCCAGCCATACGTGCGCTGCCCTTGAGTGTATGCAATACGCGCTGCAACGAATCAATATATTCATGCTCTTGCGGATTGGCACGCCAGCCACGCAGATCCTTACCGATTTGCGGCACTAATTCGCGCGCTTCTTCCAGGAACAGTGCCAACAGTTCTTCATTGACTGCACTGTCTTTACGCTGCTGTGCCTGCACTTCGGGAACGACTGCGGCCGCAGCCGGTGCCACTTCAGCAGCAGGCTCAGCAAGCGGCTCAATAGCCGGCAATTGGGATGCGGCCTGATCTGCCGCTGCTGCAATTGCGGCAGCTTTATCAGCTTTAGGTTCGGCACTCGCCTTTTCTTTTGTCTTTTTGGCTGATTTTCTGGTTTCAGCCACTTCAAGCACCGCAGCTTCAGCCTGCTGCGTAGCGGTGGCCTGCATGGCAGCGGTAGACTCGCCCAGCGCGACAATCAATGCGCGTGTTGTTTTCGGTTCATTCAGTGCTTTAACGCTTTCCAGGCCTTCACCAAGTGCTTTTACTACATTGGCATACAATTCGATATGCTGTTCAGTCCAGTTGCCGTTATGTTCATCCAGCCAATGCTCAAGCGCGCGCGCCAGATCACCAATCGGTGTAAACCCCGCAGTTAACGCATTGCTGCCAAGCGTATGGGCAGCGCGGTAACTTTCGGTTGAGTCCATGATGATTAGGTCCTGCGCATCAACCAGGGTTTTATAATGCTGCTCGGCCTCGGCAAGGAAAATATCAAAGAAAGCTTTGCTTAGCTTGCGGGTACCGCCGATAAGCACTTCTTCTTTCTGCGGTACGGCTTTCTGTACCAGTGCCTGCTCAAACTCCGCCATCAGGTCTTTGGCTTGCTGCTGAAACGGCAACGGACTCAGGCTAACACTCTGTTTCTCCAGAAGTTCAGCAACCCATGCCGCAAAATTGGCAGTCACTTTCTCTATAAACGCCAATATCGATGTGGTCGGAAACGCCTTGCGTTCCAGCATGTCATTCAGCAGGTCTTCTACCGCCCAAGCGACTTCACCCAAGGCAACCAGGCCTACAGTGCGGCCACTGCCTTTCAGGGTATGGTAGGCACGACGCACTTCAGTCAAGGCGGCGCTATCTGTTGCATTCACACGCAAGGCCTGCAGGTTCTGTGCCAGCGTTGCCAGCACTTCTTCAGCCTCAGTCAGGAAAATATCCTGTAGTTCAGGATCCAGCGCTTTGTCTACAACAGTATCTGTCGCTGCTTCAGCAACAGTGGCGGCTTCTGCCGCAACCGCAGATTCTGACGCGACCGCTTCGTTAACCGGCAGCTCATCTACGGCAGCGGGTTTAACGAATTCAGGAATTACTTCATCGAATGCAATGCCATCATAACTCACTACAATTTCTGCAGACTCATCAGAAATATCTGCAGATTGAGCAGATTCAAGTATCCCTTCAATACCAAGATTAAGCGCACGAGCCCCCTCTTCCAGTCGAAGCAAGGCATAAGACAACGCCTGGTCTGACTCTGGACGCACATGCGGCAGTTCCTCGGCATACAGCCCCAGCATACTTAAACTCTCTGCAACCAGTTCAAAACTATTGCTATACGGCTCACCAAGGACAGCGTTTTCGGCATTGTTCTTGAACATATCAACAAACAATGCACTCAACTGGGCAATTGCCCTGGGCGTCGTCATTTCGAGCATTTCAAATGCAGCCATCACTTGCTGCAATGGCTTGTCCGCGCCACTCAGTACACTGACATCGTCTGGATTCCGGAAGAACGTATCCAGTGCTTTTTCTACCAGTGCCAAAGATTCGATAATCTGTTTCGCAACAGCCGACACCACACTCGCATCAAGTTTACTGGTAGCGAACGCATCAACGGCAGGCGCAAGCTCACTACCCTGAGCAAGGGCATGGAGGCGTTCACTTTGTGTAGCAATTTTGTGTTTTACATCGGCATCCAGATGCTGGTAATGGTCGCAGCAATACTCAAGCAAGTTTAAAGAGGCCGCGATTTCAATGAATGAAGATTCATTCAATTTCTGCTTCCCAGCCTGTAAAGCCTGCACTGCCTGATAAGTCGCGTTAACCAGCCTGATAACACTTTGGCTTGAAATATTTTGCTGAACCGCTGCCGCAATCGCTTCCAGTTTATTGGTAAAAGCCAGCAAATCGGAAACCGAAACATCGGCAGTCCTGATGCTGATATTTGACCAAAGCTCCTTAAGCCCAGGCAGATCTGCAATCAACTGTGCCAAGGCAGCATGCTCAGCAGCACTTGAAGGCGCCGATGCACTATCAGATGCATTATCCTGAGGCAAAGCATCATCCAGCTCAAACACATCCTTAACACGCGATATCAGATCCGTCATACGGTCACTGATTGCGACGTAATAGAGCAATTCGCGCAGCAACTGCGATGGCGCCTTGGCATCTCCCGAGGCCAGGTTGCCTAACTGGCGATCAAGTTTGCGACAAAGTTTCTTAGCGCCATTGCTGGCCGCCACTTTATCCTGGATCAGGGAGTCAGCAAATGCTGAAGCTGTCCACCACAGTGTTCTCGGGGCATTTTTAACCTGAACCTGCTGAACCTTTACGATTGCTTCACGCATTGCATTCAATGCGTCAGTGTTTTTAGTACGCAACCAGTCCAAAAGCGATTTCTGGAAAACAGCTCTTTGCTCCGCTACAAAAACAGGGATTGCAGACTCTTCAATCGGATTTGTTGGCAGGTCTTTTGGCGCACTGTTGTCAGTATCTGGGAAAAACAATTCACTTTCTTCGACAGACTCACCCTGAGCTTCAACCAGAGGTTTCAGGGTCGGATACAAACGTATTGGCGTATCAGGCGCACCATTCATCAGGTCTTGCAGATATTGCGACAGGGTTTCTACCGCTTCGACAAGGTGTGCAACCACTTCCTGCGTAACAGGTACGGTCTGCTGTGCAATTTTGCTTGTGAGCTTTTCAATTTCGGAACAATAGCGTTTGCAACCTTCCAGGCCGACCATATCCAGCGCACCGTTTACTTGGTAAAGATGCGCCAGGGTCAGTCTTAAAGATGCAGAGCCGCCCAGATTCTGGCTAACCTCATTAAAGCTGGCCAGGACTTTTTTCAGCGACTGATCAATCTCGTCTTTAACCCAGGACAATGGGCCGGTATCAAATGCTTCAGGCATTCTGTACTCCCATTTCTATATACGATTTTTTCATGGAGTCTTATTTATCTCACGTTACAAATTAAACACATAGCAATAACGCAGTAATGCAATCGCCTTGGGTTACAGTTTAAAGCCAGCTACTGAGTCGCGTAACTCTTCAGCCAGTGAGTTGAGCTGACCAACAGACTCAGCTGTCAACTTGGTACCCTGTGTTGTTTGTGTCGTAATTTCCTGAATCATCTGCATGTTGTTAGCAACCGTTTTGGCAGAATCGGTCTGTGCATTTGTAGCAGCTGAAATCGATTGAATCAGCTGCGCCAGGTTGGTAGTAACTGTTTCAATTTCATTCAATGCCTGTCCGGCAGCATCCGCAACTCGCGCACCGTCCACTACACCCTCGGTACTCTTCTCCATCGCGGCAACCGCGCCGTGCGTATCGGTCTGAATCGTCTTCACAATCGCACTAATCTGTTTAGTCGCTTCAGATGAACGTTCCGCAAGACGCTGAACCTCCTCCGCAACCACCGTAAAGCCTCGACCCGCCTCACCGGCTGATGCCGCCTGAATCGCCGCGTTCAAAGCCAGAATGTTGGTTTGTTCGGTAATGTCTGAAATCAGCTCAACGATCTCACTAATTTCCTGTGAGCTTTCACCCAGACGTTTAATACGTTTCGAGGTTTCCTGAATCTGTGTACGGATCTCGTTCATCCCAGAGATCGTGTTCTGCACCGCCTGAGAACCCTGAACAGCAGCTTCCAGTGAGCGCTGCGCAACCTGTGCCGCCTGTGCCGCGTTGCTGGATACCTGCAGAATAGAACGCGTCATGTCGTTTACCGCGTCTGTTGTTTGAATAATCTGTGCTGACTGTGTTTCCGCAGCGCTCAGCAACTGCTCTGAAGTATCCTGCGCGACTGAAGTCGCTGACGTCACCTGTTCCGTCGCATGGTTAATCTCGGTAACCAGATCTCGCAAGCTATCAATCGTATAGTTAATAGAGTCAGCAATCGCACCGGTAATGTTGTCACGCACTTCCGCTTTTACTGTCAAGTCACCGTCCGCCAAGTCACCCATCTCATCCAGCAACTGTAAAACCGCTTCCTGGTTATCTTGACCTTCTTTAGCGAGCTGATTGGTCAGCACGACAGATTGGGCCGTTTGCTTTTTACCGTAGAAGAACATCAGGAACACTAACACCAGGCCCAACAACAGCAAGCCAACCAGCACAAACTGGATAAAACTGGTTTGTGTTTCAATCAACGCGTTATTTTCTTTTTGAATCGCGAGCGTAAAGTTATTACCTGCCTGCTTACTTGCCTCAAACGCTGCCGTCAAATCCAGCAAAGGTGCTGAAGCCGCAACCGTACCGAGAGGTAAAGCCGGGATATAACGCTTATTGGCCACTTCAAAGAAGTTGGAACCAGCCTGAATCACGGCCTCCAGCTCTGCCTGGAGTTTTTCGTTATCAAGGTTTTTGCGCCAGTATTCAGAACGCTGCTTGAACAAGACTTCACTATTTGCAGCATTGGCCAGCGCCTTGTCGCGCTTTTCATTATTAAAGTTAGTGGAAGCAACATAAGCCTCGTTATAGGATGCAAACGCATCCAGCGGGAACATTGGCGGTGGATTGGTATCTGAAGTCAGGTTTTGATACTCGTTAAGAATATTTGAAATCGGACCATTTACACGCACCTGGTTAATCACCCAGAAACTCAATACTGCAAACAATATAAACGCAACAATTTGCAGCATGAGCTGGCGGTAACCCGCAGCCAGAGAGCCGGCATCAGAAGAGCTTTTCTTACTGGAAAATTTATTTTTTAAATTCTGAAATAAACCACCTACCGTAGCCCCCAGCTGCGATGGCAGGCTTTTAAAAGCTGCAAGATTTAATGCCATTTTGAACCCCAATTCCAAAAAATATTATACGTACCCTGTAACCGGCTACTCATAACCAACATTTAATAAACAATGCATTACATAATTTTTTCACTATGCTCCCCTATAAACCAGGCTGCATATAAAAACACTATTTAAAACCGCAATATAACCAAACCAATTTTTTAGATGGGCTGAATAAAATTCTTATCCTGAACCAGTCCTTCAGTATCAAGCTCGAACCACTCATTACCATCTGCATCACTCAGCCTTTGCTTGCTGAATAATTGTTTAGACTCATCATTGCCTGACTCGACATGCATTTCCTGCACACTGCGTAAACCCACCAGGCCATCCACCAGCAACGCAACCTGCGCTGTTGTTTCCGTACTCAGCAGCATGATCCGGTTATTAAGAGATTTTGCGGTAGGCGCCATGTTTAAAAACTGGGCCAGATCACTCACGTTATACAAGTTACCGCGAACGTTAGCCGTGCCCAGAAACCAGGATTTGGTCAAGGGCACGGACAGGATTGGCGGCACTGGCAGCACCTCTTTAACTTCATTCAAATTGATTAAAAACCTTTTAGTGCCAACGACCACGCCCAAACGAGATGAAGACTCCGCGCCGGAATGATTTGCCGCATCTTTAAGTTTTGCAAGAATCGCTTCCTGGAACTCACGTAAATTTGAAGTTTTTGCCACGATTTTTTAACCAATCAAGAGGGAGTATTAACTGTGCTTACTCTAAAGTTTTAATCAAAGCCAGCAATTCAGAACCTACTACCGGCTTTGTGACGCAAGCCTTAGCACCCATTTTCATTGCCCAGGCCAGATCCGTTGCCTGAGATTTACCGGTACACAGAATCACTGGAATATTCGCGGTATCTGGATTTTTGGTAAGTGTACGTGTCACCTGGAAACCGGTTAAACCCGGCATTACAACATCACACAAAATCAAATCTGGATGAACTTCTGTCGCCTTTGCCAGACACTCCTCTCCACTTTCAGCACCTATCACCGTGTAACCGGAAGTTTCCAGCAACTCAGTCAGAAAGAAACGGTCTGTTGCAGAATCATCAACTACTAAAATATTTTGTATTGCCATGTTTAATCCTCTTCTTGATTATTTCTAGATTGCGCAGCATACACTTGCACTGCTTCCAATAATGTTTCTTGTGTAAAAGGTTTGGTGAGATACTGGTCTGAGCCGACCATACGTCCGCGTGCGCGATCAAATAAGCCGTCTTTGCTAGATAGCATAATCACCGGCGTTGTTTTATAGCGTGCATTTCTTTTGATAAGAGAACAGGTTTGATAACCGTCCAGCCTTGGCATCATGATGTCGACAAAAATCAAATCAGGATGTTCATTGGATATTTTTGCCAGTGCATCAAAACCATCCTCAGCGAGGATAACCTGACAGCCGGATGACTTAAGGAATATTTCAGCGCTACGACGGATCGTATTGCTGTCATCTATGACCATGACCTTGATTGTAGACAATTGATCTGACGTCAATTTTTCTTGATTTGGCTTTTCCTGGGTCACCAGTAAGCTCCTTTTAATATATGCAACTATTTATAGATATTGGTTATTTGCACTATGTTGTGAACCATTTTATATATAGTCTTAGTTAATAAGCAATACTAATTAAAATTTTATTAAAAAAATAATATTTATTTCCCATTCATCTGTAGGGTCATTTATAATAAATATTACATTTATTTACAATTTTGTGTAACATTTATTTACAATTTTAATTGTGCGATATAAAGTGCATACGAAAATATTATAATAATTCTGATGTTTTAAGCAGAAATCCAAGGGGTCAGCATGATAGTAAGACAAGAGTCATTAACGGCTAAAATGACGTTAAAAGATTTACCAGCCACTTCACCACTGCCTACTGCAAACCTGGTTTTGGTGTTTGGTTCGGTTAAACGCTTTGGTGAAGCAAAGCTACAAAGTACATTAAAAGAGCGTTATCCAACCGCTCAGATTATCGGCTGTTCAACTTCCGGCGAGATCACTGCATCCGGCGTTTTTGATGACAGCCTGCAGATCACTGCCGTTTTATGGGAAAAAACCGTTCAGCGTGTCACACACACCAAGATGTCTGGCATGCAGAACTCATTTGAAACCGCAGCAGGCCTGGCCAAACAGTTAAAAGCCGACAGCCTTAAAGCTGTGCTTGTATACTCTGACGGCCTGAATGTTAACGGTTCTGAATTGCTGGAAGGCTTCAAAAGCGTTCTTGGCGAGATTCCTATCATGGGCGGCATGGCCGGCGATGGTTTTAATTTCAGCAAAACAGTGCAGATCTTCAACGAAAGCATCGGTGACGGCCTGGTAATCGCGGTTGGCCTGTATGGTAACCATTTAATTGCGGCCACCGGTGTTGGCAGAGGCTGGAAACCATACGGACCGCCACGTAAAGTGACAAAATCCGAGAAGAACATCGTATTGGAACTTGACGGCAAGCCTGCCCTCCCGCTATACAACCTGTACATTGGCGCACACTCTGCAAAAGACTTGCCCGGCAGCGGATTGAAATTCCCGTTTGCGATCATTGAAGAAGGCAAACGCGATATTGAAAAAATCCGCACGCTGCTTGCAATCGACCCAAAAACCAACAGCCTCACTTTTGCCGGTAACGTTGATGAAGGTGAAACCGTACGTTTCTGCCAATCAACCCATGACAGGTTAGTGGAAGGTGCCGGCGATGCTGCTCACCTGGTAAAAGACAATACCAACATGAACCAGACCGGCCTGGCTGTCTGTGTAAGCTGTGTCGGCCGCAAAGGCGTGATGGCCGACCTGGTGGCTGATGAAGTGAAACTGGTACAGCAGATTTTGGGCAATCAGACTGCGATTACCGGCTTCTATTCATACGGCGAGTTCGCACCGCGTCCTGATACCAGCGACAGCGTGCTGCACAACCAGACCATGACGATTGGCTACCTAAGCGAAAATCTGATCTAAAACCACAAAAGACCCTACTAAAACAAAGGGTTATATTTAGCATGAATCCTCATACGCTCAGTGCAAACTGAGCGTTTTTGTTTTATGATGAGAGGATACGAGGCGCTTAAAGCCTGAATCCCAATATCAACCAACAAAAGGATAAGCATATGACAAACACAGTTACCCTCAAAGGCGGCCCAGTAGACATCGGCGGAAGCTTCCCGCAAAAAGGTCAAACCGCACCAGACTTCAATTTAGCTGATAAAACGCGTACAGACGTAACGCTGGCCAACTTTGCCGGCAAACGCAAAGTATTGAATATTTTCCCAAGCATTGATACCCCAACCTGCGCAACATCAGTACGCACATTTAACCAGCAGGCAGCAAGCCTGAACAACACGGTTGTACTGTGCATTTCAGCAGACCTGCCTTTTGCTCAAAACCGCTTTTGTGCAGCAGAAGGCATTGAAAATGTAGAAACACTTTCAACATTCCGCAATACAGCGGCATTTGCTGAAAGCTATGGCGTGGCGATTAAATCAAGCAGCCTGGCTGGCCTGACCAGCCGTGCAGTAGTTGTGCTGGATGAAAGCAACAAGGTTCTGCACAGTGAACTGGTTGCAGAAATCACAGAGGAACCGAATTACAACGCGGCATTAGCTGTTTTGTAATCAGCCAGACCCGGCAATAAAAAAACCAGCTAAATGCTGGTTTTTTATTGCCGGGATTCAATCAGTCTTCACTGTAAGCAGTATATTTGGCATTGCTGCCACGCGCTCTATCGGCCGGGTATTTCTTGGCATTCAGGTCAATTTTCTGATTGGCAGCCGCGATTAGATCAATCTTTAACACTTCTGCAATTCTTAACAGATAAACAAATGTGTCTGCCAGCTCATGGCTCACGGCCTCGCGCTTTTCAGGGCTCAAATGCTGGCTTTCCTGCGCGGTATCCCACTGGAACTGTTCAACCAGTTCAGCGGCTTCCACAATCATCGCCATGGCCAGGTTTTTAGGTGTATGGAACTGCGCCCAATCGCGCTCGGATACAAAGTCATTGATACGCGCTGTTAGCGCCTGTAGTGAATCAGCCATCATTTCTTTCCTTACGATTTGAACCAGCTACCATCTTAATCTCGAACAAGCGGCATTCCAATGGTCCGTTAAACAGCGGCGTACGCTTGCTCGGGGTAAGCCGCATCAGTTTAGGCATGCGTAAATCGTTGGTCAGGAAATAAGTGTTCCAGCCCGCAAATTTACGTTTTAACGCTTCACCCATTTTCGGGTACAGCAAAGCCAGTTCTTCATCTTCACCGATACGCACGCCATATGGCGGGTTTGCCACGAGTACGCCGCTATCCGCTGGCGGCACTACATTGACCATATCGACATGTGACACCTGCACAGCCTCAAGCAAGCCGGCCGCTTCAAGGTTCTGCTTGGTCACGCGTACTGCGCGCAAATCCATATCGGAGCCATATATTTTTTGAAACGATACATTTTTGACTTTTCCCAGCGCCTGGTTTTTAATTTTTTTCCAAGCATCCGACTCAAAGGTTCTCAATTTTTCGAAACCGAAACTGCGTTTTAATCCGGGCGCAATATCAAGCGCGATCATGGCAGCTTCTAACAGGAATGTACCGCTACCGCACATCGGATCAAGAAACGGCTGCCCTGGCTGCCAGCCGGACAGCTTCAGAATACCGGCGGCCAGATTCTCGCGCAGCGGCGCTTCAATACTTGCACCGCGGTTACCGCGCTGGTACAGGGCCGCACCTGAGGTATCCACATAGAACTGATACTCATCAACGGTTAAATAAGCATGAATGCGCACTGCCGGGGTTTTGGTATCAATATATGGCCTGCTGCCTACTGCCAGCCTGAACTTATCGCACACCGCATCTTTAATTTTCAGGGTGGCAAACTCAAGGCTTTTGAGCGGGCACTTTACGCCGGTCACTTTCACCATGAAATCATGCTTGACCTCGAACCATTGCGGCCAGTTAAGTTTATAGGCTGCATTGAACAGGTCTTCTTCATTCAAATACTTGCCGCGCCCTACCTGCCATAAAATACGCGTCGCAATACGGGAGTGCAAATTGGCGGCGTAACACACCGCCCAATCGCCATCAAAACTTACACCGCCATCGGTGACTTTGATGGATTTGGCGGCAACTTTCTGCAGCTCATCTGCAAGCAGCTGTTCCAGGCCGCGCGGGCAAGTTGCAAAATATCGGTTTGGGGCAAGCTGAGCCATAGATTAAATATCACTTTTCATAAAAATTCGGTTACTGGTACTGTCATTGTGTTCTGCCAGTCTTTCTACAAACTGCAGAAACTCTATCTTGTGTGTTTTTTCCAATTCTTTTGCACGTACACGCAAGCTATTGATACGCAAATCCGCCGGCTCACGTTTAAAGCCGAACACGGCTATATTGCCAGGTCGCCCAGTAGGCAGGATCAGCGCTTTTCCAAAAAAACTCTGCTCGATCCTGTTCAGGTAAATATCAAAGTTCTTATCGCTACCCCATAAGTTAATCACCAGAATACCATCATATTTGAGGGAATCGGCACATTGATCGAAGAAGTCCTGGCTACAGAAATCAGGCGGAATGCCATTGCTGTCAAAAGCATCGATCATCAGCACATCAGCAGCCTCTTTATGCTCTGCCAGATACTGCAGGCCATCGCCCTCGATCACTTCCAGCCGCTCATCATTCTCCGGCACACAAAACTGGTTACGCGCGACCTGAATAATCCGCGGGTTGATTTCAATTACTTTACTCTCAATTTCAGGGCAGTAGGCATGTACATATTTTGCAATAGAACCTCCGCCCAGACCAATCGTCAGCAAATGCCTGGCGCTATGATGAAACAGCAGAAAACACATCATGCCGCGTGTATAAGCAAGCTCTAGCGCAAGCGGATCCCTGATCCGCATTGCACTCTGTATCGTTGCAGACCCTAAGTGCAGGGCGCGCACGCCATCCAGCTCACTCACATCTACGGTTTCATCCGCCGCCGATGAGTGCGCCAGGCCTCGCAGCAAATGTTTAGCGACTCTGAACACTAGGCTGCCTCCACCCCATTTTCCAGGTCAACATCGTTCACCTGATGATGGGCTGGATCAACTACACTGCCATCAGCAGCCTCAGTGTCCGCAGCTGCAACTTCGGATACCGCCATCTCCATGGCCTCACCTTCGGCATCATCCAGCACTAAAGGCTGCACGGGTTCTTCTTCAAGCACGCGCAGGAATTTTGTGCGCAGATCCATCATCAGCGTATCGACGTCCTGCACCTGTAAACTCACGCGCGTACCGGACTTAAGCTCCGGCATGCCATAAACTTTGGCCATATACGGCAGATTATCCAGACGCACCAGGTTATCCCGCCAGACTGTGGCGTGAATCTCCTGAACGCCTTCCTGAATCAGGTATTGCAGGCACCAGTAGCGTTCCATACGGATCTGAAACTCACTGTAGGCTTTATAAGTCAGCTCAAAGTTGCGCATATGCGACGTCAGGGCATCGCTTTTCTGCGCGTAGGCAGGTGCAGTATTCTGCACCACGCTGATAATCTGACGCTGGTTGATCAGGTCTACCGCACGGCGCAGCGGTGACGTACTCCAGCTATATTGTGCAACACCCAAGCCCTGATGCGGCTCGGCTTTCGTGGTCATATAGACCTTGCCGCCCATCTGCGCGCGATACAGCCCCGGCACTTCATGTGCTGCAAGCAGCGCGCCCCATTGGCTATTCGCCTCAATCATCAGCTCTGCCACCACTTTATCCATCGGTGAACCGCGATGACGGCTGACTATGCTGACCTTGTCATCATGGACATAAAAGTTGTAATCAACCTGCGGCGGCTTGGTCGGGTCATATTTACCGCGTGCTTTTTCCAGAGACTCTGCCAGGTCAAACAGGAAACGCAGCCTGCCCCAGTACGGATGGCCGCTGTCAGCTTCAAGCGTATTCTCATTAAAGAAAGGCTCCAGAGCATCATGTCGCAGATTATCTGCAATTTTAATACGCTCAACCTTGCTGTTACGCTGCAGCACTGTCAAATCAGGCGCAACGTCAAGGTATAGCGAAAGCACAGGTTTTACCTCACCTTCATCAAGGCTGAATGGTCTGATTGCAGACTCAGGCAACATCGTGATTTTATGCCCTGGCATATAAACCGTTGACAATCGGTACATCGCCTCTTTATCCAGCGGGCTGTCTACCGGAATCCCCAGCGCCGGCGCAGAGATATGGATACCTACCCTGGTGACGCCGTCAGCCAGCATCTGCACCGATAACGCATCATCAATCTCCGTAGTCGTGCTATCGTCAATACTGAATGCTTCAGTATCTGCCAACGGCAAGTCATCGGGCGCAGCAGGAATATACTCTGAACTGAAAGCCGTACCCTTGGCGAAATACTCACGCAGAAACGCACCAAGGTGGTAATCGTGAATGGACGGAATTGCGCCACAGCTATGCAGCAGCTTGATATGGTTCAAGTGCAGTGCGCCGGCGGCGGCATCCAGCGTTTTGTATTCAAATGCGTTTTTATCTGGCTCATACATCAGCATATCAAGTTTCTGCATCAATTCTTCAGGCATGCTGTGTGCCTTGAGCTGCTCGACATAGCTTGCCATTTTCTCCGCCAGCAGGCGTTTTTTCTCGAGGCCGGCCAATGCGGCTTTTAATATTTCTGCAGGCGCTGCTTTGTAACGTCCCTTGCCCTTGCGATTGAAATATACAGGAGCGCTATGCAGCTTGATAGCAATCGCGGCAGCCTCAATCGAGGCCGGTTTACGCCCGTAATACTCAGCCGCAAACTCTTCGAAACCAAACTCAGGCTCGCTGCAGCACTCCCACAGAAAATCAAGGTCAAGCGTCTCGGCCTCAGTATTGGCAGCTTCCAGAAAGCCGGCTAAAGGCACTTCAAAACGCATCAGCACATTACTCGCCTTGAGCTTACTGCGCTTGCCACTTGCAGATTCTATTTGCATAGAACCCTGCGTTTCGGTCATGATAGAGGCAACTTTAAAATTGCCGTCTTCTTCAAAAAATACATTCATACTGTGCCATAAATTAAAATTTGTGACATTTTACCTTGTATTTAGGACACTTCTATAAATTCAAATTGCTAAATTAGACAAGGCGCGAATAAAAAATCAGGACGCGGTATATATTGATATATAAGGACTAATTTTTTATGAGCAACGCAGTATCATGACGGAATTTTAATTTATAGCAGTGCCCTTTAGCAGATTCCCTTTGAATAAAACCAAACTACATTATGGATAATCGAATCCCCGTCACACTACTCACCGGTTTTTTAGGCAGTGGTAAAACAACGCTGCTTAACAAGCTACTGCGCCACCCTGCCATGCGCGACACTGCCGTGATCATTAATGAACTAGGCGATGCCGGATTAGACCAGATCTTTGCCAACAGTAATCTGGCACAAAGCATTGAAAGTGAACATATCGCAGACAATACCGTACTGCTCAGCTCCGGCTGCCTGTGCTGCTCGCTGAAGAACGAACTCGCAGACACCATGCGCGACCTGTTTTTCAAACGCGCGCTACAGGCTATTCCGGAATTCAAACGCCTGGTGATTGAAACAACAGGCATGGCAGACCCGGGACCGATACTGGCCAACCTCATGAATGAACCGGTGATTGAATCTGTGTACAGGCTGGATGCGGTTGTGGTGACGATAGACAGCATCTACGGCCTTGAACAGTTAACGGCAAATCAGGAAGCGCTTAAACAGGCCGCCGTAGCTGACGTATTACTGCTGACCAAAACCGATCTGGCCAGCGATGCGCAAATCGGCGATCTGGAATTGAAGTTGAATGCAATCAACCCCGGCGCAACCCGGCGCAAGGTCGTTCATGGCGATATTGACCCTGCATTTATTATCGATGCGGGCTTATTCGATATTGAAACCAAGCAGGCTGAACCGCAGCGCTGGCTGTGTGCGCCTGTTAAAAACAACCTGCCCAAGGGCACGTTACCGCAAAAAGTGCATGATGATGAAATCAAAAGCTTCACCGTTACCATGCCCACCTCGCTGAAGTGGCGCGAACTCAAACCGGTGATTTTAAAATTATGCCAGACCCATGGTGAAAAGTTACTGCGATTAAAAGGTATCATTCATGCAGATGACCAGCCGGCACCGCTGGCGATTCATGCGGTGCATTTCACACCCTATCCGCCTACCCTGCTTGAAGGCTGGAGCGAAGCTGAGCCTTTATCGCGTATTGTAATCATCGGCAAAGGTCTGGATGAACTTGAAATCAGAAAAACACTGATGCAGGTTTAAGGTCTGACCATAAGAAATTTTTCCGGCAGATCTGCTGTCATAATTGCAGTGTGCGGTTAAATGAGCGCAATGGAGAATGACAATGAGCTTTTATGATAAAGAACAGGCTGAAAAATTCATGCGGCATGCCATTGAGCTTGGACGCAAAGGCATGGAGGTCGGGGATGGCGGGCCGTTTGGCACAATCATCGTTAAAAATGGAAACATCATAGGCGAAGGCTGGAATCACGTACTCTCGTCCAACGACCCGACCGCGCATGGTGAAATAGTTGCAATCCGCGATGCAAGCAATCGCATTCAATCCTACGATTTAAGCGGCTGCGATCTTTACACGAGCGGCGAGCCCTGCCCGATGTGCCTGAGCGCCATTTACTGGGCACGCCTGGATCGTGTATTTTACGGGTTCAGCATAGAGGCCGCTGCCGCAGCACTGTTTAATGATGAATTCATCTTTAACGAACTTAAAAAACCGTCAATTCAACGCCGGATACCTGAAATCCAGATTCTTGAAGCTGAAGCATTAAAAACGCTGCAAGAATACACAGCCAACCCCAATCACATCATTTACTGATCCAGGTCAGCCATTTCGATGCCTGCCAGCTATTTCACTGCCCGCAATGGTTTTTATGGTGGGATTTGATTGTCCGGCTTTGACTTGGCTTGCGCTGGGTTGGCCTTACAGCCAGACCGGATTGCAATGGTGATTTTTTCCAGCTCGGTTTAAGCGGCGTCATGCCAACCACACGTTTCTTTGCAACGATAAAATATACACCGCCCATAAATGGTAGCCAGCGCGTACCGAGTTTATGCATGAATCGAAAACGCTGCCGCCATATTTCCTGCTCGAATGGCGGGATATGACAGCAGGTTTCCACTGATACGACTTCGAAACCCAACAAAGTAAGCCAGTCTTTCAAGCGTGTAAGCCCGATAAACTTGCCATTCCATGGAAATGTTTTAGTGCAGCACCTGCCTGAAAATACATTTTTGAACCCCAGCGTCAAACCCCACAGGCTAAGAGGATTAAATCCGGATATCACCAAATGCCCTTCCGGAATCATGACCCGCGCGGCTTCACGCAGTGTCTGATGCGGACGCTCACTGAACTCGAGGCGATGCGGCAATAACAGTAAGTCCAGGCTGGTATCCGCAATAGGCAGAAAATCATCACAGCACTGCAAGTCGGTTTTTATTGCCGTGTCAACAGAATCTGAGGATGTATAACGGTGGGTAACACGCGAATTACGCAGCAGGTCCATCTGCGGACAGCCCATCTGCAAGGCATTGAAGCCGAACAAATCCACCACGGCCTGGTCATACAGACACTGCTCTTCCTGCTGCAGGTAACGCCCCAGCGGGTTGTTAAACCACGTATAGCGGGCATCATTAACTTGCTGTTGATTCGGCTGCGAACTCATTACAAGGGTATTATTCCAATATGACTCAATATTCAGTAAAAAATTGAAACCTTCTGCCAGATAATAGACGATATGCAACATCAATTACAAATTATTCCAGTACCCGCGTTCAATGACAATTACATCTGGCTGATTCACAATGGCATAAATGCCGTGACTGTTGACCCCGGCGACGCTACACCATTGTTCAACGTGCTAAAAGCACTGAACCTAGGCTTGGAAGCGATATTGATTACACATCACCACCAGGACCATATCGGCGGCGTTGACGCACTGCTCAAAGAATTTCCTGATGCCGGAGTATTTGCGCCCCGGCTGGAACACTACGCTTTCAAACACATCCCGGTCAGCGAGCCCGATAGGTTCAGATGTACAGACTGGCTACCTGAAATCAAAGTACTGGACGTGCCTGGTCACACGCTGGGCCACATTGCATTTTATATTGAACATGCCGATCAAAAGTGGCTGCTGTGCGGCGATACGCTTTTTGGCGCCGGCTGTGGCCGTCTGTTTGAAGGGACTCCTTCACAGATGCTGGCGTCACTGCAGAAACTGGCGGCACTGCCGCAAGAAACGCAAGTGTTCTGTACGCATGAATATACATTGCATAATATTAGCTTTGCATTATCAATAGAGCCGAATAACGAGGCACTGGCTCGCAGGCAGCAGGATACTGTCGCCATGCGCAAGGCGCAATTGCCGAGCCTGCCTTCCACAATTGCACTGGAACTGGCAACCAATCCTTTTCTGCGTTGCGATTCAAAACAAATCCAGCTGTCAACGCACTTGACAAACCAGCCGTTACTACAAGTTTTCACAAAAGTAAGAGAGCTAAGAAATTCTTATTAATCATAAAGTTATGATTAATATATAAAGTATTTTAGACTGTAATTTTACTTGACTTTACAAGCATCTATTCGTTACCATGCAGCTACATTATGATTTACAGCGTACCCATGGAATTTCTATTGTTTTGCGCATTGATCATTTCAATAAAAATATCCTGCGTCTCACTTGAATGAAATCTTCCAGCATCAAACTATCCGTTATCTTTTCAATACTGCTTGGTGCTAACCTGCTGGCCAGCGCCCCCTTGCGTGCAGAATCTAACGTTGTCAGCAACGTACAGGGTGATGAAATCATCATTTATTCCGATGACAGCTTTAAACCTGCATTGCGGGATATGGGCAATACGGGTGGCAGCCAAAACGACTACCCCCAGAAAAATGCCGACAGAAAAAGCACAAGCCCGGCTCCTAATGCTGCTCCGGCCTATAACGCCGGCACCAGTCCGGTTTATAACAATGGCGATGGCGTTATGCCGAAAAGCCCGCGTGATGACAGAATCACCAAGGTGCTTGATTTAACGGTTCCGCTTGATAACACCTATCAGAATGCAGTCCCCCAGATCGAAAGAGATGACTTATGGCAGCGCATCAAAAATGGATACGCCATACCGGAATCAACCTCCAGCCTTACACAAAAACATGAGCAATGGTATAGCTCGCGCCCGGACTATGTAAAACGAATGGTTGAGCGTAGCCAAAGATATCTGTTCCATGTCGTGGAAGAAGTGGAAAAACGCGGCATGCCTACTGAAATCGCATTGCTACCTATGATTGAAAGCGCATATAACCCAAAGGCTTACTCTACCAGCCGCGCTTCGGGGATCTGGCAGTTCGTGCCGTCTACAGGCAAGTATTTCGGCCTGAAACAGAACTGGTGGTTTGATAACCGCCGCAATATCACATTCGCTACCGATGCGGCACTGACCTACCTGCAGAAACTTCATGCCATGTTCGGCGCATGGGATCTGGCACTGGCTGCATACAATGCCGGCGAGGGCACGGTATCCCGCGCGATTGAACGCAACCGGAGGTTAGGTCTGCCTACAGATTACGAAAGCCTGAACCTTCCCCCGGAAACCAGGAATTACGTACCCAAGCTGCAGGCGATTAAAAACCTCATGACCAACCCAGGCAATTATGGCTTGAATATTCAAACCATCGCCAATACGCCCTACTTTGCCAAGGTAACAGCCCCGGCACAGATAGATGCGCATTTAGCTGCCAAGCTGGCCGAAATCAGCGATGAGGAGTTCCTGGCATTAAACCCGAGCTTTAACCGCCCGGTCATTACCAACGAGAATAAAAACCTGGAGTTGCTGTTGCCAATCCTGGCTGCTCAAACCTTCAGGACAAATCTCGAAAACTACAACAAACCACTGGTCAGCTGGAAAACCTATTTTGCAAAAAAAGGTGAACGGCTGGAAAAAATTGCGGATAAGTTTGGCATTCACGTGAGCAAATTACGTGATGTAAACGATTTGCCTGCACAAAGCAAAATTAAAAAAACATCTGCTATATTAGTGCCCAATGGGAACAGCACTGATTTTAAAGCGAGTACGAATACTGCAGTCAATGGAACCGGGGCTACTTTAGCTGAAATGGAAGCGGAACTTGCCAGCGACCCAGATTACCGCTCTACGGATATCAACATTGCAAATCACGAAGATAATTCATTAAATCTTGAATCAAACGGTGAAAATGAACCAAAGGAAAACCGTAGCGTCAGACATAAAGTTAAAAAAGGTGAGGTCATGGCGACTATTGCCAAACGCTACGGAGTCAGCGTCAAGCAGATCATGGCCGCCAACTCGCTTAAAACAAGCCGGGTAAAAGCCGGGCAGGTACTCAGCATTAATGTTGCCGAAAACGATAACCCGAAAAAAAATAAGGCAAAGAACACTAAAAAGACACAGACTTATACTGTAAAACGCGGCGATACCCTGCATAGCATTGCCCAGAAATTTGATGTTGCGGTCGCTGACATTAAGCGCTGGAACAAGAAGTATGGAAATCATATTCAACCTGGCAACAAACTCATTATCAAACAATCTGATGCAGCTTAAATAAACAATAATTAAGATGACAAATTCATTTTCGAGCCTTACCAAATCAGCTTCAATTGTTCTTGTCATTTTTACCATTTCTGCCTGCGGACCTTCTCACAACGCAGCTTCAACCGGCCCGGATTTATCCAGGAGTTACCCGAGTGAAGCTGGCGGCACCCTGATTAGCGCAATGACCGCAGAACCCAGCGGGTTGATTTCGATGATCGCCGGCGAATCCGCATCATCTGCCATCAGTTCGAACATCTTCAACGCCCTACTCAAGTACGACAAAAACCTGGAACTTGAAGGCGATCTGGTAAAAAGCTGGGAAATCTCATCAGACCAGAAAACCATCACCTTCAAGCTGAAACCAGGCTTGAAATGGGCTGATGACAAACCGTTAACGAGTGCAGATGTTTTATTCACCTGGCAGGCAGTTACCGATGACAAGACAGCCAGCCCATACGCCTCGGATTTCCAGCTGGTTAAAAAAGCTGAAACACCTGACCCGCTGACGTTCACAGTGACTTATGCGCAGGCTTACGCACCGGCGCTTGATAGCTGGGCAGGATTGCAGATACTGCCTAAACACCTGCTGCAAGGGCAGGATCTGCACACGACATCATTTGCACGCAACCCTGTAGGCAGCCACTATTACAAGCTGGATCGCTGGACGCATGGTGAAAACCTGAAATTATCCAGGAATCCAAACTCGGTATTAGGCCAGGCCAGAATTGATCAACTGATTACACGAATCATTCCCGATAATTCAGCCCAGTTTCTCGAGCTGATGGCCGACAATATTGATTACATGGGCCTGGACCCGATTAAATATTCACGCATTATTCCTGCTCGTCCTGAATTACAGCAGAAATTGGCGCTATACAAAGAGCTTGGCAATAGCTACACCTACATGGGCTTCAATCTCAAACATAAACCTTTTGATGATGTGCGTGTTCGCCGTGCCATTAACTATGCCATTGATAAACAGGAAATCATTGATGGCGTCTATCTGGGCCTGGGCATCAACATCGCCTCTCCATACAAGCCGGGTACGCGCTGGAGCAACCCGGCACTCACACCCTATCCGTACGACCCGGCTAAGGCACGCGCACTGCTTAAAGAAGCCGGTTTTGCAGACACCGACGGTGACGGCATACTGGAGCGCGACGGCAAGCCTTTTGCCTTTGAAATCGTCACCAACCAGAACAAAGAACGTGAAAAGTCAGCCGTACTGATTCAGCGCAGGCTCAAGGATGTTGGTATTGATGTCAAAATCCGCGCGATCGAGTGGGCAAGTTTTATCAGCCGCTTTATCAAAACCGGGGATTTTGATGTAGTAGTGCTTGGCTGGGGTTTAGGCCTAGACCCTGACCAGTTCAATATCTGGCATTCCAGCCAGCAGGCTCCTGGGCAGTTTAATTTTATCGGCTATCATAATCCCGCTGTTGATAAACTATTGGAACAGGGCCGCCTGGAACTGAACCCAGACAAACGCATGAATATCTATCATGAGTTCGCACGCGTTCTGCTGGAAGACAGCCCTATTGTTTATTTATCTGCCGGCTATGGCCTTACCGCAATCCACAAGCGTGTAAAAGGTATTGATGACCCTGCACCTCCGGCCGGCATTGGTCACAATTCTCAGGATTGGTATATTCCACAACCGCTCAGGCGTAACGAGATAAGTCAGTAACCATGCTTAAATATATTATTAAACGTGTTCTCTGGATGATCCCGCTGCTGATCGGTATCAGCCTGGTTTCATTCCTGATCATGCATCTGGCGCCAGGCGATATCACCAGCAACGAATCAGCTTTCAACCCGAAAGCCAGTGAAGAATCACGCCAGAAACTCCGTGAAATGTACAACCTGGATAAACCGGTCATCGTGCAATATGGTTTATGGTTAAAACGTATGACCACGCTGGATTTCGGAAAATCATTCGCAAGTCACCAGAAACCCGTGTTCTGGCAAACGACAAATAAGGACGGCAACGTTACCAAAGGTCTCATTCAGGAAGCGCTGCCGATTACTTTGATGATTAACCTGCTGGGTCTGGCGATTACGCTGCTACTGGCGATTCCATTAGGCATTATTGCCGCACGCAAATATCTGGGCTGGCAGGATAGGTCTATCACCCTGTTTAATTTCATCGGTTTCTCTATCCCGGGATTCTGGCTTTCCCTGCTGTTAATGTACTGGCTGGGCGTAGTCAACAACTGGTTCCCGATCTCAGGCCTGCACAGCCTTAACTACGATTCATTCGACACCTGGGGCAAGATCAAGGACTCCCTGAGCCATTTATTCCTGCCGGTGATCATTCCGTCCATTACCGGCCTTGCGGGCATTACCTTATTTGTTAAAAACGGCATGCTGGATGTGCTGCATCAGGATTACATCACAACCGCGCGGGCAAAAGGCCTCAATGAACACAAAGTGATTTATACGCATGCGCTGCGCAATGCATTGCTGCCGTTGATTACAATCGTAGGCCTGTCGATACCGGGCCTGATTGGCGGTTCTGTGATTGCAGAAACCATTTTTGCCATACCTGGTATGGGTAAGTTATTTTATGACGCTGTGCTGATGCGCGATTTTCCGGTGGTGATGGGTATTTTAACCATAGGTTCAGCATTAACGCTGCTGGGCAACCTGCTTGCAGATCTCATGTATGCATGGGCAGATCCACGTGTAAGACGCGGTGTGGTAAAAGGTTAATGACATGAACTGGCCCCTGTTTAAAAAAGCGCTGTCTAACCCGCTGGCACTGGGCGGTTTCATTATCATTCTGCTGATATTTGTATTTGCGATGCTGGCACCTGTTATTGCGCCGTATGACCCGAATGAGATTAACGTAAAAGCGATTCTGCTTGGGCCATCCATGCAGCACTGGATGGGCACCGATGGCTTAGGCCGTGACGTATTGAGCCGCATGCTACACGGCGGCCGCATCTCATTACTGGTGGGCCTGGTCGCTGTCGGCATTTCAACTCTGATCGGCATACTGCTCGGTGCGATTGCAGGCTTTTATCGCGGCTGGGTAGATGTTTTCATCATGCGCCTGGTAGATGTGATGCTATCCATCCCCAGTTTCTTCCTGATACTGGCAGTCATTGCATTCCTGACGCCATCCATCATCAACATCATGATCGTGATTGGCCTGACGTCATGGATGGGTGTCACGCGTCTGGTGCGTGCTGAATTCCTAAGCTTATGTGAACGTGAGTATGTCATGGCGTCACGCACACTGGGTGCAAGGGATTACCGCCTTATTTTCAAACACCTGCTACCCAACAGCCTGACACCGATCATTGTAAGCGCGGTATTGGGCGTTGCTGGCGCCGTGCTGATGGAATCAGGTTTAAGCTTTCTGGGGCTGGGCGTACAGGCGCCGCAGGCTTCATGGGGCAATATACTGACCGATGGCAAAGAATATATCCAATTTGCCTGGTGGCTCTCGCTATTCCCTGGATTAGCGATTTTAATCACGGTGTTAGGGTATAATTTGCTCGGTGAGGGTCTGCGCGATGCGCTTGACCCCAGGAGCGGGCATCTCAAGTAAGAGCCGCATAGCAAAACAAATAACAGATTTAATAAATCATTACAGGATTCATTATGGGATTTTTAACAGGCAAAAAAGTACTCATCGCGGGCTTATTAAGCAACCGCTCTATCGCTTACGGTATCGCAGCGGCAATGAAGCGCGAAGGCGCTGAACTTGCATTTACCTATCAAATGGAAAAACATGAAAAAAG
>Ga0208626_1000192_pt1 | contig 23938 bp, 17 predicted proteins | sample LakWasMet10_HOW4_2_FD_183860 | JGI IMG/M metagenome (GOLD analysis project Ga0208626, IMG submission 183860) | Freshwater sediment methanotrophic microbial communities from Lake Washington under simulated oxygen tension - Sediment Metagenome... | ecosystem: Environmental > Aquatic > Freshwater >... | reverse complement strand
GGTTTTATAGATGCGATTAAAAGCTTAGTAAAAGAACCAATGGTACTTTTACTGCTCATCGCATCCAGCATTTATTTTATTAGTGGAAAAACGGGCGATGGAATTTTTCTTGCTTCTGCCATTGTACTAGTTGCAGGTATTTCGCTTTACCAAGATTCTAGAAGCAGAAATGCTTTACAAAAACTAAAAGATTTTACGCAACCCTTATGCAAGGTAGTCCGCGATGGTGTTACCATCGAAATTAAAAGTGAAGAACTCGTTATTGGTGATAGCTTAATTGTTGAAGAAGGCACCTTCATTGCTGCCGATGCAGAAATTATTCAATCCAATGATTTTTCGGTAAATGAATCCATATTAACAGGAGAATCAATGTCCGTTTTTAAGGATGCAAACAAAGAAGATAAATTCATATATAAAGGAACGACCGTTGCAAGCGGTTTAGCAGTTGCAGTAGTAACAGCCATAGGCAATGAAACCAAACTTGGAAAAATTGGAAAAAGCTTAGAAAGTATTGTTGAAGAAAAAACACCACTCGAATTACAAATCAACAATTTTGTAAAAAAGATGGTGATTGTAGGTGCCATAGTATTCCTTGTAGTATGGGCCATCAATTATTTTCAAAGTTACAATGTATTGGACAGCTTGCTAAAAGCACTTACGCTTGCCATGAGTATTTTGCCTGAAGAAATCCCTGTTGCCTTTACCACTTTTATGGCCCTAGGTGCTTGGCGATTAATGAAATTAGGAATTGTTGTTAAACAAATGAAAACGGTTGAAACACTTGGAAGTGCTACTGTTATTTGTACCGACAAAACAGGAACACTCACTGAAAACAAAATGAGTTTGGCTCGCATTTATTCTTTATCAGAAAATAAAATTCGTACACCTGAAGAACAATTAAATGCAACAGAGCTAGAATTAATAACCTTAGCGATGTGGTCGAGCGAGCCCATTCCATTTGATCCTATGGAAATTGCCTTACACAATGCCTACGCACAGCTAATTGAAAAAGATGAGCGTCCTAGCTTCAGCATGATTCATGAATATCCATTAGATGGCAAACCGCCAATGATGACGCATATTTTTGAAGACAACACAGGCAAAAAAATAATTGCAGCCAAAGGAGCACCAGAGGCATTGATGAATGTTTCTAACCTTTCTGCAACTGAAAAACAACAAATTGAAGAATCAATTAGAACACTTGCCAAAGATGGTTATCGAGTGCTTGGTGTAGGTGAAGCTGTATTTAATGATAATAACTATCCAACAACACAACAAGAATTCAAATTTACTTTTAAAGGAATTGTAGCATTCTACGATCCACCGAAAAAGAACATACAGGACGTTTTAAAAGCATTTTATGCAGCTGGTATAAAAGTGAAAATTGTTACGGGCGACAATGCAGCAACTACCAGTGCAATAGCCAAACAAATAGGCTTTACAGGTTACGACAAAAGCTTAACCGGTGATGAGTTAATGCTTTTAACTGATGAGGAACTTAAAACGAAAGTTTCGGAAACGTATTTATTCACACGCATGTTCCCTGAAGCGAAACTACGAATAATCAATGCCTTTAAATCAAATAATGAAATTGTAGCCATGACGGGTGATGGTGTAAATGATGGTCCTGCCTTAAAAGCGGCACATATTGGCATTGCAATGGGCAAAAAAGGTACTGAAATAGCAAAGCAAGCTGCATCCTTAATTTTGGTGGAAGATGATTTATCAAAAATGGTGGAGGCAATTGCAATGGGAAGGAAAATTTACACCAATCTAAAAAAAGCAATACAATACATTATATCTATCCACATACCAATTATTCTTACGGTATTTATTCCATTAGCATTGGGCTGGATTTACCCAAGTATTTTTTCGCCTGTACATGTTATCTTTTTAGAATTAATCATGGGACCAACCTGTTCCATCATCTATGAGAATGAACCTATGGAAAAAAACACCATGCTTCAAGCTCCTCGTCCTTTTACAAATACATTTTTTAATATAAAAGAATTAGCAACAAGTATTGTTCAAGGATTAATGATTACAGCAGGAACCTTGACTGCTTACCAATATGCTGTGCATACAGGAGCAGATGAAAATTTAACCCGTACAATGGTTTTCACAACACTTATAGCAGCAAACATATTTCTAACGCTTGTAAACCGTTCCTTTTATTATTCTGTGCTAACCACATTTAAATATAAGAACAATTTAGTTGTCCTAATTATCCTATCAACCTTACTACTCTCTGCTATGTTAATCTACATCAAACCCTTTGCAGTGTTTTTCAAATTTGAAGCATTAAGCATCCAACAGCTATGCATTAGCATATTAATTGGCTTTGTATCCGTGAGCTGGTTTGAATTGGTTAAATGGCGAACGAGAAAAAAAGATGTTCAATAAAAAAAGCCCCTTTCAAAATTGAAAGGGGCTTTTTTATTTAATTTTCTGATACTTTGTTGGGATCTTTTTTCTGAAGTATTGCTCCTATTAATAGTGAAACAAGTAATCCAAAAAACAACACAGGTGGAATTAATTTCACAGAACTAAAATTCCCTTTCTCTCCTTCTAAATAGCGAGGAATGTCCTCTGCCTTAAATTTTTCTGGATATTTTAGCATGTAGTTTTTTGCCTCACTCAAAAAGAATTCAATTGTATCGGGTGTAATAAATGCATAATAGATATAATTAAATATTGCTAAAACAACAGCTAATACAATACTATAAAGCAATCCTGTTTTTACAGTGTCTTTAAATTCAATAAAACCATTTGCTTTACGTTTTGCTAAAAACACAGCTAAAAAGATTCCTGTGATCAACACACCTAAGGTAACATAGTTACGGTATTTGTATACATCTATTTCGTAAAAACCAATCGTTTTAGCAAAAACATACCAAGCAACACAATTGATTACTCCTGCTACTATTGCTATTTGTATGGTCAATCCACTTTTTCTCATAAAATATTATATTTAAAGGTTATTACTAACCATTCATTGCAATTAAAAATTCTTCATTGGTTTGTGTGTTTTTCAATCGATCTTTTAAGAAATCCATTGCTTCTACCGGATTCATATCCGATAAATGTTTACGCAATATCCAAACACGTTGTTGTGTTTCTTTATCCACCAATAAATCATCTCTACGAGTACTTGATGCTACAATATCAATTGCAGGATAAACACGTTTGTTTGCAATTTTTCTATCCAATTGAATTTCGGAGTTACCTGTTCCTTTAAACTCTTCAAAAATTACCTCATCCATTTTAGAACCGGTATCTGTTAATGCTGTAGCAATGATTGTTAATGAACCACCATTCTCGATTTTACGAGCAGCACCAAAGAAACGCTTCGGCTTGTGCAATGCATTTGCATCCACACCACCACTCAATACTTTACCAGAAGCAGGTTGTACTGTATTGTAGGCACGTGCTAAACGTGTTATTGAATCTAATAAAATACAAACATCATGTCCGCACTCAACCATACGTTTTGCTTTCTCCAAAACAATGTTCGCAATTTTAACATGGCGATCAGCTGGCTCATCAAATGTAGAAGCAACTACTTCTGCTTTTACACTACGTGCCATATCTGTAACCTCTTCCGGACGCTCATCAATTAACAAAATAATCAAATACGTTTCTGGATGATTGGCAGCAATTGCATTTGCAATATCTTTCAATAAAACGGTTTTACCAGTTTTTGGTTGAGCAACAATTAATGCACGCTGACCTTTACCGATTGGGGTAACCAAATCAAAAATACGTGTACTTAAATTGGATTCAGGATGACCTGTCAATTTAAATTTCTCGTATGGGAATAATGGTGTTAAATAATCGAAAGGCACACGGTCACGAACAAATGCAGGTTCGCGGCCATTGATTTGCTCTACTTTAATTAATGGAAAATATTTTTCACCTTCTTTTGGAGGACGAATACTTCCTAAAACCGTATCACCCGTTTTTAATCCAAATAATTTAATTTGCGACTGTGATACATAAATATCATCAGGTGAATTTAAATAGTTATAATCTGATGAACGTAAAAATCCATATCCATCAGGCATAATTTCTAAAACTCCTTCACTTACAACAATACCATCAAAATTATAAAGGTCTTCTTGTTTTGGTGGACGAGGTTGTTGATTGTGTTGTTTGAATTTAGTATGTTGATCTCTATCTCTACGCTCATGACCTTGCATTTCCGTAGTCGCTTTTTCAATATTCTCTGACGACAAAGGATCTTCATTCGGATTTTGAACTGGAGGAGGAGTATTTACTGGTGTATGAACATTTGCTGAAACTTCAGGTGTTTCAACCTTAGGTGTTGCTGTAGAAAAATCTTCATCATTAAAGAATGTTGTTGGTTCAACCGTTTCTTTCGTTTTAGATTCAGTATCTATATTTTCTAATCTTACTTTTCGAGGTCTTGTCGTTTTCGACTCTTCTGCCTTAGGAGTATCATTAACTGCTGGTGGGTTGATAGCTTGGTGGTCAAGAATTTTATAAATCAATTCTTGTTTTTTTAATGCTTCGTACTTAGGTATGTTTAAGTTTTTAGCTATTTCTTTTAATTCACCAACAAGCTTGTTGTTTAATTCGATAATATCGTACATATGTTTTTATTTGGTTAATAGAGAGCTCATCAGAAATGGAGCATGGACAGAATGAATAATTTTAATAAAATAATTTGTAAATGTTTTGTGATTGATTTGTTATAAGATGATATAACAGCGGAAACGCATTGCAATAATACAAGTTTTTTTTAACATACAAGTAATATTTCAGCAAAAAACGGCTCAAAAATTGCCAAATACCACCAAAAATGATAATATTGTATAACCATTATTTAAATTTCTATAAACAATGAAAAAAATAATCTTCTTTTTATCGCTACTTGTAGCAGTTTCTTCAGTAAATGCACAGACTGCAGCTAAACAACCCGCTAAAGCAAAATTAACTTCCAAAGACAGTTTAATGTGTGGAAAACAATGGAAAGTTGTTACCATCGAAGAATGGGGTGTGGTAAACAAACCAAACGAAAAAACACAAAACGATATGTTATTGATGAACCTAGATGGTTCGTATAACCTTATCTTATTTGGCAATAAAAAAGCAGGCACTTGGTCTAAAACAGGACAATATGTGTACTTCACAGACAGCGCAACAAACGAAAAATTCAACTATAAAATTATCAGTGTCGAAAAAACAAAATTAAAATTCGATTACCGCGATCCAGATGAAACGCATTCTATTTACGAAATGACTGCCAACTAAACAAAAGCCCCTTGATTGCCAAGGGGCTTTTTTATTCCCTAAAATTCGATTTTATCAATTAAATTTGCAGCTTAACATGCAGCGCTACTTTTTACAACTATCATACAAAGGAACAGCTTACCACGGCTGGCAAGTGCAGGAAAACACACCGCATACCATTCAACAAGTACTGAATGAAAAACTGTCGATGGTTTTAAACGAACCTATTCAAGTTACTGGCTGCGGGAGAACGGATACTGGCGTGCATGCAAAAGAGTATTATGCACATTTTGATACTACCAAAACGGATTTAATTGCCAATCACGATAAATGGATTTACAAGCTCAATTCTGTATTGCCTAACGACATTGCTGTTTACCGATTAATCGAAGTTGGACCGGAAGCAAGTACCCGATTTGATGCAACCAACAGAACATATGAATATTGGATTTCCAGACAAAAAAATCCATTTATGATTGATGCTGCCAATTTTATTTCTAGCCCATTAAATTTGGATGCAATGAACAATGCCGCTAAAATTTTGTTAGACTACACAGATTTTAGTTGCTTTAGCAAAAGCAATACACAAACCTTTACCAATAATTGTAAAATTACAGAAGCCTATTGGAAAGAGGAAGATAATTGCATTGTATTTACCATTACTGCTGATCGTTTTTTAAGAAACATGGTACGCGCAATTGTTGGCACTTTGTTAGAAATTGGCGAAGGAAAAACAAAAATTGAAGATTTAAAAAGCATCATTGAAAGTAAAAACCGCTCCAATGCAGGTGCTTCGGTTCCTGCTTGCGGATTATACCTTACAAAAATAAAATATCCATTACAACTGATTAAGGAATAAGAACATGTCGGAGAAGAAAAAGGTAACAGGTAAAGCAGTTGATTGGCAAATACTCAAACGAATTTTTGCTTACGCAAAACCACATCGTAGAACTGTTGGTTTTGCACTTACAACCACGATTTCACTTGCGCTTCTATCTCCATTACGCCCAATTTTAGTGCAATACACGCTCGACAATTTTGTTGCAAAACCAAATGCTCCAATGTTGTTATGGATGACCATTGCATTAATTGCATTGCTTTGTACAGAGGCTTTCATGCAATTCTCCGATTCCTACTTAACAAACAAACTTGGCCAAAGCATTATTCGTGATTTACGAATTAAAGTTTACCAACACATTGTTAATTTGCGCTTAAAATATTACGACAACACACCCATTGGAACTCTTGTTACAAGAGCTGTTTCTGACATTGAAGTGGTTGCCGATATTTTCTCGGAAGGCTTGATTGTCATCATGGGCGATTTATTAAAACTAAGCGTTATACTGGGTGTAATGCTTTACATCGACTATCAACTTACTTTAATCATTCTGATTCCAATTCCATTGTTATTAATTGCGACCTACTTATTTAAAAAATCGGTTGCTGCATCTTTTCAGGATGTACGTACACAAGTTGCACGCTTAAATGCATTTGTACAAGAACACATTACGGGAATCAACATCATTCAATTGTTTAACCGTGAAAAAGAGGAATTAAAAAAGTTTGAAGACATCAATGGAAAACACCGCGATGCCAATGTTCGCTCCATCATGGCCTACTCCATCTTTTTCCCTATTGTCGAAATCTTATCAGCAGCATCGTTGGGTTTGCTCGTTTGGTGGGGAGGAAAAAGTATTCTCGAAAGCAAAACCAGTATCGGTCATGTAGTTGAATTTATCATGTTCTTGAACATGATGTTCAGACCAATTCGTCAGTTAGCCGACCGTTTTAATACACTTCAAATGGGAATGGTATCCTCCGAACGTGTTTTTAAAGTATTGGATACAACCGATTTGATTGTTGACAAAGGAACTAAAACCGCAGAAAACATTAAAGGAGAAGTTGCTTTCGAAAATGTATGGTTTGCCTACAATGAGGAAGATTGGATTTTAAAGAATGTTTCATTCAAAGCCAAACAAGGTGAAACCATTGCTCTTGTTGGAGCAACCGGTGCAGGAAAATCATCCGTCATTAATTTATTAAATCGTTTTTACGAATACAACAAAGGCTGTATTTCAATTGATGGAACGGATGTTCGCAATTATGAACTATCATCCTTGCGTAAAAATATTGGTGTCGTATTACAAGATGTATTTCTTTTTTCGGATTCGATATACAACAACATTACACTTAACAATCCTGACATTACCGAGGAGCAAGTAATTACAGCAGCAAAAATAGTAGGTGCGCACGATTTTATTTCAAACCTGCCCAATGGCTACAATTACAACGTAATGGAGCGTGGAGCAATGCTTTCGGTTGGTCAACGACAATTAATTTCCTTCATCAGAGCATATGTGTACAATCCTAAAATTTTAGTGTTGGATGAAGCAACTTCTTCTATTGATACCGAATCGGAAATGATGATTCAAAATGCAATTAACAAACTAACACAAAATAGAACCTCCATCATCATTGCCCATCGCTTAGCAACTATACAAAAGGCAGACAAAATTATTGTGATGGAAAAAGGGGAAATTATTGAAGAAGGGAATCACCAGGAATTATTAAAATTCAACGGCCATTACAAACGTTTGTTTGAACTTCAATTTAAGGAAGAGTTGGTATAGCTTACCTTCCAAACTGGCGTTTAATTCAGCTTTTACTTCTTTTACAAATTGCGGATCGGGCTTAAATCCCATCTTAATTGACATTTGTAAATCATACGAACAAGCTTTTATATTCTTCATGTAATAATACGTCAACGCCCTATTGTAATAGATACTAGCATCGTTCTCATCTTGTTTCAAGGCTTCAGAATAATCCGCAATTGCTTTTTCAAACTCATTCAGCATGCCATACGCATTTGCTCTATTTACTAAGGATATTTTATCTGATGGCTTAATTTGTATCGCTTTTGAATAATCGGTAATCGCTTCTTTCAACTTCCCTTGTTTACCATACTGAACCGCTCTGTTATAAGCGGCATTCCACTGATTAGGATTTTGTTCCATAGCATTATTCCATACTGCAAATTCATTTTCCCATGCACTTAATTGCTTATAACTTAATACCGAACAAACAATTACGAATACAATTAAAATCGTTTTTACATTATTTTTTTTTGAAGTAACATTCCATAAATAGGCTGCAAAAAGTGAAAAGGCAAACATTCCGAAATACATATAGCGATCAGCCACATTGGAATAACGCTGGTAGTAAAATGAAATAATTCCTAATACTGGCAACACCGTAATTACTATCATTAAAAAAGAGGAGAAAGAAATTTTATACACATCGCGTTTCGCAAATAGAAAAACAAATAACCCAACCAAGGCTGCAAATGCCAAATACATCCACCAACTTGATACAATCACTTCAGGGGTTAATCCATAACATCCAGAAAGCTGAATGGGTAAAAGCAATTTATAAAAATAAAACACCAGCGAATAAGCTGCGACAAATGGTCGTTGCCACACTGGAACAATAAAGCTCAACAACTCATTGCTCTGACTTTTACTAGTAAGCAATACAATTGGAAGAATGAACAATATCCATATTAAAAGAGCTTTTGCGGCTATTTTCCAGTGACTTTTGAAAAAAGTCCAAACGACTAATACTAAAACAAATGGTAAAACAATTGCCGAAGGCTTGCTCAACAATGCTAAAACAAACAATACAGTGGCAAGCATAAACCATTTCGATTTGATGATTGATTTGAATGTAGATACACTCGTAACGTTTTTTAAAACAACATACATTGATAATAGCGAGAAGAAAGCAGCTAACAAACCTCGAAACTCAGACACCCATGCAACACTTTCTACTTGCAGCGGATGGACCAAGAACAAACAACTACCAATTATGGCTGCATTGGTATTTTTAATAAGAAGTAATAAAATAAAAAAAACAAGAATGCTATTGAATGCGTGAACAGCGATATTGGCAAAATGAAAAAGTTTGGGATTTAATTCTTTCTTTTGTTTGTTGTAAGCAAGGCTTTTGATTCCTGTCCAAATACTATAAGTTACTGGAATATACATCCCGTCATAAGGCTTGCTCCAAATAGCAAGCAACTTACCTTCCATCACATCAGCATGTTTTGTGAGATGCGAACGTTCATCGTCCCAAACAAATTGATGATTCAATGTTTTACCATAAAAAGCAAAGGAAAAAAGGATGATTAATCCAACAACTACCTTATTGTAATTTGCTTTAACCATTGATAACGATTAGAATTTACTTTTTAAGTAATTACCTGTGTAGGATGCTTTACATTTTATCAAATCCTCCGGCACTCCTTCAAAAACGATGGTACCACCGCTGGTTCCTCCTTCTGGACCTAAATCAATTACCCAATCAGCGCATTTAATAATTTCGGCATTGTGCTCAATAATAATCAATGAGTGCCCTTGTTTGATAAGTGCATTAAATGCATACAACAATTTAGAAATATCATGAAAATGCAAACCTGTTGTTGGTTCATCAAAAATAAAAAGCGTTGGTGTATTGGTATGCTGACCTAATGCTAAAAACGAAGCTAACTTTATACGTTGCGCTTCTCCTCCACTCAAAGTACTAGATGCTTGTCCAAGATGAACATATCCTAAGCCTACTTCGGACAATGGCAATAATTTCTGTACAATTTTTTTCTCGGTATTGGTTGGTCGCTCCGACATATTAAAAAAGTCAATTGCATCATCCACCGTCATGTTTAAAATATCGGAAATGTTTTTCTCCTGATAGGTAATCTCCAATATATCTTGTTTGAAACGCTTTCCATTACATGCTTCACATAGTAAATGAATATCTGCCATGAACTGCATTTCAACTGTTACTTCACCTTCTCCTTCACAAATCTCACATCTTCCGCCATCCACATTGAATGAAAAATGAGATGCTTTGTAGCCTCTATTCTTTGCCAATGTTTGATCTGCATACAAGGCACGGATTTCATCATACGCTTTTACATAGGTAACAGGATTCGAACGTGATGATTTTCCAATTGGATTTTGGTCAATCATTTCAACGGCTTTAATTGCATTGATATCACCTGTTAACTTATCCAAGCTACCACTTTGCTCACCATATCCACCATGAATCTTTTTTAGTGCTGGATACAATACACGTTTTACCAACGATGTTTTTCCACTTCCTGAAACACCCGTAACAACGGTCATTGTATTCAGTGGAAAGCGAACATTGATTCCTTTTAAATTATTTTCACGCGCTCCTTGTATCTCTATAAAATGATTCCAACTTCTACGAATGCTTGGTATTTCAATTTTTTCTTTCCCCGTTAAATACAATGCAGTTAAACTACGTTCTTCATATTTTAAATCTTCATGATTTCCTTGAAAAACCAATTCCCCACCATGTGTTCCAGCTAATGGTCCAATATCTATTAATTGATCTGCTGCACGCATAATTTCTTCGTCATGCTCCACCACCACTACTGTATTCCCTATATTCCGTAAAGACATTAAGACCTTTATCAAACGCTCGGTATCACGTGAATGCAATCCAATACTTGGTTCATCTAATATATACATTGAACCAACCAAACTACTTCCTAATGAGGTAGCTAAATTGATACGTTGCGATTCACCACCAGATAAAGTATTTGATAAACGGTTTAAAGTAAGATAGCCCAAACCAACATCATCCAAAAATTGCAAACGATTTGTAATCTCAATTAAAATACGTTTTGCAACTTCTTTATCATAATCGTTTAGTTTAATTGATTTAAAAAACTGCAAACCATCAGTTACAGGCATCAACACAATATCATTGATTGATTTTTCTGCAATTTTAACATACGAAGCATCTTTTCGCAAACGCGTTCCATTACATTCCGGACAAATGGTTTTACCACGGTAACGTGATAACATTACACGGTATTGAATTTTATAAGCTTGTTCTTCGAGGTGTTTAAAAAAAGCTGTCAAGCCTTCGAAATGTTTATTCCCACTCCAAATAAGTTTTCGTTCTTTATCCGTTAAATCATAGTACGGACGGTGGATTGGAAAATCAAATTTATGTGCATTGTTTACCAATACATTTTTCCATTCACTCATCTTCTCACCTTTCCAACAAACAATGGCATCTTCAAAAACAGAAAGATTTTTATTCGGCACCACTAAATTTTCATCAATACCAATAACACTTCCAAAACCTTCGCAATTTTTACAAGCTCCAACAGGATTGTTGAAACTAAAAAAATGCATGGATGGTTCTTCGAATGTAATTCCATCCAATTCAAATTTATTTGAAAACTCACGACTTAAACTCTTTACTTTCTTTGAAGCTTTTTGATTATCATCGGCTAGTATTTCTACAGTACATTCACCTTCTCCTTCAAAAAAGGCAGTTTGAACCGAATCTGAAATTCTATTTTCAGTATCCTCATCCTCGGGTTTTACTGATAATCGGTCAATTACAATTTGAATCAATTCTTTTTCTGAAAAATCTGTTTCTAAAAAATCCTCAATTCTATGAATTTCTTTTTGATATTGAATACGCGTAAATCCTTGTTGTGCCAATAATTCCAATTGCTTTCGAAATGTTTTTTCGGCTTGTACTTTTAAGGGCGAAAGGATTAAAATCTTTGTATCTGCAGCCAATGAATTAATGTATGCTGCAACATCTGCTACCGTATCACGCTTTACTTGGTTGCCAGATACTGGTGAATAGGTTCGACCAACGCGAGCATACAGCAACTTTAAATAATCATAAATTTCAGTAGATGTACCTACAGTCGAACGTGGATTTCGTGAATTCACTTTTTGTTCAATCGCAACCGCTGGTGAAATTCCTTTTATATAATCAACATCTGGCTTATCTATTCGCCCCAAAAATTGGCGAGCATAAGCAGATAGACTTTCAACATAACGTCTTTGTCCTTCGGCATAAAGCGTATCAAAAGCCAAGGATGATTTACCAGAACCTGATAAACCGGTAATTACTACTAATTTATTTCGAGGAATCGCAACATCTATATTCTTTAAATTGTGAACGCGTGCGCCCTTAATTATAATATTCTGTTTAGGATCTAATTTTTCTATATCTACCGGCTTTGCCATTCAGTTCTTGTTAAGGTTTGCAAAATTAGTCAATTTAGCGCTTGGATTTATTAATAAATACCCTATATTTGTTATAACAAAGAAATATTTTTTATGTTCAATGCAACATTTGAAAAAAATCTGCGTTAAACAACATAATTTTACATTTAGTATTCACCCTCGGGCTTTTTAACAAAATTTACAAAAGCCCACTAAAATAAGGAGATTCAATATAGAATAAACTGCTACTTTTTTATACTAATCAACAAATAAAAAAGGAGGTACCTATGCCTAATCAGCAGTTTATTGACGACCAAACGCTCGTTAATCTCTACATCAAGGGTGAAGAATCAGCACTTGAAACTTTATTACTTCGTCACAAACGAAAAATCTTTAGCTACATCATGCTTACGATGAAAGACAAAGATATGGCCCAAGACATTTTTCAGGACACCTTTTTTAAAGTAATCAATACCCTAAAAAAAGGACAGTACAATGAAGAAGGTAAGTTTTTACCTTGGGTAATGCGTATTGCACACAACTTAATGATTGATAGCTTTCGCCATGATAAGCGTATGCCAACCATTAGTGGTGGAACAAATAGCGATGGCGAAGATTTCGACATTTTTAGTGTCATTCCAATGGAAGACAAAAATGCGGAGCAAGCACTTTCACAAAGTCAAATTAGAAAAGATATACGCAAACTGGTAGAAAAACTCCCTATTGAACAACGTGAAGTATTAATGATGCGTCATTATTATGATATGAGCTTCAAAGAAATATCAGAGCAAACCAATGTGAGTATTAATACTGCACTTGGACGTATGCGCTATGCATTAATCAATCTAAGAAAGATGATTGAAGAAAAAGAAATCATCGTTAATTTTTAAATCTACAAATCCCGACAAAAAAATTGTCGGGATTTTTTTTGACCAGCACAATAAACAAAAAAAGCATCCGTTATCTTATCATAAACAAAACAAAAACTGAATGAATAAAATCTCTACTAAAAAAACTATTGAACCGATTAACACGAAAATGAATGATGATTTTGATACCGATAAAGACTTTCCATTTGAACCAGAAAGCAGTGTAATCAAAAACATTCTTAACTACTCAAAAGCATTGAGTATTCGTAAATCAAAAAACATTGAACACTTTGAAATGGTGTTAAATTAAGTGATTTGTTGATTAGTTTAGATGAAGCGCCCTGTCGAATTTCGGCAGGGTGCTTTGTTTTTGCGCCAATTTGTCTGCAAATAACGAATAAACACTATCTTTGCATGCCTTTTGATATAAAAGGAAAGCGTTCTTTGAGTACATGGGGTCGTTTGGTTTTGACAGCGAGTGCGATTTTTATGTAAGCATGTGGTGTGTTGTGAATATGGCACCTTAATCCTAATTCTCAAAATTCTATCTGGCGAGTCTAACTACGCTATGGCTGCTTAATACCAAGTATTGAGTGCCTTTGTTTCCGGAGAAGCTCTGATCTTCTGCGTCTCCTGTGAAGCATTACAAATGAAGAAATAGTTGCGGAGAGTTTCGATCCGTGATGAGATAAAGAAACTAAGTAAGCCTTATGGTTGGCAGAACTACCTAAGCTTAACAAAAATTAAAGTTTTGATAAACATGTAGAAAGCCTATTAATTCCTTGTTTGGACGAGGGTTCGAATCCCTCCGACTCCACCAAATAACAAAACCATCCCGCTTGTGCGAGATGGTTTTGTTGTTAAATTGTTTTGGAAATGGAATTGACAAGTTCCATTCTATTCAAAATTTATCTTAAAATCTATTTTTATGGAATTTACAGCATTACAAGTAGCAGGTTTGCTAAATGGTAAAATCGAAGGAAACGAAAATGTTTCTGTTTCTAAATTAGCCAAAATCGAAGAAGGAACTTTAGGTTCATTGTGCTTCCTATCCAATTTACTTTATTTACCTTATATCTATACTACCGATGCTTCCATAGTTATCTTAAATCACGACACCAAACTGGATAAACCAGTAAAACCAACATGCACACTTGTTCGTGTTGACGATGCATATAGCTGTTTTGCGAAATTGTTAGAAATATACAATGAAATGAAGCAAAACAAAACAGGTATTGAACAACCATCTTTCATTTCGGCTTCCGCTAAACTTGGTACTAACTGTTATATTGGTGCATTCGCCTACATCGGTGAAAATGTAAAAATTGGAAACAATTGTAAAATCTATCCTCAATGTTATGTTGGCGATAATGTTACAATCGGGGATAATTGCATTTTATTCCCTGGTGTTAAAATTTATTATGATTGTGTAATCGGAAATGATTGCACCGTGCACGCAAGCACTGTAATTGGAAGCGATGGATTTGGATTTGCACCAAGCAGTGATAACAATTATAAAAAAGTGCCACAAATTGGAAATGTTGTGATTGAAGACCATGTTGAAATTGGTTCAAACACCTCTATCGATAGAGCAACAATGGGCTCAACCATTATTCGTAAAGGAGCAAAACTTGATAATTTGGTTCAGATTGCTCACAATGTTGAAATTGGCGAAAACACTGTTTTAGCAGGAGGCGCATTCGTTGCAGGCTCAGCAAAAGTGGGAAAAAATGTAATGATGGGCGGACAAGCAGGTATTGTTGGACATATTAAAGTTGCTGATGGAGTGAAAATTGCTGGCCAATCAGGAGTTGGATCTACAGTAGAAAAAGAAGGAGAAATATTACAAGGATCGCCAGCATTCCCTATTGGAGAATACCGTAGAAGCTACGTTCTATTCAGAAGTTTGCAAAAATTGAACGATCGAATTCGTGATTTGGAACGAAATCTAAAAAAATAGTCCAAAATTCACAATTATTGCTATTTTTGCCGCGATAAAATATGAAACCAAACAAGTTTATTGACGTTGATAAAGTATTAAGCGAAAAAGCTCCAGGATTAAAAAAATGGATGCCTAAGTTTGCGTTGTCATGGCTTAAGCGTAAGCTTCATGAGGATGACATCAATACCATCATGCATGAATTAAAAGATGTTTATGGTATCGAATTCAACAATCAAGGACTTGATAAATTAGGTGCTAAAATTGTTTCCAACAATAATCACCATATTCCTAAAGAAGGGGGCGTTATTTTTGCTTCCAATCACCCATTGGGAGGTTTAGACGGGATGGCTTTTGTGAAAACAATTGCCGAAGTGAGACCAGATATTCACTTTGTTGTGAATGATGTTTTGAAAAATCTTAAAAATTATGGGGATGTTTTTATTGGAATCAATAAAATCAAATCCACTTCTGCTACTTCCTTAAGAACCATAGAGAGTGTTTTGATAACTGACGAAGCGGTAGGTTTTTTTCCAGCTGGTTTGGTATCAAGAAAACAAAATGGCCAAATCATGGACTTAGACTGGAAGAAAAGCTTTGTAACACAAGCAATTGACCATAAACGAATGATTGTTCCTGTTTTTATTGAAGGGAAAAACTCGAAATTCTTCTACAACTTTGCAAATTTTAGAAAACGTATTGGTATTAAGGCAAATATAGAAATGCTGTTCTTACCTGATGAAATGTTTAAGCAAAGAGATCAAACTATAAAGGTTCATTTCAGTAAAGCGTTTGATGCAGCCACCGTTTTAGATAAAAGCAAGTCGCACAAACAATGGGCTGACAAAATCAAAGAATACATCTATTCTCCTGATTTCCATAATGGTATATCTTTCGAAGAATATATCCAACACTCGCCAAAAAAGCATAAATAACTACAAATCAGTTAATTAGCTAATTTATTTAAATTAGTCGTGTGAATAACCGTGTTTTATCGTCAAAAACAGGCATTCATCTATACTTTTTCAACAGTCGTAGTTAACTGAATTTCAATGGTCTAAATATTTGCTTGTTAATAACTTTAATGCGTACCTTTACTCTCCTAAATAATAATATCATGTTCGAAATCTTAAAAAGCTTTGAGTCTAAGTATGGTCATCTTAAGAAAAAAGGTTTGACTATTGAAGGATTATCTATGATTGATCCTAAAAAAAAGAAACATGTTATTAAAATCAGCCGACCGTTGATTTTTGATAATCGTTTGTTACCAAAGCGTTTTGAAGGTTTAGATGTTAAAACAAATATTAAATTAAATGACGATATGCCTACTGAATTTAAAGTAGATCGTACGTTACCAGATTGGCATAAAAGTCAATATATCTGGGCTCCTGAGCGCTTTGTGAAATATGTTGATCGTTGCGAGAAAGAAATCAAAGACCAGTTGAATGCTCCTCAAATGAGCAAACAAGAAGTATTAGATGCTTTATGTTTCGGTAATTTTGAAGAGCACAAACAAAAAAGCATGCAATTAATCAAAGAAGGTAAATTGCCAGCTTATCACGAGAACTAAATGTCATAATATAAGGGTTAAACATTGGTTAATTAAAGCACTTTGAGTTATCAAGGTGCTTTTTTATTTTTTATATTCGCATCCTAAATCTTTACTACAAAAAAATACAATTATGGAAGGACATATTAAATCAACTACATCAAATGGTATTGCTACCATCACCTTTTTTCACCCTCAAAGCAATTCGATGCCAGGTGCACTATTACGTCAGCTTGCTGAAGAAATTACGAAAGCAGGAAACGATACAAATGCCAAAGTGATTGTATTGCAAAGCGAAGGCGATAAAGCATTTTGTGCGGGTGCATCTTTTGATGAATTGATTTCTATCAAAGATTTAGAAACTGGTAAAAAATTCTTTTCAGGCTTTGCAATGGTTATAAACGCTATTCGCAAAGCACCAAAATTTGTAATCGCTCGTGTTCAAGGAAAAGCTGTTGGTGGTGGCGTAGGAATAGCAAGTGCTGCTGATTACACATTGGCTGTAGATACTGCCTCAATAAAATTAAGCGAATTAGCTGTAGGTATTGGACCATTTGTAGTTGGTCCTGCAGTTGAACGAAAAGTTGGTACATCTGCATTTACATCCTTATCAATTAATGCAACTGAATGGCAGTCGGCTCAATGGGCAAGAGAAAAAGGTTTGTATGTTGATATTTTCAAAACAGTTGAAGAGTTGGATGCTGCAGTTGCTAGTTTAGCGGATCGTTTATCAAAATCAAACCCAGAAGCAATGGAAATGCTTAAAAAAGTGTTTTGGAGAGGAACTGAAAATTGGGACACCTTGTTGATTGAACGTGCCGAAATGAGTGGTAAATTAGTATTATCAGAATTTACGATTAATGCCATCAACAAATTTAAAGCGAAAGCCTAGTTCATTCTAAAAATTTAACAAAGCCACAGTATTTTTAATGCTGTGGCTTTATTATTGCTATAAAAAATCAATCACTAAAAATCTACAAAAAATGAAAACAGATGTTTACACCAAAACTATTTTAACTGTAATTGCAATTGCATTAGTAGCAAATGTTATACAGCACATCAATCCTATTTCGGAAGCAAATGCTGCTAAAACGGATTTTAATAAATATGCAGCAATACCAATCAATAATGATGGCTCAATCAATGTAAAAGTGGTAAGCGACATGGATGTAAACATCAGAAGTATTGGAGGAAGCAGCATCTATGGAGCATTGCCAATCAATTTAAAAGAAATTGGTGGTAGTTCATTCTATGGTGCATTACCAATGAACTTAAAAGAAATAAGCGGAAGCTCTGTAAGCTCATCCTACGGTATTCCTGTAAACATCGAAGCTGTTGATGGGTCCAGTGTTTATGGAGCTGTTCCTACAAAAGAAAAACAATAAAAATGAAAAAGGTGTATGAATGATTCATACACCTTTTTCAATTTTATTTAATCTATTTTATTTTACTCTTTCAACATAAGAGTTTGTACGAGTATCAATTTTAATTTTCTCCCCTTCATTCACAAATAAAGGAACATTCACAACCGCACCAGTTTCTAATGTTGCTGGTTTTAATGTATTGGTAGCTGTATCACCTTTTACACCTGGTTCTGCATAAGTAATAACTAACTCAACAAATACAGGAGGCTCTGCTAAAATTGGCTCATCACCTTCAAAGGATACCTTTACTTCCATTCCTTCCTTCAAGAACTTTAAAGACTCTCCCAACATCATTCCTGGGATGTATACTTGTTCAAATGTTTCATTGTCCATACACACAATAAAATCACCTTCTGGATAAATAAATTGCATCATTTTATAATCAACACGAACTACTTCTACCTCTTCACCAGAGCGAAAACGATTTTCAACAATTTTGCCAGATTTTAAATTACGCATACGCGCTTGGTAAAATGCACGTAAGTTACCTGGGGTACGGTGTTGGTACTCTTCTATTCTACAAAGTTCTCCATTGAAACGGATTACAGATCCTACATTGATATCGCCTGTGTTTGCCATTTTGTTTTATTTATATAGTTTATAATTTCTGTTTTTAAACGGATTGCAAAGATAAGATTAATGCCTTGATATGCAAATTTTTGAATTTTCAGACTCATGCTCAATTGAATTTCTTTTATAACTTTGTTAAAAGCTCTAAAACCAGAAAAAATTATCTCATTATGGCAAAATTATTAATCATTGACGATGAAAAAAGTATCCGAAAAACATTGCGTGAAATATTGGAATATGAGAAATATCAAGTGGATGAAGCCGCGGATGGTGCTGAAGGACTTGGACTAATACAAAAAAACACATACGATGTAATTTTATGTGATATCAAAATGCCTAAAATGGACGGCATGGAAGTGCTGGATAAAATTATGATTCAAGCTACAGATGTTCCTGTTGTTATGATTTCTGGTCATGGTAACATAGAAACAGCTGTTGAAGCAGTGAAAAAAGGGGCTTTTGACTTTATCGCAAAGCCACTGGATTTGAATCGATTATTAGTAACAATACGTAATGCAATGGATAAATCAACATTGGTTACGGAAACAAAAGTGCTTAAAAAGAAGGTTAGTAAAACCTTTGATATGATTGGTGAATCAAAAGCCATTCATCAAATAAAAGAAATGATTGAACGTGTTGCACCAACTGATGCACGTGTATTAGTAACAGGTGGAAACGGAAGTGGAAAGGAATTAGTAGCTCGATGGTTGCATGAAAAAAGCAATCGTGCTGCGGCTCCATTGATTGAAGTTAATTGCGCTGCCATACCAAGTGAATTAATAGAAAGTGAACTTTTTGGTCACGAAAAAGGAGCATTTACATCAGCTGTAAATCAGCGTAAAGGAAAGTTTGAACAAGCAGAAGGTGGTACGCTATTTTTGGACGAAATTGGAGATATGAGTCTGTCGGCACAAGCCAAGGTGCTTAGAGCATTACAAGAAAATAAAATTACACGTGTTGGTGGCGAAAAAGAAATAAAAGTAAATGTACGTGTTGTTGCTGCAACAAATAAAGATTTACAAAAAGAAATTGCAAATGGAAATTTCAGAGAGGATTTATACCATCGTTTGAGTGTAATTCTAATCCATGTCCCTTCATTAAACGAACGTAAGGAGGATATTCCAATGCTTGCTGAACATTTTTTAAAGTTGATCTGTGAAGACCATGGAATGCCACAAAAGTCGTTCTCGAAGGATGCAATTAAGGAATTACAAAAAATAAATTGGACCGGAAATATTCGTGAATTCAGAAATGTAGTTGAACGATTAATTATTTTATGTGATAAAATAATTAGCGACAAAGATGTTTTAGCGTATGCTCGTCCGTTAAAAGGATAAGTTATTCCAATAGTTCAGTAGCAGGAGGCTCCTCTGTCTTTTTTTCTTTGTTGCGTCTATTGCCTACAGCATCTAGATAACGTCTGTACAATTCACCGATTGTATTAAATTCTTCTCGGTAAAAGATTCCCACCCCTTGCGTGTATGGTCCCGATGTAATTATGGTACTATTATTATCATTCGCTTTATTAAATGCTTTTACACGTACTTTGCCATCATCAGTTAATTTATACTCCACATTCACATCCCCTACAATGTTATTGGTATTTTGATTATTGTTATTTACACCTACATTTCCATCAATTGTCAATTTTTCATCAAACAACTGTGTTGAAAGCGCCACACCAAGCTCATCTTTATTGATTGCATCACCGGGTCGATAATTTACACCAATATCAAAATCATTACTGATTTTACTCAACATATTGCTTAACTGATTCGATAATAATTCAAATGCATTTGATCCAATTGCGCCATCTACTCCTGCTCCACCGGTTCCTGAATTAAATTGAGGAGGAGAAACAAAACTATTCAATACCAATAAAGAAAACGCCTGTCTGTTCATTTCTGTCTCTGTATTGATAAATCCTAATACTTGTTGTCGAATAGCGGCATCTACGGTAGGCAAACCAATATCAAAAGAAATATGAGGCTCTAATAAGTCTTCGGTCATATACAATTTCAAATCAACTGGATACCTCTTTTTTAATGCACTAGAAGAATCTGAAGGAAAGAAAGGTTTGATAGATGCTCGTGCTTTGTATATTGCACTAATATTTAAATCTGCTTTATAAGGCACACCACTCCATTTAATGGTACTTCCTTTTTCGATGTCAAACTTTTTATTTAAAATATTCTGAAGAGTAAATAAATAGTCACCATTATCAATATCATAATCACCATACATTTGAAAATCACCTGTAGAAGAAATTTTTAACTTAATGTCACCCGTTCCCTTCGCCTTAATTACATCACCCACTTTTTGATCAAATATTAATTGAATCTCTGCATCAGGTGTTACCTCCAAATCGAAATTCAATTTTAATCCACTTAAATTAACAGTGTATTCGCCTTTATCATCAACAGAATCCTTTTTAACAAATGTTATAAAATTATTCTCACTTACTTCCGATGTTCCTGATAAAGGGATAAATATTTTTGTGATTTCTGTTTTTGATAATAGATTGACTTTATCGGATTTATCACTTGAAGTAATTTTTTCTGTTTTAACATTAGCATCAATCAATATATTATCCGTAAAACCAAAAATATTAACGGTACCAGTGGCATAAGCTCTACCATAAAAAAGATTATTATCCATTTCGGTGGTATTCAAGCACATAAACTTATAAGGTTGAATATCAAAATCGAGCTGAAAATTTTTAAAGTTATTATGATACACTTTCCCAGTAACAACTGCCCTATTGTTATTCATGTCAAACAAGGTTGCATTCTCAATTCCAAAAGATCCATCTTCTATTATAATTTCATCGATAAAACGATAGCTTGTTTTTAAATAACCAACAGTTATTTTCTTTGCATTAACATTCAGTTTCCCTGCTAAAACAGGTTTATCCACTGCTCCTTTGACTGAAATGTTTCCAGAAAAAACACCAACAAAGTCGTCACAATATTTTTTTACAAATGGTTCCAAAAGTTGCATTTGAATCGACTGGAGGTTTAGCTCCATATCAATATTATCTTCCTTCTTTTTGGGATAATAATAACCTGAAAATAAAATATTCGGAATTTCGGCTAAAGTAAATTGTCCATGTAAATAAAGGGCTTCTTTGTTTTTATCCCATAAACTTTCCACACCACCATTCCCTAATAAATTATCATTGATAGAAAGATTAACAAACTCATTATCACTTAGGAAAATCAAATCATTATAGGCATCAGACATGGTAGAAATACCATTTATTCTTCCCTTTAAGTTAATGCCATAAGAACCTAAAACAACATTCAAATTGGATAGATTAAATTGATTAAATCGCAATTTCAACTGATCGTCTTTGTTTTTAGAAACGGTACCATCCATCAAAACATACTGCTCATTGTGTTCGAACATTAATTCATTTACTTTGATGGTTGAAGAGTCTATACGAATTTCATTCGCTTTATTAATAACCCACAAGGAATCAGAAATGGTAAGCTGGGATGGTAAAATTTTGAATAATAATGATTTGTTTTTATTAAAATATAAAAATGCTTCAATATTCCCTTTATAGATTTCCTTTGATTTATTATCCCATTCCAAACTTAAATCAACACTATCCTCATGCGTTTCGGTACATAGCATAAAATTCCCAAGGAATAAACTATCGGTCAATTGTAATTTATCACACGTAGAATTCAGTTGAAGGTTATTATTAGAATTTATAGCAACAATATTCCATGTTTTAAAATCAATGCCTTTATAAGAAATTTTTGAGGAAGAACCAGTTAATTCAAAATCATTTGAAATTGAATTGTATTTCCCTCTAATCGATGTTTTGGGAGCTATGGCCAAATCGGGTGCAAATAATCGCAACACAGCATCGTTCTTTTTAAACAGTATGCTGTATTCGAAATTTTGAGGTGATACATTCTTGTAATTTTTATTAAAATAAGAAGGAAGATAATTACTAAGTAATTTTTCGATAGATACAGGTAATTCCAAAATTTTAAAATTGCCATATAACTTAACATCTGCAAAATCGGAATTCAATTTCAACACTTTTTTCCCACCAAACAATTCGGACGTCAAATTAAACACACTCAATTTATACGTTTTATCGCCTTGTATATATATTGTATTATCAAAATTTATTTGACCAATTAAATTATCTATCGTATTTCCAGTAACATTAATAAACATCTGAGTTGACAAATTCGTTTTCTCTTCTGTTTTAATAAAATGCAATGCTCCTAAATCAGCCTTGTTTAGCGTTGCAATAAAATCCAATTTGGGCAATGATTTTGTAAAATCAACATTACCAATAAAATCAAAATCGATATTATCATCCTTAACATTTAGTTTCCCATTAAAAATCTGATTTGCAACATCTCCTTCAATAAGTATATTTTTATAACTGTAATTATTAAATTCAACACTATTAACGGTGCCAGTAAGTTTCGCTTTTAAATCGTCAATCGTAATTCCTTCTCCATCAATATTCACATCCACTGTTGCTTTCCCAAGTGCTGGTGCCGACAAAAACTTTCCGAAATCAAACGCTTTTGACTGCAATTTTCCTTTATAAAATTCTTTGTTTTTTTCATAATCGTGGCGCACTGCAATATCTGATGACAATTCACCAAGTGCTGTTCTTAGGTCGCCATAAGCATAAAAATCATTGTATAAGCCCGTAAATGTTCCTTTAAAATTAACCGTGCCTAATAATGCCAAATTTTTTGGTATTTGTAGGGTGTTCTTCTTGTCGAAAGGGGGAATCGGAAATTGTGTTAAATCACTATAGTTAGTTGTTAAACTTTTAACCGAAAGATAAATCAATGTTTCATCAACTTTAGGAAATCCTGTTAAAGTTACATCACCCTTGAATCGAGTAGCCTTTCCAATTTTAAAATCCAATGCTTTTCCTCTTAAATCAGCTACCGTACCACTAATTTTACCCGTAATATCAATTTGCTCATCAATTCCCTTAAGCTCGTCAGCAAAAAAGGCAATATCGCTCATTTGTAAAATGGATCTATCAAATTCAGCTTTAAATTTTACTTTGCTGATAAAGTCCTTGAAATCGCGATAAGTATCATATTTAAACGTTAAATCTGTAGAAATATCACTTTCGGGAGTTGTTATTTTTAATTCGTCTAACTGAATACCAACAGGACTAACACTTACATAGCTACTGATGTTATTTAACACAAAACCACTCTTTTCAATTGCCGATAAATAATCAATTGTACCCCTTATGGTATCATGCTCTATCTCAA
>Ga0208626_1000189_pt1 | contig 24305 bp, 27 predicted proteins | sample LakWasMet10_HOW4_2_FD_183860 | JGI IMG/M metagenome (GOLD analysis project Ga0208626, IMG submission 183860) | Freshwater sediment methanotrophic microbial communities from Lake Washington under simulated oxygen tension - Sediment Metagenome... | ecosystem: Environmental > Aquatic > Freshwater >... | reverse complement strand
GTGCGGCCGGGCCTTCCCCAATCATGATGTCCAGGCGGTAATCTTCCATCGCCGGATACAGGATTTCTTCAACAACCGGCGACAGCCGGTGAATCTCATCGATAAACAGCACATCATTTGGCTCAAGATTGGTAAGCAAGGCGGCAAGGTCACCCGCACGCTCCAGCACCGGGCCGGATGTCTGACGCATATTCACGCCCATCTCTTTGGCGATAATATGCGCAAGCGTGGTTTTTCCCAGGCCAGGCGGGCCGAACAGCAGCACATGATCCAGCGCTTCGCTACGGCCACGCGCAGCATTGATGAAGATCTCCAGCTGCGCCCGCGCTTTCTCCTGTCCGATATATTCGTCCAGTATTTTCGGGCGTAATGCACGTTCCAGCGCATCTTCCTGCGGGCTGATGTTATCCGGAGTAATTAAACGATCTGTTTCTATCATAAAGCGCTATCTGCTATCCCTGTCTTGCAACGCAACCCAGTGTGTAATGAGTGTCAAACCAACCGCCAGCAGTGTTGGCCCCAGAAAAATACCGATAAACCCAAAAGCGAAAGCTCCGCCCAGCACCCCCAGCACAACCAGCAACAATGGCAGATGTGATGAATGGCTGATTAAAATTGGTTTAATCACATTATCCACCGTACTGATGGCCAGCAGGCCATAAAGTGCAAGGAAAATAGCCCAGCCATGGTCGCCGTGATTATAAAGCCATAAAGCGGAGCCGCCCCAGACCAATGGCGGCCCGACCGGAATCACCGACAGGAAGAATGTCGCCAATGCCAACAGCAGCGGCATAGGTGCCCCCGCCAGCCAAAACCCGAACAGCGCGACAGTAGATTGCGCCAATGCCGTACCAAAAATGCCCAGCATCACACCTTTCACCGTGCTGCATGAGAGTGTCAGCATTTCTTCGCCCAATGTGCCGCCTAATCGATGCACCATCAGCACCACACCTTTGGCAAGGCGCCTGCCATCACGGTAAAAAAAGAAAGCGATAAAAGCAACCAGCAGCATTTGCAGGAACCCACCCATCATCATCTGCACCGCTTGCAACATAATCTTGCGTGCAGGCTCTGCATACTGGCTAAGCAGCTTCATCAATTCCTCATGGCTGATTACGGCACGCTGCCACGATTCTGCCAGTTGGCCTCCTATCAAAGGCAAGCTTCTTATCCACTCAGGCGCCTGGGGTTGCAGGTTCTTTAAGGTCACCTGCGCCTCTTCAATCAGAATAGCCGCAGAATCAGCTAAATTCGTAGCCAGATAGGCCATAGGCAGAATCACCGCAACAGACAAGAGCGCGGTCATGGTAACGGCGGCCAGATTATCCCTCTGGCCGAATTTCAGCCAAAGCCAGTGATAGGCCGGCCAGGTAAACACACAGAACACCGTGGCAAAAAGCAGTGCCGCCATGAAAGGACGCAGTACAAACAGGCAGCCAACAATCAGTAAAGCAATGAGTGCGATACGCGCAATCTGGTTGGTATTGATCATGAATACCTGTCCTTATCTATAAATTGCCTCTGACACTGAAGTATCAGCATGCGGCTTTGATTCTACCTCAAAACCGGCTAATTAAAACCAGGTACAGCTATTTCGAGAGCAGCTTCAGCGCCTGCTTGATACCCTCTGTGACGCTGATTTCCTTATCCAGCATTTTCACTGAGGCCAAAGCCTCACGTTCGTTATAGCCTAACGCCAGCAAGGCATTCAATATGTCGCTGCTGGCTGATTTCGGTTGGCTGGAACTCATGGCTGCCACACCATCAATCGTAAACTTATCCTTGAGTTCAAGCAGCAAACGCTCTGCCGTTTTTTTGCCGACTCCGGGCACGCGGGTCAGCATGGTGGTCTCCTGCAGGGCAACTGCCTGTACCAGCTCATCAATCGACAAGCCGCTTAAAATGGACAATGCCGATTTAGCACCGATGCCGTTCACCTTAAGCAGCTGCCGGAAAGTTGCGCGCTCCTGACTGCTGCCAAAACCATACAGTAGCTGGGCATCTTCACGCACGACAAAATGCGTAAGCATGACAACTTTTTCGCCCACGGCCGGCAGGTTGTAAAAAGTACTCATCGGTACTTCACATTCATAGCCCACGCCATGGCAGTCAATCAAAACCAGTGGCGGTGTCTTTTCGAGCAGGATTCCACTCAGGCGTCCAATCATGGCATATTCCCAATCATAATAAGCGTTAACAATCGCGCATGCCCTGCATGCAGGCCGCTAGTGCGGCGAATGGCTATACCGGGCGGGTTTAAAGGAGTAAAACGGCAAGCATGCTGGAGATGCTTTCGCGCGCCGGTTCAATGGCGGGATCATTCATCCGCACCGGCTTAGCCAATCAGGCGTCCGCCACGCACACGGTAACCGGCTGTCGCCAGTTTGCCCAGACCCTGTCCGCCATGGGCATGGCATATTGCACAAGCCAGGGCATCAGCAGAATCCGGCTTGGGTACTGCGGGCAGATTCAGGAGCCGTTTGACCATCTCCTGCACCTGTTCTTTTTGCGCATGGCCGTTGCCTACAACGGACTGCTTGACCTGCAATGCCGTATATTCAGCCACGCTTAAATTACGGATGACCGCAGCACAGATTGCCGCACCGCGTGCCTGACCAAGCAGCAGCGTAGACTGCGGGTTCACATTCACAAAAACTTTTTCGATCGCGACTTGGTTCGGGACGTAGGTGTCGATGACCTCAAACAGACTATCGACAATAATTTTCAGGCGAGCCGGCAGTTCCTCCCGGTCATCCTCACCCGCGACCTTGTTTTTTTTGCCGCTGGCGGTTTTGATCGTGCCGCTTGCGATATAAATGATTTTTTCACCGACTTTCTCGACGACACCAAAGCCGGTAAGACGCAAGCCAGGATCAATCCCTAGGATTCTGATACTGTCCAAATTTTTCTCAAATACATCATGATTAGCGGCAGGCTTGCCAGTCAGCGCGGTTTATTCTTCAATCACGGCTGAAGTGTAAACGTCCTGCACATCGTCCAGGTCTTCCAGCGCGTCCAGGATCTTTTGCATTTTCACCGCATCATCACCGGTAAATTCGACTTCACTCATGGCTTTCATGGTCACTTCAGCCAGTACCGCTTTCAGGCCGGCCGCTTCCATGGCTTCTTTTACCGTCACAAAATCAGCCGGCGGCGTAATCACTTCGATACTGCCGTCATCATTGGTCACCACATCTTCTGCACCTGCCTCCAATGCGACTTCCATGACTTTATCTTCCGAAGTACCCGGTTCATACACCAGGCTGCCGCAGTGCTTGAACATAAACGCAACAGAACCGTCCGTGCCTAAATTGCCGCCAAATTTGGTCAATGCATGACGCACGTCGGCAACCGCACGCTGTTTGTTATCGGTCAGGCAATCAATAATAATTGCAGCACCATTGATGCCGTAACCCTCATAGCGGATTTCTTCGTAATTGACACCCTCCAGCTCACCCGTGCCTTTTTTAATCGCACGCGTAATGTTGTCCGAAGGCATGTTTTCTTCTTTGGCCAGCGCAACAGCGGCACGCAGGCGCGGGTTCATATTGGTATCTCCACCGCCCATACGTGCCGAAACCGTAATTTCTTTGATGATTTTAGTGAAGATCTTGCCGCGTTTTGCGTCCTGACGACCTTTGCGGTGTTGAATATTTGCCCATTTACTATGACCAGCCATGTTCCGTACCTTTAAATACAATCAAATAAACATGATTTTATCACAGGCGAACCATAGCCAAGTAAAGGCTGACTTGCATTGATTTAACTTTTTAATCGCGCGCTTAATCCTGCGCCATGGCGGGGTCGATAGGCGTATGCTTGCGAATGCTGATCATTGAAATAATCAGCAAGGATGCGGCGATCAGGGTCATGCCGATCAACTCGGTTGTGCTTGGCACTTCATCAAGCTGCACCCAGGCCGCCAGCACGCCGATGACCGGCGCCAGCATGGATGACATGCTGGCAACGCCAGCACTCAAGCGCTGCAAGGCGTATAGCCACAACAGCCAGGCCAACGCATTACAGAATACCGAATTAAATATGACGGCACCGATAAAATATGGTGTCCACTGTATTGGCTGCGAGGGTACCAGCAACGCCACGACGGCCAATGGAATCGATCCAAATAGCATCTGCCATGCCGTCAATGTTAGCAGGTCCAGATCAGGGGAGCGCTGGTGCAGCTTTTTGGCAAGGATGACAGACAGCGCCCAGAACACGCCCGACAAGACCGCCAGGAACATACTGAACGTATCCGTACCAAGGTGCAGCGGATCCAGGATAAACAGCATGCCCATGGTGGAGAGTATTGCCGCAGGCCATTGCAGGCCACGCAATTTCTCACCCAGCATCGGCCAGGCCAACACCATCACCCAGAACGGCATGGTATAAGTCAGCACAGCTGTTTTGCCGGCACCGCCTTCTACCAGCGCCCAGATCAGCAAGCCGGTAAAACCGCTGGTCTGCATGATGCCGAGCAGGATCAGTGTCGGCATTTCTTTAACACGCAGCGGCTTACGCATATAAATCACGACAGCAAACAAACATAGCGCGCCAATCACCGTGCGCAGCGCTGCAAACTCAAACGCGCCTGAATAAGCCAGCGCACTTTTCATCACCACCCAGTTATAACCCCAGATGATAGTCAGCACAGTCAGCGCAGCAAAGGCGCGAATAGTAATTTTTTTACTGTTTTGCATATTAGCCTGATATTCCACATCGCCTTATCTGCAGCAGTGATTGCCAGTACAGATAAAGCCCAGTTAGATTGACTCCAGATTAAGCTAAATTAGGTTAATTCCAGATATGAGTTACCGCTTTCCAGCCGCCGTCCGCCTGTTTACGATACACCAGATGCACATTGCCGCCAAATGTCTGTTTCTCACCTTTTTCATTCAGCATCGCACCAGCCCATTTGCCGCGCTGATAAGCCAGGTTACCGTCTTCAACAGCATCAGCCAGTGTTAACTGATGCTCAATAACACCGGCCGCTATCAAACCGGCAAAAAACGTTTGAATGGCTGCAGCGCCAAGCACCGGCTCACCTGCAGGTGCAGGCAGCACAACTGCGTTGTCGGCATAGAGCTGGCCGATCGCCTCTGCATTTTTAGCATTAAATGCCTGGTCAAACTTTGCATTAATGGCTGAGATTTGTGATTGGATATTTGACATCGTTAAACCCTTTTCTATATTAATTTAAAAAAAACACTTATTCTGCAAGCGCAGGAATCCCTGAATTAATCAGCTCCAGCATTTGCTGCAACTGTGTACGTTGCCGATCATCCAGCCCCTGCATGCATTGTCGAAGCCTGCGGTAATAATCCGGCATCACAACATCCAGCTTGGCCTGCCCAGCATCGGTAAGCCTCACCAGCACGCTTCGCCTGTCACCTTTCGCATAAACCCTTTCAACCAGGCCACCCTGCTCCAGACCATCGATCAGGCCTGTCATCGTGGCACGCGTAACCCCGGCCTTGTCTGCCAGCACCGAAGGTGTTGAGGTGTTGGTGTCTTCACGCATCAATAAAATCAGCACCCACCAGCGCCCCTGCAGCAAGCCATGCTTGCTCAGGCAAGCATCAAGCGCCACCGATAAATCGGTAGCCACCCGCAGCAGATGCAAAAAGGTGGATATCGCCGTAATATCGGCGTCCGGATAGCGATCGGCAAATTTGCCAAGCACTTCAGTAGTAGGAAGATCTCTTAATTGCAACATGATTAGTCACATTATAGTTAGCTGGCTAACTATGTCAACAACTAAATCATTTTATTTACATCGATAGCAGAGTTTAACCAGGCTATTTCAGCACTGTTATCTCAAGCAAAAATTCCACCGCTGCCAAGGTGCCGATTGTCAGTAGCTATGTCAGGTGACCAAAAACTGGCGGACCAGTTCTGGAACTTACAAAACGAATATAAGGATTGTTTAGCCCCCTATATTTCAAAACCAGCTTAATTTAACTACTTCGCGATTGTTCAATTTCCACTGAATCCCTAAAACTGACTGTTATTAGATTGGTTTGTTTTCTTAAATATAAATGCTAAATAAAAGCAGCAGAGCAACATGTCATGTCGTCTTATTCTTTAAAATAGCGGCTGTGAGAAATGTTATGGGGTAGATAGCGATGCGCATTCAGATAATTTCAAACCAACAATCGTCTGCATTTGATGAATTGCTCATCAAAAGATCAGAATCGCTACTCAATAAAATTAAGCTTGATAGCCAATTTGAAGATTTCACCTGGTCATACTCTAAAAATATTGACCTGGAAGCAGACCTCAATCTCGAAATAATCACAGAACAACAAATAAAAATAGGATTCATTCCAATAAGCTTGGACTCAAACAACACGACAAAGTTATCGGATTGGCATTTTGATGATTTAGATTCGGTAACCGTTATTGGCCGCTCCTCAGCACACCGTGATTTAATCTCACAATTCATTCTGTTCATAATAGGAATGCTATGCACTCCAAGCCAAACTGGTTCTTACATGACAGATTTAACGGATATGAAAATCGCGCTGCAGCAAGGCACTGAAGCAAATTTCATCAGCTTTAGCGAATCAGATGACCGCTTTTGGTCAAGTTCTAAAAAGGTTGCCAGCAGCATCATGTTGTTTAATGAGGATGTTTCAATAAGTAAAAAACTTGAAATCGCAGCTGATTTAATCCCGCAATCACATGTTGGCCATGACCACCTGAACATCATGAATATAACCAATACGCATCATCTGCCACAAACAGATCAATTGTTATTAATTTACTAGAATATTTAGTAAGCAATTCTTAGGTCTCAATATCTTCAAGGAACATTATCGTGTTAATGACAGCTGAAAATTTTTATGAAACTTTGAAGTCTTTCCGGGTTTTGCCTGAGCGAATAACCTCAGTTGATGAGGCAACTTTTAAAAGAGTGTATGGTGACAAAGCAGCTAGCGAAGAGATGGGCATTCTCTATATTTACCGAACCGAAAAACCCATACCCCGCCTTAAGGGAGAAAGTGACATTGTATATATTGGCCAAACCAAAGGCACTCTCAAACAAAGATATTTCGTACATTCCGGAAAGCTCGCTAATTCCCGGGCGAATCGTTTGAAGTTTGAACACATCTTGTCACAATACGGGCCAATTCGTATCACGGTTGCCCCCTTTAGTAAATTCGGGGCTTCACTTGAAAAAGCGGAAGGCCAGCTTTTGTGGTGGTATTTCCAAAACCATTGCGAATACCCCCCCGTTAACTATACGCAAACAAAAGTGCGAAACGACATACTATCGGTTGAATAATCATTTAAACGGCTATGACAGCGGGCGCATTGCCTGACCTAAGGTTCAAGCTCAGGGGCGCGCCGCCCACGCAACCGGCATCGCCTTTGCAGTAAACGGCGAGTTGAGCCCCGATTCCTTTACCAATTTACGATCAAAAGAAATTTAATATGTATAAATTATTTTTAGACAGCCAATTAAAATTTTGGTACTTTAAATATTCATATGAATATCAATAACCATGAACGAACATAATCAAGAGCAACGCCTCAGAAACATTCTCGATACAAGCTTTGATGCCTTTGTGGGCGCTGATCACAGCGGGCTGATCATCGAATGGAATCAGCAGGCCGAAAATATTTTTGGCTGGAGCTACGATGAAGCCATTGGCCAAAAAATGGAAGAATTAATTCTCCCGGAGGAATCCAGAAAGGCACATCAGCATGAAATGCCGCGCTTTACTGAAACCGATCAGGCAAAAGTATTAAATCGCCGTATTCAGCTTGATGCAACAAGAAAAAATGGGGAGGTATTTCCTGTAGAAATGGCTATTACCTACATTTCCAATTCGGGAATGTACGAGTGCTATGCATTTGTACACGATATTTCGAGCCGTAAAACTGAAGAGCAAAGGCTACGGTTTTTGGCATCCAATGACTCACTCACAGGGTTGAGAAACCGGTTGTATTTCAACACCAGCTTGCCAGAAGCGATGGCAAGGTGCAGGCGCAATGATACGAACCTTGCCTTGATGTATCTAGATATAGATCACTTTAAATCAATCAATGATTCTTTAGGGCACGAAGCAGGAGATCGGCTTCTGCAAGAGTTCGCTACCAGACTTAAAAGTAAATTACGTGAAGTTGACATCGTGTCGCGTCTTGGAGGTGATGAGTTTACAGTGATTGTTGAGGGCGTCATTTCTGATGAGAGCGCAGGTAAAGTAGCCGGCAATATTCTGCAGGAGCTAAACCGTGGAGGCTGGCTGGATACCCATGATTTAAAAATCACTTCTAGTATAGGCATCGCAATTTATGACGGCCGTGCGATCGATGCGGATAAATTGGTAGCCCTTGCGGATAAAGCCATGTACAAAGCCAAGCACTCGGGCCGCAATAATTTTAAAATATTAAGATTTGAGGATATTGATACATCGGCTGAGAATAAATCACACGATATTAGTCCTGAAACCTTTAAAAGCACCCAACAGCTATTGAATATTCCGGATAAAGCAGAAGGGGATTTTTTGCAGAAAACTTTATCTGCCTTGCGACGTCATCTTGATATGGATGTCGCATTTATTTCTCGCTTTCATGATGGTGTCAGAGAGTTCGAGGTGATTGACTCAAAAGACATGAACCCACCCATTGCAGTTGGCGGTAGCGGCTCGCTTGAAGATAGCTATTGTCAGCGAGTAGTGGATGGTCGCTTGCCTGAGATTATCAATGATGCTTTTGAATTGCCAGAAGCCATGAGCCTGGACGTGACTGCAAAATTACCCGTCAGGGCACACATGAGCGTACCAATTCGACTGAGTGATGGGAGTATCTACGGTACTTTTTGCTGTTTTAGCTACAAGCCAAACCAAACGCTCAATGAACGTGACATCTCTGTGATGCATGTATTTGCAGACTTGATCGCTCAGCAATTATAGAGCCCCATCGGGCGTGCCCCGACTTTTCAGGGAAGATCAATACCCGACATGTGTAGTTAATAGGTAATTACTTACTTCAGTATTGGTTGTGGTTTCTTAACTGAGGGGATAAAAAATCTGGAGTCACTAGCCTTAAAAAGCAGTGGCTTAAAAAATCATTGATGTCTAAGCAGTGCTTATTCAATGTGCAGCGCCCGTTTTCTTGGTTTTCTTATAAAGTTTCCCTTGTAATGCAGCTTTCATTAAACGCTTAAATGTTGGGCACTCGAAATGACTGGGGGCTTTGCATATTGCAGCATGCTTTAAGCTATCACTCATAATAGTCAGCCTTTTGATGGTTTCATCAATTTGGTTTGCCTTATCTATTAGCATATTGCGATTAATCAAATCATCCCCAACAGAGCCAAACATTATAGATATTTCATCCAGTGAAAAATCCGCACTTTGTGCAAGCGATATGAGTGCCAGTTTCTCAATGACCGTTTCGGGAAACTTTCTTTGCAACCCGCTTCTACCCAATGATTGAATCAATCCCTTTGCTTCATAGTATCTTAAAGTTGAGGCAGGAATCCCCGTTTTTTTTACCACTTCAGAAATGTTCATTTAGCGCTTGACCTCAAGTTAACTTTAACTTGTATAGTGTTCCATACTGTAGCTTTAAGTCAACAAAAGGAGAAAAAATGAACACCATGATTCATGTTTTGATAGATGCGATTCTGTTGGGGTTTACAGCAACCATTATTTTTGATGTGTGGATTCTGTTGCAAAAGAGTTTTGGATTGCCAACATTAAACTTTGCCTATCTTGGCAGATGGGTTGCAAACTTTAAGGATAAAAAGTTTAAGCATACTGCTATTAAAAGTGTTCCCAAAGTGAAATTTGAGCGATTAATTGGTATTGTCGCTCACTACCTGATAGGAGCATTCATAGCAGCCCTGCTGCTAGCGATGAATGGAACACCATGGCTGCAAAATCCCGATATTTACTCAGCAATAATAGTAGGGATTGCCACGGTGGTTTTTCCATTATTCATCATGCAGCCAGCTATGGGTGCAGGAATGGCATTTCGCAACACCCCGAATCCAGTTAAGAACAGCTTAAAAAGTACATTAAACCATATGGTTTTTGGATTATGCCTCTACTGGTCAGGACTGCTGCTTATGCAAGTTCAAGGTTTGAATTATTAACATTAAAGTATTCACTAATACTCTATTGAAGGGAATGGTTATGAAGCTAAAGCTTCCAAAGAAATATGCGCCAATAGCATTTGCATTTTATATGTCTGCAATTATGGCTTTGCTCATGTGTATTGTTATTGTCGCGTTAAATACTGGTTTTAATGAAGATTACATTTATCGGGTGATAAAAGCATATGAATTGGCAATGCCTACAGCATTCGTCTTCATTCAACTGGTCAGGCCAGTAGTGCTAAAGCTGATTGAGATAACAATATCTTCTGACTGATAATGTGCAGGGTGCTGCGTCGGTGAGCATTGATAAATGCTCTACAACTTTGATTGCAAAGGCAATACCTTTTTAGCTTTCCTTTGCCGAATACTACCGCCGCTAACTTACATTTTCTAATTTGAAAATTTATGAAATGATGATCGGCATGCGGCAGAAATTGATTTTGACGCTTGCGTGATGGCGCAAGACAGGAACGAACAGTCAACCGTTGTGACGGCCGGGATATTATTGACCTGCCCAAATCTATTGATAACACAGGCAGCCCATCACAAAATTCAAGCCGCCCTATTCTGCCTTTGGCAAGTCATAAGCATCTTTGATCGCGGTAATATCCTGATTCACTTCAATAGCACCGATAATCTTGTTGTGTTCATTCAGCAAAGGGATCGCCGACATGATGATGGTGCGCTCTGCGCCATCAAAGGCTTTGATATTCACAATTTCACCCTTGCTGACTTCGCCATGCTTAATCGCACGCGCCAGTGTCCAGCCTTCGCTGCCCACTTCTTTACCGGAGTCTTCCCACCAGCCCTTGTAATCACTGTATTGCTCAAGATTAACCAATTTGGCGCCACCCCAGATACGCTCCGCTTCAGGATTGGCCAGCGTGATTCGACCATGCTGGTCTGCAATCCACAGGCCTACGGGAATGGTTTCGATGACTTTGCGTAGTATGTATTCACTTTTCTCCAGAGCCTTCTGCATTTGCTTTCGCTCTGTAATATCGATGCTAACGCCCACTATTTTATTCGGCCGATTTTGGGCATCATAAAGAAGTTTTGCCCGCGAAATAAACCAGCGGTCATCTTCACCGCCCGGCTGTGGTAAATTAAAATCCCAATCTCTAGCCAGCCCATTATCGCTAAACTTTTGAATCAGGTCAGCCAGCCCAAGCGCCTCGAATGGCAATAAGTAAGCGCGGATTCTTGATATCGACACCCCAAAAACATGCTCCAGATTGGGCGAACCCGCAAGTTCATTCGTCAACACATTCCATTCCCAGGTAGCAATGCCTGCCATATCCTGAGCCAGGTTCATGCGCGCTTCATTCTCCATGATTTTGCCAAGATACTCGCGTCGCTCATCCGCGATGCTCTCACTGCTGGTTACGCTTTCCCGAAACTCCTCGACCGCCTCATCACCGTAACGAAGCCATATCCAGTTAACTTCAAGAAAGCTAGCCAGCGCCCTCAGGTTTTCATAGTCAATCTCGCCACCACGCGTCCAACGATGAATCGATGGCACCGATTTACCTATCGCGTTAGCCACCTGAGCCAATGTGAGCTGTTTCTGCTTCAGCAGGGACGCCAACCGGTCTGAAAAGTCGAGTTTACTATTATTTTTTGGCATATCCGCAAAACCTGATAGTTAATTTCCTGATCGATTATAAATACAAATCATGACTTAAGTATTTAAATTTACACAATATTTACAAAGTATTTACTCATTAAGTAAAAAATATTGAGATATTTTTTACTTAATGAGTAAATTATTACTTTACAACTAAAAATTTAAGGGGTATAAATCACACATCTCTCTCAAATGTGCTTGATTTTCAAATTTGTCTGCACCTGATTGAGTTTGTGTTTTAAGTAAATGTGAAATTTTTAATACTTCAGAAAAGGAATTAATCATGAAAAAACTACCATTAACCGTGCTTCTAGCTTGTATCGGCACATCCATCTACTCAGCCGCAACCCTTGCACACGGCACTGCAGTGCCTGAGGGCAGTAAAAACCTGACTTACTTCAAAAATGTTCAGAAAAACCCTATCGCTTCCATGAACGTTCCGGGTGTTAACGCCTACTTTGAAGATGTTGTAGGTAGCGGCAGCCAAACCTCACCGCTGTCTTGTGGGTTATTCAAGATAGAGAAAGGCAAACCTTTGGTTTATACCTACGATTACGATGATGCAAAGATCATCCTTGATGGCCACATCTATTTCTCTGATGGCACACAGAAAGTCAAAGGCCAACCAGGCGATGTATTGTTTTTCCCTAAAGGTTCCACGATCACATTCTCAACAGACAAGAGTGGCGTAGCCTGGGCTTGCGGACAACGCAAATTGTTCTAAGACAATTCACCCAGAAGGGGCAAACAAATGAACCATATTGCATTCAAGAAATTGATTCCGTTATGTGTGACGCTTGCGCTGTCCAGCGTTGCAATTCAGGCGGCCGAAAGCATCGACCTCACGGACTTAACCAATAGTGACCCGTTTTTTTACACGAGTGACCAGAGAATTAAGCCTGATAACAACCAGAAAGAGCTTTTAGGGTTAGGAAGGCCCAATAAAACTCATTCCCAAATTCCACATCTCCCGTTTTACATGGGCTATATGAACACTAATTCAACGTACCGTTTTGTGAATGTTGCAGAACAAGTCTTTACGATGATAGGTGAAGGCAAGCATGGCTTATGGAGAATCCAGGAGAACGGGACAGTCAGGGAATATTTGAGGAAAGATGCTAAAGGCCTGGCAAAAAATGCCGACATCATGGCGAAAGAAAACTTAAATGTAATCGAGCAAAACTATAGTGCTTTTCTACCTGACGAAAGCTGGTCCGGCTACAAATACCCTGATGAGCAGTATTCAAAGGATGGAAAGTTAAATTACATAGACCTGCCGATTACACATCCAAAATATAAAAACAAATATGCGGAACATGCAGCGATCGACCTACCCAACTGGTACTGCACGATGTCAGAAAATGACTATCCATACGCCCAAAAGGCAATGAGCTTCGCATTTAATCAAAAAGGCGCTAACCAGATCGGGCCGCTAGGCAAACGTGCGGGGCTAGATGTCAATGAAAATTACACAAGAGTACTCAGAGTCAACCATTTCCCTGATGCCAAATCCTGGGTGAACGTCGGTCAGGAAGGTAAAGACAATTTACACGTCAAATGGGAAGCCGTTGATACCACCAAGACCAATGCTGAATACTACCTGGTAGAACGCCCATTCTTTAACAAGCCGTATTTGTTCGTACTTGCCGTATTTGATAATAAAGATAATAGCGATCATCAATATATCAGACCTGATGGTGCTTATTATCAATCCATCAAAAACAAAGCCGCCAATATCAAAACCAGCGTCACAGCCCAACCCAGCTTCCATCTTGAAAAAGGCGGGACAGGCAAGGCAATTGGGCTGCCGATTTTCGGCGTACACCACCCGAACCGTGCCTCATATGGCGCTGGCGGAGCTTGTCCATTGAAAGGCGGCGACTGGGGGCGCTACCCCAATACCAATAGTGGCTCAGGATGGCCGACCAATTATGAGGAAGTCACGCCCTTATGTGACTCCGTATTAGTTGATATTAAATTCTATAGCAACCTTGACGGTAAAGACTGGAATGACTCAGCAAAATATCTTGCCAATGCAGGGGTGGGTACAAAATCGGTCAATTACAAATTGCAGCCTGGCCAATATGGTGTCTTCACGGATCCCTACAACACAAGAAACGGTAAGACGAACGCCGAGAGCAAGAGCCTTCCTGCTGAGCTGGAAATCACATACCCATCAGTAGAGCCGCCAGTCACCTATGTAATACCAACCACGAAAGTGGCTGGCAGGATGGTGCCATCAGAGGCAACCACCTGTCGCCCAGTCATACAAGCATCATTAATGAAGGAGTAAGAAAATGATTAATTTTAAACACAAATTGATCACGTTGTCGGTTCTCTGTTTCACCATGCTGATCGCAAATATCAGCCATGCTGAACAGAATACCAATAAAACAAGTGAAGAAGCTTATGCCGAAACAGGCCCGGCAAAAGCAGCCAAAGAATCTGCCGGTTTCCTGGATAACCTGGACAGGGAAACATTGTTTGGGGGTAAGTTCAGCTCGTGGTTTGAGCTGGCGTCTGATTATGTTTTCCGCGGCGAATCGGAAACAAATGACGGCAAGATCCCATCAATAAAAGTGGCGGTTACCTGGACGCATCCTAGCGGTGTCTATCTGGGTTACTACGGTGCCAATAATTTATTCCCAGGCAACGACTCCGAAGGCAACAACCCAAAAATCAATGCACTATGGGGGCCTTATGCAGGATATGCAGTCAAGGATATTGGCGGAACCGGCATTAATTACAACGGCATGTTCTTTCAGTACATCTACCCAGGTGACAGCAACTCAAATTACCTGGAAATGTTTAACTACCTGGATAAACAATTCGGCTCAGTGAATATGAAACTGGAGTACTCTCCGACCTTAACGGACTGGTTTGGCGTCAAGAACCTGCAATCGCATAACGTTGCCATTCACCCTAGCTGGTCAGCCCCCTATGGGTTTACGGTTTCAGGAGGTGTCGGTTATCAGTTCTTTGACAGCAAGGGTACAAAATATGACTTGGACGGCAATGGAAAAGAACAACTGAACTGGATGCATTGGAATGTGGGCGTAAGCCGCAATGTATTCGGTTACAAAGTTGACCTGCGCTACCACGACACCGACATCAAAAAAGGCGAACACGACTTCTACGGCTACAGCTCCAATCACCAGATAGTCGACAGCAGGTTTGTATTTGGCGTCTCAAAATCCTTTTGATCATACGATAGCAATCTGCATTAACGATCTCCAGAGAAAACTAGTCTAATTATAGGCGTTTTCTTTCTTTATGCCCCTCTCCAAAAGAGGGGCTTTTTTTATCGCAAAAGCATCAACTATCTTTGTGCGATAAGGCCACCGGTTCCATCTCAGTTCAAAAATCAATATCAATGATTGGATAAATTATTTATTGGTGTATATTTAAACTTCACTCTGCATTTTGGTTATAGTCAGGAGATTGCTATGAAAACATTGCAACAGTTACTGGATGACAAAAAATACAAAGAAGTGATCTCAATTGCACCTCACCGCCCGGTGTTCGATGCGCTGGTTATACTGGCAGAATACCAGATCGGCGCGCTGGTGGTGCTTGAGGGCGAGAAACTGGCTGGTATCTTTTCGGAACGCGATTACGCACGCGAAGTCATCCTTAAAGGCCGCTCATCAAAAACAACGCATATTACCGATGTGATGACGCATGACGTAGTCTGCGCCAACCCTGAAGATACCGTTGAGCAGGCCATGACATTGATGACAACCAAGAACTTCCGTCACCTGCCGGTAATGAAAGATGGCAAAGTAATCGGGGTACTGTCATTGAGCGACCTGGCAAAAGAAACCATTGATTACCAGCAGCGCCTGATCAAGGAACTGCAAACATACATTCAGCATTGATTTCACAACCTGCAATACAAAAAAGGGAGCGTTAGCTCCCTTTTTTAGTGAATCAGCTTAAGCCGGATCACAGATACTTAACCACCATCGCATTATTCAAATCACCAGCGGCAATCGGCAAACGCACAAAGTAACCACTGCCTGATGCTTCCTGAATCGGCTCGCCTTTTTTATTAAACATGGCTTCAACCAGCACATCCTGATTACCGCTTGGATGTATCACCTGCAGACGGTCACCTACGCCAAACTTGTTACGTGCCTCAATATCCGCCAGACCTTTTTCAGCATCATAGGCAACCACATCACCTACATACAGGCTGCGACTCGAGCTTGAATACCCCTGCTTGTAGTTCTGATGCTCAGCCGTATGATGACGCTGATAAAAACCATCGGTATAGCCGCGGTTAGCCAGGTTTTCCAGGTCACCCAGCAAGCTCCAGTCAAATGGGCGGCCTGCAAGCGCATCATCTATCGCCTTGCGGTAGTTCTGGCAGGTACGCGCCACGTAGTAACGTGATTTTGTGCGCCCTTCGATTTTCAGTGAATCCACACCCATCTTGATCAGACGCTCTACATGCTCGATCGCGCGCAGGTCTTTGCTGTTCATGATATAAGTGCCGTGTTCGTCTTCTTCAATCGGCAGCAGTTCACCGGGACGGCCTTTTTCTTCAATCAGGTAAACCTTGTCTGCCAACGGATGACGCGGCAGGCTGCCACAGCCGGACAGGCTGGATTTTTCCATTTCAGCCTTGAAATCAAATTCATCAAGGCGAATCACGCCGGCCGCATCTTCAGACGCGTCATGCACTTTGTAATCCCAGCGGCAGCTGTTGGTACAGGTGCCCTGGTTGGGGTCGCGCTGATTAAAGTAGCCGGACAGCAGGCAGCGGCCTGAATAAGCAATGCACAGCGCGCCGTGTACGAAAACTTCCAGCTCCATCTCCGGGCAGCGCTGGCGGATGTCTTCAATTTCATCCAGCGATAATTCACGCGACAGGATCACGCGCGTTAAACCCAAACTCTGCCAGAACTTAACCGTGGCATAGTTGACAGTGTTCGCCTGTACGGAGAGATGCACCGGCATCTCCGGCCATTTCTCGCGCACCATCATGATTAGGCCAGGGTCAGACATGATCAGCGCATCGGGTCGCATCGCAATCACCGGCTCCATATCCGCCATATAGGTTTTGACCTTGGCGTTATGTGGCGCAATGTTGCTGGCCACAAAAAACTTTTTGCCGCGCGCATGCGCTTCGTTAATGCCGATCTCCAGATTTGCCATCGAGAAATCGTTATTGCGCGCGCGCAGACTATAACGCGGCTGTCCGGCATAAATCGCATCTGCGCCGTAATCAAACGCGGTACGCATACGGTCAAGGTCACCCGCAGGAGCCAATAATTCAGGTATTTTCATTTTTCACTCTATATCTAAAAACTTTTTTTAACCACAGATAAACGCAGATGAACACAGATAGACTGGCAATGAAGTCAAGCAAGCCATAACGAGCTGACAGTCTGATTAAAATAAGGGTTTTATCTGTGTTCATCTGTGGCAAATATTTATTCACCGATAATTTTCACCAGCACACGTTTTTTGCGCCTGCCATCAAACTCACCATAGAAAATCTGTTCCCATGGGCCAAAATCAAGCTGTCCATCGGTAATCGCCACCACGACTTCACGCCCCATCACCTGGCGCTTCATGTGTGCATCTGCGTTGTCTTCACCGGTATCGTTATGGCGATAACTGCTTACCGGCTCATGCGGCGCAAGGCGCTCCAGCCATTGCGTATAATCGTGGTGCAAGCCGCGCTCGTCATCATTGATGAATACGCTGGCAGTGATATGCATCGCATTGACCAACACAAAACCTTCACGCACGCCGCTCTCACGCAGGCATTCACGCACCTGCTCAGTGATGCGTATGAACGCTACGCGTGTAGGCGGGTTGAACCACAGTTCTTTACGATAACTTTTCATGAAATACTCCTTAATCTGAATGTGGTGATTTTAACACCTGATCGCTCAGTCACAAAAAAAGGCCTCACAAGGAGGCCTTCTTTGATGTCTTGAGCAGCTTTAACCTTTTACATCCAGATGCTGGGTAAAGGTTTTTCCCTCATTATCGGTTGCGGTTACTTCCAGCGCACCCGGTGCATCAGGCGTAAAGTTGAATTTAAAGTATGGGTCTTCACTGGTACCCACGCCTACATCTACAGTCATCAGCGGTTTACCGTTATAAGTGAATGCCGCTTTATTAATGTAAAAAGCCGGCACATAACCTTGCGATACCAAATCACGCTGCAAACCGGTACGCATGACGTGCCTGATATTGAAAGTTGCAGCCGCAGGGCTGCCAAACTTCACCGGCTCATCAACATGCAGTTTGATTTTGCCTGCCGCAGCACGCACCGCCGCTTCATCATTCTCTACAGTGCCGCCACAGCCGCCTGCCGCGCGAATTTCACGCTTAGCCATATAGAGTTTGCCGTCCGCTGTTTCTCCCACCAGGCGCACGAATGAATCTGTCTCCATGCGGATACGGGTCGCCAGTTGAAAATTCCCCAGCATATCGGTTAAATTGTAAATCGCCGCGAGCTGGATCGGATTTGCATCCACCAGCACATAAATCTTCTTGATATCAACACCGTTAGCGGCTGTCTTGTCATAACTGAAGGTCACCGGCACCTGCGCACCACTCTCAGCACGGCGCGGCGCTTCTATCTTGATAAACTCAACTTCCTGAATGTCGCGCTTGGCAAAAAAGGCTTCTTTTACCACCGGCCATAATTTAGGATCAGCCTCGGCAAAAGCCTGGCTTGCAAATGCCAACAAAACACCGGCCATCAATATGCGTTTTAAAAACCGGGACTGTGTGTGTTTACTCATAAATCCACTCCAAGACTTTATTGATATAAATGACTTAATTACCGATAGGACAGAAAAACAAGTGGTCAGGTTCGATTACCTGGGGTCACACTTTGAAATACTTTACGCTTTTTCATTTTCCAAATGGAAAAATAATTCAATACCGTTGCCGACCGGGTCTTTAAAATTGATCTGTTTAACATTCAGCACGGGCAGATCCCGTATTGTATATTCGACATTGTGTTTTTGAAGGTGCGCCTCTGTTGCCGCTATATCCGTGCAGGTAAAGGAGATATGATCCAGCGTGGTCAGCACATCAACCAATGGCTCACCTTCACCGCGATACTCAGCCAGATGCACAACAGCATTGGCTGCATTCTCATCAATGTATAACCAGAACCCCCTGCTGGTAAAGCCCTCGCGCGGTCCGGCTTTCAAGCCCACGACATCACAGTAAAAGTCCTTGAGCTTGAGCATCGTCTCATAAGGCGTGCGTAAATTAACGTGATTAAGTTCGGTGATCGGCATTTTATTTAGGTAAGGCTTCAGTCATCATATTCAAAAACAGGCTCACATCTTTTCCTACTACAGCTTCATAATCTGCACCGGCTGTCATCTCAATATCATCAGACGCCATTGTAGAATGTGCCGCTCCCACTGCCCCGGAGGTCGCCGCGATCACATCGCCGGTTGCCAATCCTGCCAGCGCCTTGAACAGGCCGCCCGATGCCCGTTTGGTTGTTTGCCCGGTAGAAGCTGCAACAGGCGTTCCTTTTTCGGCCACACGATTCGGCAATATCACCGTTTTGGCCAGAGAGTAAGTGGCCATTTTATTCCCCGGCGCAAACACCTGCATCCCGGTGCCTCGGATACTGATTCCGTTCTGAGGCTTATCCTCATAACCGGAATTCCAATAAAAATGCACCCCGTCAAACCGTGCAAAATTGACTTTCAGGCGCAGCTGAATGATATTGGCCTGCAAGGCATCGGCAGACTTGAAACCCGGGCCAAATTCAGGCATAAACTTGGAATACACATCAGGTGAAGTATCTTTGGCCGTAGCGATCACACTCGCGTTGTCTTCCTGCCCTTTTTCATCCTTATCTTCACCAATCTTGGAAAGATCGCCAAAAAGAATCTCACCCGCAACACCTCTTTCATGGTGTACCGGCGGCTGGTTCACTTTGGCGAATTTTTCTTTATATCCCGTCTCCAGCAATGCAGTTGGAGGCAGCACCTCATAACCCAGCTTTTTCAGGTGTTCAACAAAGGCAGCATAGGATTTATCTGCGATTGCCTGAAACTGCTCATCTTTTACCCCTTTGAGGTAATAGATTTTTTCGGTACTGGAAGCTAAACCTGCGCCCGCACCCGCATTTTTAGTCACTGCCTTTTGTTCAGTTGCAAACTCCATCTGAAAACCTGCAATGACAACCCGCTTACTGGCAGACTCAATCGGTGCAGGATCTTTGGCAAGCATAGAGTCAGGCTTGAAAGCCTCTTTGAAATTAGCTGCTTTATCAGAGCTTTCCGTAATCTCTACCGGTTTTGGTGGCCCCTTGATCATATCCAGCAAGTTTGCATGTGCCACTGATGCCTGAAAAGGCAGCAGCATGACAAATACAGTCATTACCAAAGGATTGATTTTTCTAACCACGATAGATCTCCTGGAAAATTGCCTTAATCATAACCACTCATAAAACAACTAAAATGCATTCGCGATACGAGAACTAGGCACATCTGCGTAGACAGTACGAATAGTACGGCAAGCAGATGTAACGACGTTATCGTGAAGCGAATGTATTTTACGCTGCTGGCGCTTGTGTGCGCACACGTATATGCAGCTCACGCAACTGTTTCTCATCCACTTCATTCGGTGCATTGGTCATCAGGCACTGCGCGCGCTGTGTTTTAGGGAACGCGATCACATCACGGATAGACTCGGCACCCGCCATTAAAGTCACCAGTCGATCCAGGCCGAAGGCCAGGCCGCCGTGTGGAGGTGCGCCGTATTGCAATGCATCGAGCAAGAAGCCGAATTTTTCCTGCGCTTCTTCTTTGCTGATCTTCAGCGCGTCAAATACTTTAGACTGCACGTCCTGTTTGTGGATACGTACGGAACCGCCGCCTACTTCCCAGCCATTCAACACCATGTCGTAGGCTTTTGACAGCGCAGCACCCGGGTTAGAGGTGAGCAAGTCTTCATGGCCGTCTTTCGGTGCCGTGAATGGGTGATGCAATGCCACCCAGCGGTCTGCTTCTTCGTCATGCTCGAACATCGGGAAATCCACCACCCACAGCGGTGCCCATGCGCGGCCATCCACATGACCTTTGTCATGACCGACTTTAAGGCGCAGTGCGCCTAAAGCCTCGTTCACCACTTTGGCTTTGTCTGCACCAAAGAACACGATGTCGCCATTCTGTGCGCCGGTGCGCTCAATAATTGCTTGCAATGCATTGACGTGAATGTTTTTAACGATAGGGCTTTGCAGGCCTTCTTCATTCAGTTTGGTGATGTCATTGATCTTGATGTAAGCCAAACCTTTGGCGCCGTAGATTTTCACGAACTCGGTATAAGCATCAATTTCTGAACGGCTGATTGCCGCGCCATTCGGCACGCGCAACGCCGCTACACGGCCACCCGCCATATTGGCAGCGCCTGCGAACACTTTGAAATCCACGTCTTTCATTACATCTGAAAGTTCGGTGATTTCCAGAGTCACGCGCATATCCGGTTTGTCTGAGCCGTATCTGTTCATAGCCTCGACAAACGGCATACGCGGGAACTTGGCTGGCAAGTCCACGTTCTGTACTTTTTTCAGCATCTGGCGGATCATTTCTTCCACCAGGTCCATGATGTCGTTTTCTTCCATGAACGAGGTTTCAATGTCCACCTGCGTAAATTCCGGCTGACGGTCAGCACGCAAGTCTTCATCACGGAAGCATTTAGTGATCTGGAAATAACGGTCGAAACCTGACACCATCAGCAATTGTTTAAACAGCTGCGGTGACTGCGGCAGTGCGAAGAACATGCCGTGATGCACGCGGCTAGGCACCAGGTAATCACGCGCACCTTCAGGGGTTGAGCGTGTGAGCATCGGTGTTTCAACTTCAATGAAACCGTTGGTATCCAGATAGTCACGCAAGGTTTTAGCCACGCGGTAACGCAGCATCAGGTTCTTTTGCATGGTTGGACGGCGCAGGTCGATATAGCGATGCTCCAGACGCACGGTTTCCGTCAGGTTTTCATCATCCAGCATGAACGGTGGTGTGAGCGAGGCATTCAGCACTTCAATCTCGGTGGCCAGCATTTCCACTTCACCGGTAGGCAAGTTAGGGTTTACCGTACCTTCTGGACGCGCACGTACTTTACATACCACTTTCAATACAAACTCACTGCGCACTGTTTCTGCAATCGCAAACGCATCTTTGGTATCCGGGTCGATCACGATCTGCGCCAAGCCTTCGCGGTCGCGCAAATCAATGAAGATAACACCGCCGTGGTCACGGCGACGATGCGCCCAGCCACATAGCGTTACGGTTTGACCAATGTGTTCGCGGTTTAAATGGCCGCAGTAATGTGTACGCATCATAATTGTGTTTACTATTTATTTATTGAGTTAAAAGTTTAGGTAATTTGTTTGCCGGTGCAACGACGCCCATAGAAATGATGTATTTAAGCGCTTCATCCACACTCATTTCCAGCTCTATCACATCGGCTCTAGGCATCATTAGAAAGTAACCACCGGTTGGGTTAGGTGTAGTCGGCACAAACACGCTGACGTAATCGCCATGCAGATGATTAGCCACATCGCCGCCGGGCGTACCGGTCAGAAAAGCGATGGTCCATGCGCCTTCACGCGGAAACTGTACCAGCACGGCTTTGCGGAATGCATTGCCAGAATCAGAAAACAGCGTATCCGAAACCTGCTTGACGCTGGAATAGATAGACTTCACGACGGGCAAACGCTGCAGCAGCTTCTCCCAAAGTGAAATAATCTGCATACCGAAAAAATTGGTGGCGACAATACCGGTCGTCAGCACGATAGCAAAAGTCAGAATCACGCCGAAGCCAGGAATATCGCGGCCGAACAGGGTATGCGGATGCCATTGCTCAGGCAGCAGCAACAGGCTTTGATCCATCATGCCGATCAATGATTTAAGCACCCAGATGGTAATCACCAGGGGAACCAGAACCAGCAAGCCTGTTATCAGATATTTTTTCATAAAAAAGCGTTCGCTAGTGGCAGGCGCAACCGGTACCGCAAGCAGCAGGCGCTGCGTTAGATTCCGGAGCCGGCTCAGGCTTTTTTGCGCTGTTACCGCCTTTAAAATCCGTTGCATACCAGCCACTGCCGGTCAGTTGGAAACTAGGTGCGGAAACCTGCTTGGCAAAACTCTCTTTACCGCATTGCGGACAAGCCTCTACAGCTGCCGCGCTGATCTTGCGCATCACCTCAGCTTTATGACCGCAGCTACTACATTGATAATCGTAAATAGGCATTTAAATCCTCCTTACATAAATATGTTGAACAACATGAAATTATACCTGAATACCGTAAAAGCATTACTTCAAAAGCACGCGGCAGGCTTAGTTATCGTCATCCTGCTGATTCTGAAAGCGCCTTTTCCTGACGCTCTCCGCCAGCATATCCAACAGCTCGACCGTGTCATCCCAACCCAGGCAACCGTCGGTAATCGATTTACCGTATTCCAGCGCGCAGCCCGGCTCATGATCCTGCCTGCCTTCATTCAGATGCGATTCGATCATCAGTCCGATGATGCGATCATCGCCCGCATTAAGCTGCTCGGCCACATTCTCCGCAACATTCTTCTGCAGTTTATATTGGCGCTGACTATTCGCATGAGAACAGTCCACCATCACCTTAGCATTCAGGCCTGACTGCGCCAGCTCCTTGGCTACCGCTTCAATATTTTCCGCATCGTAGTTTGGCGTTTTACCGCCACGTAAGATCACATGGCAATCTTCATTGCCTGTGGTTGAAATAATCGCCGAACGGCCGTCTTTGGTGACCGATAAAAAATGGTGCGGGCTGGCAGCGGCCTTGATTGCGTCAACCGCAATGCGGATATTGCCATCCGTACCGTTTTTGAAACCCACCGGGCACGACAAGCCCGAAGCCAGTTCACGATGGATCTGCGATTCCGTGGTGCGCGCACCAATCGCCCCCCAGCTCACCAGGTCAGCCGTATATTGCGGCGTGATGGTATCCAGAAACTCCGTTGCGGCGGGTAGTCCCAACTCATTAACCTCAAGCAGGAAACGCCGCGCCAGGTCGAGACCCTCGTTAATGTCGAAACTGCCATTCAGATGCGGATCATTGATCAGGCCTTTCCAGCCGACTGTGGTGCGCGGCTTCTCGAAATAAACGCGCATTACGATCAGCAGCTCGTTGCTATGCTTGCGCGATTGCGTCAGCAGGCGTTTTGCGTATTCGATACCTGCGTCATAATCATGGATAGAACAAGGCCCGATCACCACCAGCAGGCGATCATTCGCGCTGTGCAGAATGCGATGTATCTCGCTGCGTGCTTTGACAATGCGATCCACAGTAGCCTTGCTCGGCTCAAGCTTCTCCAGCAGCACAGAGGGCGGAGTCAACTCCTTGATTTCGATAATACGCACATCGTCAGTAATAATTTTTTGGCTAGGGCTCATTTAGGTAACTCGTTGAATGCGCAAAATAAAAGAAACGCAAAAAACAAAGCCCGTATATAGCGGGCTTTGTTTTAATAATTATCCAATTATACTGCGATAGCAATCAAAACGGTATATCGTCCTCAAAATCATCAAAACCTG
>Ga0208626_1000184_pt1 | contig 24841 bp, 23 predicted proteins | sample LakWasMet10_HOW4_2_FD_183860 | JGI IMG/M metagenome (GOLD analysis project Ga0208626, IMG submission 183860) | Freshwater sediment methanotrophic microbial communities from Lake Washington under simulated oxygen tension - Sediment Metagenome... | ecosystem: Environmental > Aquatic > Freshwater >... | reverse complement strand
ACGTGGGCTGACATGATAGTTCCTTAGATGTTCAAACGAGTAATTTGTTAATTCTTTTAGTCCGCTTTTTAAACATTTCGCAGAAAATATGTGAAATATACGTTTGAAAAGGGTGATTAAATAGTTGTTTTTTGTTGTATAGGTCTTATTTTGCCTAATTATGCCGATGTTGTCACCTGATAATGCTTAGATTAAATAAATCTTTTACAAAGCAAACAGCTGGAATCGCTTAATGTTATTCATTTTACGATGGCAGATTATGCGATATATGAAAATAACGCACTGTCAGCTAAAATGTAGGTGCATAAAAGGAAACAATACTCAATATAATGCAACATTTTAATTTACATAACATGCCAGTCTGGCACCGGCGGCAATTGGAAAAGCAATGACTGCGAGAATGAAGGTGCGCTGCAGCGGACGTCTGCACATGGGGTTTTTTGATCTGCATGGCGGCATAGGCCGAAAATTCGGCAGCATAGGTTTGAGCCTGGATGAGCCATCGCTGGCGATTGAAGCGAGGGCTGCCGAACATCTGAACATCACAGGCGGGCCGGCAGTGCCGGGTACGGTGCTGGCAAAAGCGTCTGCAATTGCGCAGCAGCTGATTACCAGGCTTGATTTGGCCGGCAGTGTTGATTTGCATGTGAGCCAGCATATACCTGAGCATGCAGGATTAGGCTCAGGGACGCAGATTGCGCTTGCTGTAGGCGCTGCGATCAGCCACTTATACCACCTTGATTTAAGTGCAAGGAAAATAGCGGAGCTTGCGGGACGCGGCAGGCGCTCCGGTATCGGTATAGCGGCTTTTGATCATGGCGGGTTGCTGATTGATGGCGGGCGCGGCGTGTCGTCTGATTCCAATGCTGTGCCGCCTATGCTGGCAAGATACCCGTTTCCTGAAGACTGGACGATATTGCTGGTTTTTGACGCGACCCAGCCTGGCATCCATGGCGAGCAGGAAAGGCTGGGCTTTAGCCAGCTGCCGGTTTTTTCCGAAAACCTGGCGGCACATTTATGCCGGCATGTGCTGATGCAGGCAATGCCGGCGATAGTCGAAAGGGATTTAACTGCATTCGGACACGCGATACAGGTATTGCAGCAGCATGTGGGCGATTACTTCGCTCCGGTACAGGGCGGCCGTTACGCCAGCAAGCTGGTTGGCAATGTGCTGCATTACCTGCAGGAAGCCGGCGTAGCCTGCTTCGGGCAGAGTTCATGGGGGCCGACCGGTTTTGCCGTGTTTGAGAACAGCAGTACTGCAGCACGGTTTGCGCAGCAGCTGCAAGCGAAATTTACTGACCAGGCCTTGTCCTGGAAAATCTGTAAAGCCAATAACCAGGGGGCGGATTTATCGTTCCAGACTTAAAGGATTTGGCTTCAATGGCCGAGGTTAAACATTTCAGAGTTAAGCCAGGCAGGTTTTTAATTAATTATATCTTAAGGTTGTTACCATGGAAAAACCCAGCATTCTGCACCTGTTCACGGCGGCTAAAAATGCCAGCCCCTTTGATGTCAATATGGCTTTTGACGCAGGTTTCGATAAAATCATGCCATATACCGATGTCGAATTGACCGAGGTGGCCGGGCTGACTCAGGATGCGATTTTTTCGCGCAGCCCGTCCGGTGTGAAGCGTGAAGGCATATTTATAGGCGGGCGTGACATTGACCTTGCTATGCAGATGCTGAAGGCGGCTAAAAATGCCATGTTTTCCCCGTTTGCCTGTTCGGTTTTTGCCGACCCATCCGGCGCATTCACGACTGCAGCGGCGATGATCGCTAAGGTTGAGCTGCATCTTAAAGCTCGGTTTGGCGAGGATTTAAGCGGTAAAACATTGAGCGTGTTCGGCGCCACCGGCCCGGTAGGCGGCTGTGCCGCGATTATTGCGGCTAAACAAGGCGCCAATGTGCAGTTGGTTGCGCACAATTCAGTTGCAAGGGTCGAAGCAAAAGCCCAGGCCTGGAACAGCGAATACCAGATTAACCTGCAAGTGGTTGATGGTAGCAGCGACGCGAAGAAAGCCGATATTCTGGCGCAGGCGGATATTGTGGTCAGTGCGGCCGCGGCTGGGGTCCAGGTAATCAGCCTGCAGCAGCTGACGCAGGCCAAGCGCTTGAAAATCGCGGCGGATGTGAATGCAGTAGCGCCTAACGGGGTGCAGGGCGTTGATGTAAGCCATGATGGTGTTCAGGTAGCCGGTACAGATATTTACGGCATTGGCGCACTGGCGATCGGTCAGCTCAAATATGCAACACAGCATGCGTTATTAAAGCAAATGCTGCCGCAGGATCAGGATAAACCGCAGGAAAAAATCAAGTACCTTGAGTTTATTGCGGCATTCAATCTGGCGCGCGAATTATCAAAAAATCAATCCTGATCATCGCGCTGTCTGCGCGACCATTTGTTGAGGCTGCCGTAAAGGCCGGGTATGCCGTTACGGTAATAGATGCATTTGCCGATGCGCAGACTGTCGCCCTGGCTGAAAAATCAGTGGTGGTTGCATATGGCCGGCACGGCTTTAATGCTGAAGCATTGGTAGCGACTGTTGATGCACTGGATTTAAGCCGCTGTATCGGTTTTGTTTACGGCAGCGGTTTTGAAGGGCAGCCGCAATTGCTGGCGCAAGTGTCTGGTAAGCTGCCGCTGATCGGTAACTTGCCTGATACGGTTGCCGCCGTTAAACATCCGGCTACTTTTTTTACGGCATTGCAGCGCTTGAATATTCATCATCCAGTCGTGAGAGACTTACTGCCTGAAAAGCATTCAAATGATTACCTGATCAAGTCCGGCGGCGGCAGCGGTGGTACGCATATACATGCTGCCAGCCACCTGATGCCTTTGCCGGTTGCAGGCGATTATTATCAGCAGAAAATTGACGGGTATTCAGTATCGCTATTGTTTATAGCCAGTCAGTACGGTGTTGAAGCGATTGGCTTTAACGCGCAGTGGCTGAGTCCATCAGCAGATGCCCCGTATCGTTACGGCGGCGCAGTCAGCAATCTGGTTTTGCCAGGCGGCGTTCAGGACCAGTTGGTGCATGCCGCTGAAAAACTTGCGAATGAATTTGGCTTGGCAGGTTTGAACAGTATTGATGCGATTGTGGCAATGGCAGATGCCGGCAATGTTCCAATGGACGACAGCCGGGTATTCGTACTTGAAATCAACCCCAGGTTAAGCGCAACAGTGGATTTATATGGCGATGCTGCACGCAACCTGTTTGAACTGCACGTGCAGGCCTGCCTGAATTCGTATGAACAGGCTCAAGGCAATATGCTTTATTCCAGCCGGCAGTGCAATGCCCATGCCATCGTGTATGCAGCAGCAGAATTAAAGCTTGCAGCACCTGTGCCATGGCCGGGATGGGTGACCGATGTGCCCGTATGCAAGGAAAAAGTCATGACCATATCTGCCGGTGAACCTGTATGCACAGTGCTTGCCTGCGCCGCTAATGCCGATGCTGCGAAAAAATTAGCGCAGGATAGGGTCGAAACGATACAAAGTTTATTACAATCACTTAATCAAACTTCTGGTGCGGATGGGGCAATTGCTTCTCCGCGCAAGCTCTCTAATCAAATCAATGTTTGGCAGTAAAAAAGGATAAAACGTGCAAAACACACAGGCATCACAATCATCAAAAAAACAGGCAAGTGTGAACCAACTTGCTGTGCCTTTGATTAACCGGTTATTGCAGCAGGCAGATAACCTGCAGCTTGGTGTATCCAGGCATGAAGCAGGCTGCATTGTAGTCGATGCTGGTATTCAATATGCAGGCAGCGCTGAGGCGGGCAGGCTGATCGCTGAAATATGCATGGGCGGCCTGGGCAGTGTTACCCTGCAGGCTGATGATCGTTTTGCAGGCTGGGCCGATGCAGTCGCGGTGACTTCCTTTGAGCCTGTGCTGGCATGTCTTGCCAGCCAGTATGCAGGCTGGGCACTTAGCCATGAGAAATTCTTTTCACTGGGCTCCGGGCCAGCGCGTGCGTTGGCACAACGCGAAGACTTATTCAAAGAACTGGCTTATACGGATAGCGCTGCCAGCACCTGCATCGTGCTTGAAACCGACAAAGTGCCGCCAGTGCAGGTGATTGAGAAAATTGTGCGCGATACAAAGATTCCCGCTGAGCATTTGACCGTTATTCTGACGCCAACCACCAGCATTGCAGGTGTGGTGCAGATCGTGGGCCGCGTGCTGGAAGTAGCGCTGCATAAAGCGCACACATTGCACTTTCCGCTGGAAAATATCGTCAGCGGTACCGGGCTCGCCGTACTGCCTCCGGTTGCCAGTGATTTTATGACCGCGATGGGCCGCACCAATGATGCGATTCTGTTTGGCGGAGATGTGCATCTGCAGGTGCGCGGCGACGATGCTGCAGCGGCTAAGCTGGCGGCAGACCTGCCGAGCAGTGCCTCAAAAGATTACGGCAAGACTTTTGCCGAGGTATTCAAGTTCTACGAGATGGACTTTTATAAGATTGACCCGATGCTGTTCAGCCCCGCTAAAGTAACCGTTACCAACGTAGATACCGGCAATGTGTTTGAAGGCGGCTATCTGAATGCCGAACTCATTAATCTTTCATTTTCCTGAATCGTTTAGGTTAACCGCGTGCGCATCCCTATATTTACTGACGATGCCGGCTGGCAGGGCGCCCAGCTCAGGCAGGCTTTTGCCACGCGCGGTGTAGAGGCGGTTTTTGTCTCGCTGCAGGATTGTGTGATCGATCTGGCGCAGCAAACCCCTGATATTCATATTCCGCATTTTAAAACCCGGCCACTGGCGGCTTTTGTGCGCGGCGTGGCCGGCGGTACCATGCAGCAGGTGATCACTCGCCTGAATGTGCTGCATATGCTGACGCGGCAGGGGGTGCGCATCTACAACCAGTCACAGGCGATAGAACGCACAGTGGATAAAGCCATGACCAGCTTTCTGCTGCGTATGCATGGCGTACCGACCCCGGCAACCTGGGTGTGCGAATCAAGAGTGCAGATAGAAGCTGTTCGCCGGCTGGCCGCAGCTAACGCTCAGCAGCTGGTACTTAAGCCTTTATTTGGTTCACAGGGGCAGGGCGTGCGTAAATTGCTGAGTAATGAGCCGCTGCCGGTTCCTATGCAGCAATATGTGGACGGCGTTTACTATCTGCAGCAATTAATCGAGACCGCAGATAAGCCCCATGACTATCGCGTATTCGTGGTGGGTGGCAAGGTGGTTGCTGCGATGAAGCGCCTGGGGGAGAGCTGGGTCAATAATGTAGCTTCCGGCGGCCGTTGCGAGGCATTCCTGCCAAACCAGCACATGCAGGCATTGGCTTTAAAAGCGGCGCAGGCCGTGGATATCGATTACTGTGGCGTAGATATTATCCAGGCGGCGGATGGCAGCTATTATGTGCTTGAAGTGAATAGCATCCCGGCCTGGCGTGGCTTGCAGGGTGTGACAGATTTTAATATCGCAGAAGTGCTTGTCGATGATTTCCTGTATCAATCCGGCATGGATGTGTATAGCGACAAGGAAGCCTGATGGAATCAGTAAAGTTTACTTCTGCACAGTTAACCAGTGCTTACAGGGCAGCCTGCATGGGTGAGTTGCAGGCTTTAAAGCCGGGCAATGTACATGCGTTTGCCGATGGCCACGGCATGACGATACAGGATTTTATTCTGAGCGCGGATGTTACCGCCGAAATTATGACGCGTACCGATTTAACCGTAGGTGAGCGCATATTTTATGCAGCGGAAGCTACAAAAAATGCCGTAGGCCAGAATACCAACCTGGGCGTGCTGCTGCTGTGTGCGCCAATAATTGAAGCCGCATTGCATTTGCCAGATAGCCAGTCATTGGCACGGAATCTAAATCAGGTGCTGTCTGCACTTACAGTCAGTGATGCCGGATACGTGGCAAAAGCGATTGTGATTGCTAGCCCGGCAGGGCTAGGCGACGCTGACCAGCATGATGTGCATGAAACGCCAGATGTCAGCCTGCTGGAAATGATGCGCTCCGCCCAGGGCAGGGACCGTATTGCATGGCAGTATGCCAATAATTTTCAGGATATTATGGAGTTCGGCATTACGCGTTATGCCGATGCCCTGATCAAGTGGGGGAATCCGGCATGGTCCGCCACCGCTGTGTACCTGTCTTTTCTGGCGCATTATCCTGATACGCATGTTGTGCGTAAATACGGCGCAACTTTTGCGGAGAGTTTAAAGCAGGAGGCTTTGGCGTTTGAGCAGATGCATATAGCGGCTGAAAACCCCAAGCTGGTACAGAAAAAGCTGCTTGACTGGGATGCCTCGCTCAAGCAGCGCGGTATTAATCCGGGTACCAGCGCCGACCTTACTGTGGCAACACTCCTGGTAAGCGAGCTGCTTTAGCCGTATTGTGGCAGCATATGACTTATCTGTGACCGAAACTCTGCCGAGGATTAAAGTGGTTTCCCGTTGAGGTGAAATCACGATACCTGTCACTGACTGAAATGTATCTTACCGTCTTGAGAATCCGGGTGGTGCCGATCTGGTCATGATCGAGGTTTAGGGCTAAGCATATCTCGGTGAAGATAATACTGTTCTGTTTCAGAACCAATTACTGCCGTAAATGATGCATGAAAACCGGAGTATAGGTATTATGCTGTGATTTTGCTTTAACCCGTATGCTGCAGTATCGTCAGCAGGTTTGGGTTGTTGGATTAATTTTTATAGGGGTGTTGAATGCGTGTTTCTAACCGAAAACGAGTGATGGTAACCGGAGGGGCTGGTTTTTTGGGCTCGCATTTATGTGAACGCCTGTTAAAAGAAGGCAACGATGTTCTCTGTGTCGATAACTTTTACAGCGGCACTAAAGATAATATCGTACACCTGCTCGGAAACCCGCATTTCGAATTAATGCGCCATGACGTGACATTTCCGCTTTATATCGAGATTGACGAGATTTATAACCTGGCATGCCCGGCCTCGCCAGTTCATTACCAGTGGGATCCGGTTCAGACCACTAAAACCAGCGTACTCGGTGCCATCAATATGCTCGGGCTCGCCAAAAGAACCAAAGCCAAGATTCTCCAGGCATCAACCAGTGAGGTTTACGGTGATCCTGAAGTGCATCCGCAGAAGGAGGATTACTGGGGGCATGTGAACCCGATAGGGATTCGCTCTTGTTATGATGAAGGCAAGCGTTGTGCCGAAACGCTCTTTTTCGATTATTACCGGCAGCATGATCTTGATATCAAAGTCGTGCGCATTTTTAATACCTATGGACCGCGCATGCACCCGAATGATGGCCGTGTAGTCAGTAACTTTATTGTGCAGGCTTTGCGCGGTGAAGATATCACGATCTACGGCGATGGATCACAGACGCGCAGTTTCTGTTACGTGGATGACCTGATTGAAGGGTTTTTGCGCATGATGGCGAGTGCGCATGAGGTGACCGGACCGATCAATATAGGCAACCCCAAAGAATTCACAATCAGGCAGCTTGCGGAAACCATACTGAAAATGGTCGGCGGACAGTCCCGCCTGATATTGAAACCATTGCCGCAGGATGACCCGAAACAGCGCCAGCCTGATATCACGGTTGCCAGGAATACCCTGGCCTGGGAGCCGCAAGTCGAGCTTGAGGAAGGCTTGCAGAAAACAATCGCTTATTTCAGGGAATGCCTGGCACGATGAAACTGACTCAGCATCATCTGATCATTGTGACGCCTGTTTATGAGGATGTTGAAGCCAGCAGCCGCTTGTTCAGAGAGCTGTCGGAACAATTCAAGCGTGACGTTTTTGTGGTGGCAGTGGACGATGGTTCGGTTAGGCAGCCCTTAGACATCCGTAGCCTGGAGCAGTCAGGTGTTGAGGGTGTGGTGCTGAAACTGCGGCGTAATGTTGGCCACCAGCGCGCGATCGCTATCGGCCTCGGTTATGTCTCGGAACATATTCAGCCCGGACAGAATGTAGTGGTGATGGATTCGGATGGTGAAGACATGCCGGCAACCATCGTCAGTTTATTGGAACAGCTAAAAACCGATGACGTGGATCTGGTTGTGGCGCAGCGTAAAAGCCGTGTAGAAACTTTCCGTTTTAAAGCTTTTTACGCCGTGTATAAGTTGTTCTTCAGCCTGATGACAGGACGTTCTATCAGTTTTGGCAACTTCATGGCGCTCAAAGCCGCTTCTGTTAAAAGGCTTGTGGCAATGCAGGAGCTGTCGATTCACGTTGCAGGCGCTGTACTTGCGTCAAAATTGCGCACGGCTATATGCCCTCTGGATCGCGGTGAGCGTTATGCAGGGCAATCAAAAATGAACTTTGTCGGGCTGGTGCTGCATGGGTTCAAAGGATTGATGGTGTTTGCGGAAGATGTGCTTGTGCGTGTGGGCATCGCCTGCGCCTTGATTGCTGCTTTTTCCGTTATTGGTGCTGTTGCAGCGATCATACTTAAACTGCTTGGGTTCTCAACGCCGGGCTGGTTTTCTGTAGCACTTGGCATATTGGTTTTAATGCTGTTGCAGACCGGCGCGCTGGCATTGATGACTTTGATGCTGACGGGGGTTATTCGCAGTGGAACCGTCACGACTGCGCTGGCTTACCACGATTTTGTCGAGAGCGTTACCGAAACCGGTAGTGGTGTAAATCAAGCATGAACAGTCATGCTAAAGAACTGGTGCGTTATATCATCAACGGCCTGGTCGCGACCGCGGTGCATTATGGCGTACTGTCGTATAACCTGCATGTGCTTGGCATGCAGTCCGCAGGTGCGGCCAATCTGGCCGCGGCAATGGTTGGTATTGCGGCATCTTTTCTTGGCAGCCGTTATTTTGTCTTTAACAGCACTAATGAAGCCATGCTGCCGCAGGCGTTGAAATTCAGCGGGCTGTATGCGGCAATAGCCGTTGTGCATGGGTTTGTGCTGCTGGTGTGGACAGACTTATTGGGCTTTGATTACCGGGCAGGATTTCTGATTGCCACAGCCTTTCAGGTATCGCTTAGCTATTTCGGTAACAAAAAATTGGTATTTAACGTATGAAACTGATTCGCTCCGCCATGGCAACTTTAGTTTTTGTTATGTTGCTGCTGCTTATTTATTATGTACATATTACCTACTTCAGCGTCGATGTTGTTTTTTATGCGGCGATTGCGGACGCTTTTCTTGCGGCATTGATTGCCGGTACCATCCTGTTGGTGGCAGCCTGTTTTCATCCATTCAATTGGTTCGAGAAAATGCAGCTGATCATTATCTGGCTGCTTGCAGGTTACGCGTTTGCTATTTCAGTACCTACTGTCATTGACCGTTCGCTGTCATTTTATATACTGGAAAAACTGCAGCAGCGCGGCGGCGGTATCAGGCTTGACAGCTTTGAGCAGGTTTTTACTAAAGAGTATGTCAAAGAACACCGCCTGGTAGATGTAAGGCTGACAGAACAGTTAGCCTCGGGTACCATTCAGATTGAGAATGGATGCGTGAAGCTGACCGAAAAAGGTAAAAAGATCGCATCGTTCAGCCGTACCTTCCGTCAGAACCTGCTGCCCAAACATCGCCTGCTGATGGGGCAGTATACGGATGACCTGACAAATCCATTTAAAAACAGCCCGTCAGAAAGTGATTATTCATGCCGATAAGCCTGCCAGAAAAACAGCATCAAGGTTGCGTTGAAGCCAGGGGTGTATTATCAAGGCGAAATCCGGATTAGCGAAATTTATAATACACCCCATTGAAAAAGCATTTAATGTATGCCTGCTAATGATGTGCAATTAATCAAGAATTCAGCAGTTTTCTGGGGTCTCTTTACTGTCGCATTCTTTGCTGTACCTTACACGCAACTTGATCATATGCTTCTGATGTCGGGAGATATCAGTGATAGCCGTTTAAATCATTATTTTCTTGAAAATATTTACCAGTATCTTCAGGGTAACTCTCCCTCGCTGGTGCATTTAAATTTCTTTTATCCGTTTCCTTATGTGCTGGGTTTCAGTGACAATCATTTCGGCACCTCGCCTGCTTACCTGATTCCGCGAGCGATTGTCGGCCAGGCAGACACAGCTTTTCAGATTTGGTATTTATTCGGTTATTTTGCTAACTACATGGCCGCTTACTATGCGCTTCGCAAGCTGGATGCTAGTGTGTTTGCGGCAGCAGTCGGGGCCTTGATTTTTGCATTCGCATTGCCCGTTACTGCGCATTCCGGCCATGACCAGCTGCATTACAGGTTCGGCGTTCCGCTATCGGCTGCAATGTTCGTTCATTTCTTGGATAGAAAAGACTGGCGATATTTTGCAGCCGCCGTCGCATGGCTGGTCTGGCAGTTCTATTGCACGATATACATCGGTTTCTTTCTATTGCTCATGCTCGCTGCAATGGCCTGTGTCTATGTGTTCAGGTCATTAAAAGAGGGCAGTGGCGGCATTAAAACAATCAGTGCTGTTTTTGCGAATCAATTTACACGGCTGCCTTACGCCGAAAAAATTAAACTTACCGTTATTTTTGTGGTTTTATTGCTTTTAACGGCGCTACTTTTTTATCCGTATTTTCAGGTCAGCGTTCTATATGATGCCAAGAGACACTGGCATGAGATATCGACCATGATGCCCAGGCTGCAAAGCTATTTTCTGGATGATTACTCGACGCTATGGGCATCGCAGTCTGCAATCTTTTCTGGCCTCCCGATGCGTCATGAACATCAGATGTTCGTCGGTGCGGTTCCTATGCTATTGGCAATCGGCGGGTTCGTGCTAGGGCGCAGGCAAAGCAGGGGCCTGGCTTTTCCGCTGGTAAGCGGCTCACTGATTTTGCTGCTGGTGTTAACGCTTTCTATCGGCGGTGTAAGCTTCTGGTATTTTTTTGCAAAACTGCCGCTAGCGTCTGCCATTCGTGCCATGACGCGAATCATTCTAGTGTTTTTATTTCCGGTGGCTTTTTTGAGTGCGGTTGCAATAAACTGGCTGGAATTGCAGCTGAATTGGCGGCGCAAGTTATTGTTTATCATTATTCCGCTGCTGCTGCTCGAGTTTTCAGCCATCCTGCCGGGCAGGTCTTCCAAGGCAGAGTGGCGTAATCGATTGGCAGCCAGTGAGCGCGTCATGCCGGCTGGCCTTGCGCCGGGATCTATACTGTTTTATGCGCAGACCGGTGATGCCTTTTATGTCGATGAAATTGACGCGATGTGGACAGCATTGAATCACGGCTTGCCGACGCTCAATGGATATAGTGGTTTATATCCGCCCGGTTATTCTGTAGAGTTCGGTAATGATTGTGCCGAGTTACCGCAGCGCATCCGGCAGTACCTGGGTTTTATCGGGCAGCTCGACAATCAAGAGGCCTATTTAAGTTTATTACGGCGTGTAGTACCTATCGGTTTTTCCGGCTGTGATGCAGATTGGTTTGCTGACCGGTCTTATACGGCTTCCAGCCGGATCTACAGTGCAGATGAATTCAGGCATCTGTCTTTGGAATATGCTGGGCGAGACATATCCGCAAATAAAGCTTACGTAATGATAAAAATTAATAATAGCGGTAATCAGAAGGTATGTGCAGCCTCTGCCGTGAACAAGCCCGTGCGTTTATCATGGCGGGTGATTGATGCTGATGGCAAGCCCTTATCGGGATGGAATATGCGTAAAAGCCTGCCTTATGATATACCTGCCAATGGTAGCGTTAACTTAAAGGTAATAGTTCATCCCGAGTTAGCCGGGCCAGGACGCAAGTTGCAGCTATCCATCGTTCAGGAGTTTGTATTCTGGGGCCATGATGTCGGCATTCGTCCATTAGAGATTGATTGGGTGGCAGAGTGATAGTTTGTTACGGTAGCTGCACCAGAGTATTTTGATTTTAGTTAGGAAAATTATAAAAATGAAAATAGCAATAGCAGGGACCGGATACGTCGGTATGTCAAATGGAGTGTTGCTGTCGCAGCACCATGAAGTGGTAGCGCTCGACATCATTCCTGAAAAGGTAGCCATGATCAACCGTAAGCAGTCGCCTATAGCTGATCCGGAGCTTGAAGACTACCTTAAGAACAAGCCACTGAATTTTCGCGCTACCCTAGATAAACACGATGCTTATGCAGGTGCGGATTACGTGATTATTGCTACCCCGACGGATTACGACCCTGAAACCAATTATTTCAATACACGCAGCATAGAGGCTGTTATCCGCGATGTGATGGCGATCAATCCTGATGCCACTATGGTGATAAAGTCGACTGTTCCGGTTGGTTATACGCTGGCGACTAAACAGGCTCTGGGCTGTGATAACCTGATTTTTTCACCTGAATTCCTGCGTGAGGGGCGTGCGCTTTATGATAACCTGCATCCTTCACGTATCGTGATTGGCGAACGTTCCAGGCGCGCGGAAATTTTTGCCGAACTGCTTCGGCAAGGCGCAGTCAAGCAGGATGTAGAGGTGCTGTTCACTGATCCGACAGAAGCCGAGGCGATTAAACTTTTCGCCAATACCTATCTCGCCATGCGGGTATCTTATTTCAATGAACTGGACACCTACGCACTGTCGCATGGGCTGGACACCCAGCAGATTATCAACGGTGTCTGTCTCGATCCCCGTATCGGCAGCCATTACAATAACCCGTCCTTTGGATATGGCGGATACTGCCTGCCTAAAGATACCAAACAGCTGCTGGCCAATTACAGCAATGTGCCGCAGAACCTTATCCGCGCGATTGTTAATTCAAATACTACACGCAAGGATTTTATTGCCGAAGCCATTATCAAGCACAAGCCACAGGTTGTCGGTATCTATCGGCTGATTATGAAAGCGGGGTCTGATAATTTCCGCGCCTCCAGTATCCAGGGCATCATGAAGCGCATCAAGGCAAAAGGCATAGAAGTCATTATCTTTGAACCGGCGCTGGAGGAGAAAGAGTTTTTCCATTCCAAAGTGATCAATGACCTGCAGGCATTTAAAGCAACAGCTGACGTCATTGTAACTAATCGATGGTCAGATGATCTTGCCGATGTAAGAGACAAGGTATTTAGCCGTGATTTATTCGGCAGTGATTAACGCAGTGACTGGTGATAATCAAACATTTTTAAAAGCGGCCGGTGTAATCTTTTACTGAAAGTTAGCCATGCAAGTTGCTAAAACAGGCTTCACTGAAATACTGGCGGCGTAATATGAAAGTCATCCTATCAGTTGACCCGGTAAAGTATCCGCTCACGGGAATCGGCCGTTATACCTACGAACTTGCCAGCAGGCTGCAGAAGCGTGATGAACTGGAGCTGCTGCTGTTATCTAATGACAGGTTTGTAGCGGAGTTGCCTGCCCACGCAGCTGGCACACCTAATACCTCGCTGTACAAGCAAATCATGCCTGATATTAAAAGCTGGCTGTATCAGCGTTTGCGTAAAAGCTATATTGCGGTAGAAGCCGCAAAAGCGATGAAAGATGTCATCAGCCGGCATGCACTGAATAAAAACAAAGATGCGGTATTCCATGGTCCTAATTTTTATTTAACCAGGTTTGACGGCCCCAGTGTTGCGACCTTTCATGACATCTCGGTATTTACTTTTGCCCAGTATCATCCACCGGAGCGCGTCAGGTTCATGCAGCGACAGATGAAGCTGGCAATGGAGCGTGCTTCAATGCTGATTACAGTGTCGACATCCGCCCGAGCCGAGGTCGCGTCATACTTCGGTTATCCACTGGATAAAGTACGTGCTATTCCATTAGCCTGTTCAGCAGACTTTCAACCCAGAAATGAAATGGAAACCAACCCGGTATTAAAACGTCACGGCTTAAAATACGGCGGCTATACGTTATTTACGGGCACCATTGAACCGCGCAAAAATATCGATGGCCTGTTGGATGCTTATTCAGCTTTGCCGGAGGCCGTGCGGCGAGAATGGCCGCTTGTGATAGCTGGCTTTCATGGATGGCGAAGCGAGAAACTGCATGCGCGTATCAAGGCTGCGGCAGATGCCGGCTGGGCGCATTATCTGGGTTATGTCACGGATGAAGACCTGCCGTATTTATATGCGGGTGCGCGCTTGTTCGTTTTTCCTTCACATTACGAAGGATTCGGTTTGCCGGTGCTGGAGTCGATGGCTAGCGGTGTGCCGGTAGTCTGCTCTGATTCATCTTCGTTGCCTGAAGTAGTAGGGGATGCAGCCCTTACATGCAATCACGACGATGTCGTGACGTTGCGGCAATTGATAGCCAGAGGCTTGGAAGATGAGGGCTGGAGAAACGGCGCCATTATTAAAGGCCTGATCAGAGCGGCTGGGTTTAGCTGGGATCAATGTGCAGAACAGACAATCCAGGTATACCGCGAGCTTGGCGCAAGGGATCGGCTTTGATTAAAGTTTTGCATTTCTTCAAGACTTATTACCCTGACACCATGGGAGGGGTCGAGCAGTTTATTTTCCAACTGGCGCGTGGTTGCCATCGCAACGGCATAGAGAGTGTGGTGCTTTCCTTAAGCGAGCAGGCGGATGATCATGTAATGCAGATGGATGGGCATCTGGCCTGTCGTGCCAAAACTGATTTTCAGATTGCATCTACGCCGTTCTCGATTTCCTGCTTCAGTAAGTTTGCAGCGCTGGCTGCCGAGGCCGACATTATTCATTACCATTTTCCATGGCCATTCATGGATGTCGTGCATTTTGCTACCGGTGTAAAGAAACCAACCGTGGTTTCATATCACTCCGATATCATCCGCCAGAAGAATTTACTCAGGATATATAGACCGCTGCAGCGTAGGTTTTTATCCAGCGTAGACCGTATCGTCGCCACTTCGCCTAATTATTACGCGACCAGCGGTGTGCTGTCAGAATTTAAAAACAAAGTCAGCGTTATCCCGATAGGCCTTGATAAAACTTCATATCCACTGCCAGCAGCTGACCGTCTGGATTATTGGCAAACGCAGTTCAAAGGGCGGTTTTACTTATTTGTCGGCGTACTGCGCTATTACAAAGGTCTGCATATTCTGATTGAAGCGGCAAAGGGAAGTGGCTGCCCCGTTGTGATTATTGGTGCCGGGCCTATCGAGGCCGAGTTAAAGGCACAGGCCGATGCATTGGAGTTGAATAATATTCATTTTCTCGGGCTGCTGCCTGATGAAGACAAAGTCGCTTTGCTTGCACTATGCTATGGCGTGCTTTTTCCTTCCCACCTGCGTTCCGAAGCTTTCGGCATATCACTGTTAGAAGGCGCCATGTTCGGCAAACCCATGATCTCCAGTGAAATAGGCACCGGCACTACCTATATTAATATTGCGGGTGAGACAGGCCTGGTTGTGCCGCCAAGTGACCCGGTGGCGCTCAGGCAAGCCATGCAGTATTTATGGGAGCATCCGCAGCAGGCGGCAGAGATGGGGAAAAAAGCCGAAGAACGCTATTGGCATTACTTTACGGCTGATAAGATGGCTGATGCTTATACCCGACTTTATCAGGAGCTGGTTTGAATGTCATCCACAGCAAATGGCCGTACAAGGCAGGCACATATAGCTGTTATGGCTTTTAAAATCAGGGCTTTTTGCTGAAATACATCTCTGCAACCTGGGTTGCGTCGCCATCCATAAGGATTCTGCCATGTTCCAGCCAGATGATGCGGTTGCAGACCTGTAACAGCTGTTCTTTAGAGTGGCTTGCAATCACAAGAATGCTGGTTTTATCTACCAGTTCATGCATGCGTGTCCTGGCTTTCTCCTTGAACCCCTCATCACCGACCGATAGCCATTCATCCATGAGCAGTATCTGCGGGTGGACAATGGTTGATACCGCAAATGCCAGGCGCAGGTGCATGCCGGAGGAGTAGGTGCGTACCGGCATATCGGCAAAGCCGCCCAGCTCGGAAAACTCAATGATCTCATCAATGTTTTTATTGATCACGGCTTTGCTTAGGCCAAGCAGGCTGCCGCGGATGTAGATGTTCTCCCTGCCGGTTGCCTCGTGGTCAATGCCGAGTGATATATCGATTAACGAGCTGATTTCACCATTAATTTTTACGCTGCCCCTGGATGGAAAGTAAACGCCGGACAGCAGGCGCAACAGTGTACTTTTACCCGCGCCGTTGTGGCCTACAATGCCAACACGGTCGCCATCCTGCAGGGTGAAAGTCAGGTTCTCCAGCGCACGGACCAGCACGCGCCCCTGCTGGTCGGTGTTCAGTTGGCCGCCGGTTGCCACTTTAATCAGATGGTTTTTTAATGAACGCCCGTTAGCGTTATATATCGGAAAATCAACACTGACGTTACTAAATTCAATTCTGGCCACTATGCGTCCTTTGAGTCATAGCCAATATGGGATGCGGCGTCTGTAATTGCCGTAGAAGGCAAGTGCCAATACTGAACCGATGATTGCCATGGCAATCGAAACCAGCCAGTTAGTTGCGGTCGGCATTGTTCCGAGCAGGGGCGCGCGCATAATCTCTACAAGGTGAAAAACAGGGTTAAGGTTCAGCAAATAGCCGCTCACATGGGCAGAGATGGTTTTAGGCATCCAGATAATCGGTGTCAGGTAAAACATGACCTGAATCAGGCTTGCTACCATCTGCGGCATGTCACGGTATCTGGTGCAGATCGTTGCCAGTATCAGTGCAACCCAGGTCAGGTTGATCGTGGTCAGTATAAATCCTGGAATACTTAGCAGCGCAACCAGTCCTAGTGGTTTGCCAACGATGAGCAGCACAATCGGGAATATTACGATGTTGTGCCCCAGAATCAGTATATTGCGCCAGACCATGCGCAGGATATGCACAAACAATGGAATCGGCAACTGCTTGATAATGTTTTCCGCTGCGATAAAGCCGGTGCAGCCTTCAATAATGATATTGGAGATAAACGTCCACAGGATAATGCCGATTGCGATAAAAGGCAGAAAATCCTGTGCGGGGGATTTGAAAACCTGGCTGAACACGAGGCCAATCGCACCTATCATCACACTCATGCTCAGTGTCAGCCAGAACGGGCCTAATGCCGAACGCCGGTAACGCTGGCGTATGTCCTGCCAGGCCAGAAGCGTAATCAGCGCGCGCCTTTTAACCGCTGCGGCCAGGTCAAGGCATGCAATGCTGAAAGGGTTGTTTTGCATTTGTTGCTATAGATCCATATGGATGAAAAAATCACTGTAATGCCAGTGATGGAAATCATTGGTCAAAAATAATGCATAAGCCCGGCGGTGATGCATTTAGCCAGACTGTGTGTGCGCCTCGCAAATTATAATGCTTAATTGTAACGGCTAATATTTTTTTATCATCGGTGCCAGCCTGCGTGCATTATGCGTAGAGTAGAGATGGCAGCTTTTAGCAGAAGCATGCAGGCCATGCAATCAGCCATTAATATAAATAAAACTGTACATTATGGTGATATCTGATCATGCGCGTTTGCTGTCGCAATAATATGATCGGGCAGCAAACCTGCCTGATAGCGCTCATATATCTGTGTAAAGGCTGCTTCGATATGATTGCATAAATACTGGGTGTCAAACAAAAGCGTCGTTAACTTGTTCTCTGCTAATTTCTGTTTTATTTCCAGTAGCTTGCCAGGCTGTGTGGCGAGGGCTATCGCTTGTGCCTCGCACGCTTGTGGTGTTGCCGTGATCAGTTCCGGTAAGTGGATTGCATTGAGTAAGCTTGCTGCCATCCTGCCCGGATATGGGTGTAGCGTTATTTGCGCTGCTCTTGTATTTTGCGGCGGATCAATTCGGCAATTTTTGTATTGCCTGTCATTTCAGCGATAGATAGCGCATTTTTCCCGGTTTTGGTGGCTGCGAGCAGATTTGCACCTTTTTCAATCAGCAGCTCGGCTACGCCGGATACGCCACCGGTTACGGAAAGTATCAGCGGCGTAAAGCCAACCAGGTCGCGTACATTGACGTTGGCGCCTTTTTGGATGAGCAGTTCAGCAAGTTCTTTGTTGCCACTGCTGAACTTGCCGCAGGTCAGCAGCAGCGGGGTCATGCCTATACGATCCCGGGCGTTGATGTCGGCGCCGGCGTTGATCAGCAGGCGCCCGATAATGGTATAGCCTTTTTTCAACGCGATAATGACAGCGGGCGTTCCTTGGTCATCCTCACTATGAATGTTGAAGTTGGCGCGTACAAACAGGTCTACCAGCTCTACATTCCCTTGGTTGATTGCATCTATAAAGCTATTTTTATCAAGATTAATGCCGCGGCGCTCCAGTTCGCGCATAGCATCTACCTCGCGCTCAGCGTGACGCAGCCGTTCAGATTCTCGATATTCGCGCAAGAACATGATGTCCCGCATGACGCCTTCCGAGAATCCCTTGCGCCCGCCGCGCCGGTCGATGATCAGCTCACTGAAATAATCATCGATCTCGGGTTTGTCCCACAGTGTTTCTATTTTGCTTAAAATGCGGTCGAAGCTTTCTTCAAGCTGAAGTGGATAATGTTCACCTAGGTGTTCAAAAAAAGGATGTTTCATGTGATGTCTTAAAGCTCGAAGAAAAGTAATTTGGTAAGGCTGGTCAGTCAGGCATGACATCATTTACCAATGATGTTGATTGTCACATAAATTTGTGTCAATTGCACAGCTGCCGCACTAAATTAGATGGGTCATGTCGCCAGTGATAGAAATGGCTGTTAATTTCAATCACTCTTGCTTAGTGCATTAAGGCTGATAGCCACTTTCTGCATTTTGTTTAGTAGTTCAATAAGCACGATGGCGCGATTATCACCATCCTGTATTTTAAAAATCACCTGCAGGTCGCGAAACGGACCATCGGTGACTCGTAATGCTTCGCCCCGCTGAAATAGTACCTGAGGAGAGGTGTGTGATTGTTGCAGTGCCTGCACCAGGGCGGCTGGCACTATGGCCGGTTGGCCACCGGTGCGTACCAGCTCACTGACGCCCAATGTGTTGCGAATCATATGCCAAGGGCTGCGATGCTCATCAAAGCGGACAAACAGGTAACGTTTGAACAGCGGCTCTTCCAGCACGCGAAGTTTCCCCCGCTGTAGCCGTTCCGTCTGGTGTAAGGGCAGGTAAACCTCAAAAGCCTGTCGTTGCAGATTTTCCAGCGCACGAAACTCCTGACGCGGCTTGGTGTAAATCAGGTACCAGTGCATGCTGTCGGCTCCATGTGCCGGTTTTTGGCTCTCGGAGGCAGTGTTGGTAGCGAAATAGCTGGTGTCAGGCGGCATGCCGCTATTCTAACTGAGATGCCAGCGATTATGCACGGTACTGGTGCATAATTAATGTTCATGACTTGAACGCAAGTGCTTGAATACAAGGCACCAATGTTGTATAGTCGCCGCCTTGCGTATGCTGACCGCGGTAACAGTAGGGCGGTAGCGTGCCTTACGCAATAAGCTCCAGATTCAGGTTCTCGGCACTATATTTAACAGCATTGCTTCATTTTCTCTTCATAATAAAGCTTTATGTCAGCTGAACAAGCAAAACTAAAGATTCTACAGCAACTGGTGATCAAGCCAGATAGCTCACAGCGCGAGCTGGCGCAGGCGCTTGGTATCAGCCTTGGCAGCGTAAACTATTGCCTGCAGGCTTTAGTGGAGAAAGGCTGTATCAAGATGCATAACTTTCAGAATAAGAAAAACAAGCTCATGTATGCCTACCTGCTAACGCCTGCAGGCATCCGTGAAAAAATGCTGCTCACCAAACATTTTCTTGAGCGAAAAATGCATGAGTACGAGGCGCTACGTACCGAGATAGAATCGCTGCGAACAGAAATAGAGGCGGAAGTAGCCAGTCATGATGGTGTTGCGGGGGCTGGTGTGTAATGGGCTTGATAGCTTGCTATAGAAAGTTGTGTCTTGCGTTTGAGAGCTGGCAATAGCCAGTTTTATTTTTACTTTTAGAACGTGCAGCCACTCACCGCAGAATAATTACAATTAATTCAACCGAATCTCCTGATACTATTCATTCATGTCTAAACACCCTCATTTAAGCGTTGTGCCGGTCATTCTGTGCGGTGGCTCCGGTACCCGTTTGTGGCCTTTGTCCCGCTCCGGTTTCCCCAAGCAGTTTCTGGTGCTATCCGGCACTACCAGCCTGTTTCAGCAGGCGGTGGCACGTGTGAATGCATTGGCGGCAGATGATATCTGCATTGGCGATACGCTAGTGGTAACCAATGAAGAACACCGTTTTCTAGCGCTGGATCAACTGCGTGAGTTGCCGCAAGTAGCCGCAACCTTGCTGCTGGAGCCGGCAGCCCGCAATACCGCACCGGCGCTGACGCTGGCTGCGTTGCAGGCAATTGAACAGGGTGAAGATCCGATTCTGGTAGTGACACCTGCCGACCAGACCGTGCTGGACAGTGAAGCCTTCACTGTAACGCTGCAGGCTGCTATCCGTGATGCGGCTAGTGGAGCCATTGTCATCCTCGGCATTACGCCGGATGCTCCAGTGACCGGCTATGGCTATATCAAGCGCTACACGGATAAAAATGAGAACGGTGCCTACCGCGTCGCTCAGTTTACCGAAAAACCGGATGCAGCCACTGCGCAGGCTTATGTCGAGAGCGGCGAATATACCTGGAACAGCGGCATGTTTGTATTGCGCGCCAGTACCTGGCTGAAAGCGCTGCAGCATTTCCAGCCGGAGATGGTGGCAGCGACCCGGCAGTCCTTTGCTGGCAAAACGCGTGACGTGCAGTTTGTGCGCCCAAATGCAGCTGACTTTGCCATGATTCCGGCTGACTCCGTAGATTATGCAGTGTTGGAGCGCTGCCCGGATTCCGAGTTTGCGATCCATATGCTGCCGCTGGCAGCCGGCTGGAATGACCTCGGTGCCTGGGATGCGGTATGGCAGGTAGGTGAACGTGATGTGCATGGCAACGTGAAGCAGGGCGACACGCTGCTGGCAGACACCACAAACAGTTTTATTCACGCCGGCAGCAGGCTGGTAGCCACTGTGGGTATTGATAATCTGATTGTGGTAGAAACTGCAGACGCGGTACTGGTTGCAGACCGTAGCCAAAGCCAGCAAGTGAAAAAACTGGTGACCCAGCTAGAGGCCTTGAGCCGTAGTGAGCATGTGCTGCCGAGGAAAGTGCATCGCCCCTGGGGTTGGTATGACAGCACCGATGATGGCGAGCGTTTCAAGGTAAAGCGTATTCACGTGAACTCTGGAGCCAGCTTGAGCCTGCAGAAACATCATCACCGCACCGAACACTGGATTGTAGTCAAAGGTACGGCTGAAGTGACCTGTGACGGCAAGGTGTTCATGCTCACAGAAAACCAGTCTACCTACATCCCGCAAGGGTCAACGCACCGCCTCAGTAACCCAGGCAAAGTGCCGCTGCAGATTATCGAGGTGCAGTCCGGCGCTTATCTGGGTGAAGACGACATTGTGCGTTTTGAAGATCATTACGGCCGTTAAGGCTTTTAGGCGTAGTTTGCAGCCTATTTATCAAGCTTTGACAAACCCGGCACAAACGGCTGAAAAATAAATTTATAGAAAAGCCCTTAAGCGTTTTAAATCTAACTTTTAAGCACGATTCTTAAGTAACTCTTAATTCAATAAACAAATCAATAAACAGACCTAATTACTAGAAAACCATGAGTACACAAACCGCGCACCCAAAAAAAGTTGCCCTAATCACCGGTGTTACCGGACAGGATGGCGCCTATCTGGCAGAGCTGCTGCTAAGCAAAGACTACATCGTACATGGCGTAAAACGCCGTGCTTCATTGTTTAATACAGACCGTATCGACCACCTGTACCAAGACCCGCATGTAGATAACAAAAACTTTATCCTGCATTACGGCGACCTTACTGATTCCACCAATCTGATCCGCATCATTCAGCAAACGCAGCCGGACGAAATCTATAACCTTGCTGCTATGAGCCATGTGGCAGTCAGCTTTGAAACACCTGAATACACTGCCAATGCCGACGGCCTAGGCACGCTGCGTATTCTTGAAGCTATCCGCATCTTGGGCCTTGAGAAAAAAACAAAGTTCTACCAAGCCTCTACCTCAGAACTGTATGGCCTGGTGCAGGAAACCCCGCAGAAAGAAACCACGCCGTTTTACCCGCGCAGCCCTTATGCCGTTGCCAAAATGTACGCTTACTGGATTACAGTCAACTACCGCGAAGCCTACGGCATTTACGCCTGCAATGGCATACTGTTTAACCATGAAAGCCCTATCCGCGGCGAAACCTTTGTTACGCGCAAGATCACGCGCGCACTCGCCCGCATCAAGCTTGACCTGCAAGATTGCCTGTATCTGGGTAACATGGATTCACTGCGTGACTGGGGCCATGCCAAAGACTACGTAGAAATGCAATGGCTCATGCTACAGCAGGATAAACCGGAAGACTTTGTGATTGCCACCGGCGTACAATACAGCGTGCGTGACTTTGTTAATGCAGCAGCTAAAGAACTTGGTATCAACATGCGCTGGGAAGGCGCTGGTGTTGATGAAAAAGGCTACGATGCTGCTACCGGCAAATGCATTGTGCAGGTAGACCCGCGTTACTTCCGCCCGACTGAAGTGGAAACGCTGCTGGGTGACCCAACCAAAGCCAAACAGAAACTGGGCTGGACCCCGAAGATCACCTTTCACGAACTGGTGGCTGAGATGGTGCGTGAAGACCTCAAGAGCGCACAGCGTGATGAATTGATTAAAGAGCATGGCTATCAGGCCATGGATTACCACGAGTAATCGTGCGATTTATCAGCAGCCTTTTTATTCCAATGCCATTATAAAAAAACATTCATCAAACTTATGGATAAGCACACAAAAATCTACATCGCCGGTCACCGCGGCCTAGCTGGCGGCGCCATACTGCGTGCGTTGCAGCGTGCGGGCTACACTAACATTGTTACCCGCACCCATGCCGAGCTGGACCTGGAAGATGCAGCAGCGACACAAGCTTTTTTCGAGCAGGAAAAACCGGCCATAGTATTTCTGGCAGCGGCCAAGGTAGGCGGCATACATGCCAATAATACCTACCCGGTAGATTTCCTCATGAATAACCTGCAGATAGAAACCAGCGTCTGCAAAGCTGCCTTTGCTACCAAAGTTGAGCGTGTGATCTTTCTCGGCAGCTCCTGTATTTATCCACGCGACTGCCCGCAGCCGATCAAGGAAGAATACCTGCTGACCGGCCCGCTGGAGCCAACCAACCGTGCCTATGCATTGGCAAAGATCGCCGGCATAGAGATGTGCTGGTCTTATAACCGCCAGTACGGCACTAAATGGCTGGCGGCAATGCCTACCAACCTGTATGGCCCAGGTGATAGTTACGACCTGAACAACTCCCATGTACTGCCTGCACTTATCCGCAAAATGCATGAAGCCAAACAGGCCAATGCCAAAGAAGTAGTGCTATGGGGCAGTGGCACACCAAAACGCGAGTTTCTGTATGTGGATGACCTTGCAAATGCGTTGGTGTTTCTGGCCACACTCGATGCTGCTCGTTACGATACCCTGGTTGCCCCCGCACAATGCCCGCTTATCAATGTTGGCTCTGGTGAAGACCTTACCATCCGCGCCCTGGCCGAGACTGTGGCCAAAGTGGTCGGTTATCAGGGCGGTTTCGTGCAAGACACCAGCAAACCCGATGGCACCATGCGCAAAATCATGGATGTATCCAGAATCAAGGCACTAGGCTGGAAACCGGAAATTGATCTGGAAGCAGGCATCGCCTTATCGTACAAAGATTATCTGGAAAGCATCTCTTAACGAAAACAGCAACATCATTCCCTCACCGTTATAAAAGGTAGGTTAACCACTGCCTTTATGAAGATTGTGAGTAACCATCATGGTTTTTCTCCCCATTGCAGGGGTAGGGCCAGGGTAGAGATAAAAAAACAACATGTACAACACCAGTATTTATACAAAGGTATCTCACTAAATGAAAATAGCAATTGCCGGAACCGGCTATGTTGGTTTATCGAATGGCATTCTGTTGGCGCAACACAATGAAGTCATCGCCCTGGACGTTCTTCCCGAAAAAGTGGCCATGCTCAATCGCAAGCAATCACCGATTGAGGATGCTGAAATAGAAGACTTTCTTAAAAACAAGCCGCTTAACTTTAAAGCCACGCTCAATCGTAATGAAGCCTATACCGGAGCGGACTTTGTTGTTATAGCAACCCCAACTGACTATAACCCGGATTCCAACTATTTCAACACCCAAAGTATTGAGTCGGTGATTCGTGATGTAATCGCTATCAACCCGCAGGCAATCATGGTGATTAAATCGACCGTACCAGTCGGCTATACCGAAAAAATACGTAAAAAATTTAATAGCGACAACATCATCTTCTCGCCTGAGTTCCTGCGTGAAGGCAAAGCCCTTTACGACAACCTGCACCCATCGCGCATTGTTATCGGCGAGCGATCACCACGCGCCGAGGCATTTGCCAATTTACTGAAGCAGGGCGCAGTAAAACAAAATATCGACGTACTGTTTACCGGCAGCACCGAGGCCGAAGCGATCAAACTATTTGCCAACACCTATCTGGCAATGCGCGTAGCGTATTTTAACGAGCTGGATACCTACGCATGTACACACGGTTTAGACACCAAGCAAATCATTCAAGGGGTTAGCCTCGACCCGCGCATCGGTGATCATTACAACAACCCTTCATTTGGTTATGGCGGCTACTGCCTGCCAAAAGACACCAAACAGCTATTGGCAAACTACAACGAAGTACCGCAAAACCTGATTCATGCGATTGTAGAAGCCAACACCACCCGTAAAGACTTCATTGCAAATGAAATTCTCAAGCGCAACCCTAAAGTGGTTGGCATCTATCGCCTAGTGATGAAAGCAGGCTCAGATAATTTTCGAGATTCCAGCATACAGGGCATTATGAAGCGCATTAAGGCAAAAGGCGTAGAAGTCATTGTGTATGAGCCAGCTTTTGCCGAGCCATTGTTCTTTAATTCAAAAGTAGTTAAGGATTTAGAGCAATTTAAACAGATGGC
>Ga0208626_1000181_pt1 | contig 25028 bp, 22 predicted proteins | sample LakWasMet10_HOW4_2_FD_183860 | JGI IMG/M metagenome (GOLD analysis project Ga0208626, IMG submission 183860) | Freshwater sediment methanotrophic microbial communities from Lake Washington under simulated oxygen tension - Sediment Metagenome... | ecosystem: Environmental > Aquatic > Freshwater >... | reverse complement strand
ACCAAGAGACTTTGCGCCTAATTTTTCGGTAATATTAGCTCGATAACCTTCTACCGTACGCACTGATAATGAAAGCTCTCTAGCAATTATCTTGTTTGATTTACCATAACGTAATAGCTCAAGAACTTCGCGCTCGCGTCTTGTTAAAGTAGCTAAGCTGTGACTTGCATTACTTCTCTTATCATCTTGCTCCCAAACGATGTCATATTTCTTTAGCGCAGCCTGGATGGTGTCTAGAAGAACTTGGTCGTTAAATGGCTTTTGTAAGAACTCAAAAGCCCCTGCCTTCATAGCCCGAACGGTGATTGGAACATCTCCATGGCCAGTTACGATAATAACTGGCAGATGAGCGCCGACTAAAGTTAATTTTTCTTGCAACTCAATACCGCTCAAGCCAGGCATCCTTATATCCAGCACTAGGCATCCACGCATACCTAATTGATATTGATCCAGAAATTCTTGGGCTGATATATAAACTTTTGCGGTCAGTCCTACTTGCTGCACAAGAAATCTTATCGCATCCCGCACTGCAGGATTATCATCGACGATATAAATAATAGGTTTAGTTGTTATCTCTTTTTTCATAACAGTTACTCCTGCTGCTTACTCTTTCTAGCGCTTAGCGTAAAACAGAATGTTGCTCCGTTTTCCGTATTTGATTCCAGCCATAGACGCCCGCCATGTGCAACAATAATACTCTGACTAATTCCCAGACCAATACCTAACCCACTTTTTTTAGTAGTAAAAAATGGCTCAAAAAGTCTATCAACAACATTTTTTGGACATCCCTTACCGCTATCTCTTACCCTAACACACACCAGATTACGTTTGTAACGACTCGCATTTATGGTGATACTTCGATTATCTGCCACCACATCCATTAGCGCATCCATACTATTTCGAACTAGATTAATTAACACTTGTTCTATTTGTATGGGATCCGCCATAACATGTGGCAATTGATCAGATACTTCTATTCTGACGCGTATTTGATTTTGCTTGCACTCAGCATTTATGAAGCTACTTACTTCATAGATCACATCTCGCAAACTAATGGGGTGTTGTTCTTTTTCTTCTTTACGAGCAAAATTCCGGAGACGTCTAAAAATCTCCCCACCTAACTCTGCCTGCCGTACAACTTGCTGAAGTCCATATCGAACATCACCATCATTATAGTTATCGCTTTGTATTATGCGCAAACAAGTCTGCGCATATGTAGTAATCGCACATAACGGCTGATTCAACTCATGAGCAAGCCCAGATGTCATTTCACCAAGTATGCTTAAGCGCGCAACATGTGCCAACTCTGCTTTATGCTGACGATCCTGTTCTTCTGCTCGCACTAGATCGGAAATGTCATGTCCAGTTGCAATAAAATGTGTAATGTGTCCCTGATCGTCTTTAAGCGGTGTAATTGTTTTTTGCTCGTGATATACAGTGCCATTTTTTTTGCGGTTGATCAAAATTCCACGGTAAACAACACCTGCACTAATTGACTTCCATAGATCATCGTAGAACGCCTCGTCGTGAACTCCAGAACGAAGAAAATAGGTTTTCTGACCGAGAACCTCCTCTCGATCATAGCCTGTCAGTTTTTCAAATGCTGGGTTAACATACTCAATACGACGTTCTTGATCAGTTATGATGACAGCATCTGCAGCTTGTTCCAGCGCGCTGGATAGCTTGCGCATATAAGCGCCTACCGACTCTCTCTGTAATTCATTGCCCACCCATTGTGACATTAGCTTAAGAATTTCGAAGTCTGCAGGCCTGAATGATGATTTGCGCGGCTCGGTGCTTGCAAAACAAAGGGTGCCGTACAGGCTCCCTTCAACCATAATTCGAACACCAATATAAGTCTCCAATTTATGGTCTAAATATGTTGGATGTTTACTCCACTCCGTTGAACCAACATTTTCGAGTGCCAATGGTTCATTAGAAAAAATAGCCGAACTACAATAGGTCTGATCTAAACTTTTGACGATACCTGCAAGAAATGCAGGGTGTGTACTCACCGAATCTTGAATATAAAATATTTCGCCTACAATATGGGATAGTATTGCAATGGGGAGCCCGAAGCGTTCACTTCCTAGTGTCAATACCCTCTGAAGCTTTTCTTTAAGGCTTAATTCAATATTGGAGCTTATCTCGTGAAACGAGCTAAGCACTGTAGCGTGAAATCGTAAATCATCTTCAGCACGCTGTCGTTCACGCTCAGCCGATACTCTGTTGGTCACATCCTGAATGATTATCATAGTACCGCGCTGCCCTGTGCGATAAGCTAGAGGTGCAACTGTTACTTCAAGAAAGCAAACTCCTTTAAGTTTAGAATCCACTTCAAATATCTTTGGTTCTTGCCTACTAAAAGAGTCTAAAGCTTGCTGAAGCAGCACCCTAAGTCTACTTCTTTCACGCTCTGTAAACTGCTCTTCGATTGGCCTACCCAGCGTACTATGCTCACTGACATTTAATATGCTTATAGCCTGATGATTAATTGTTAGGATTAAACCGTCCACATCGACCGTTAGTACGCCAATAGGTGCATGGTCTAGCAGCTGATCAAGATAATGAGTAGCATCAGGTTGTAATAACGGCAATTTCTCCATTCTAATATGAGCTTTGGAGATTGTATTTTGATAGCTCATGCGTGTCTGGCGTCGCTCTACCGCACTTCTAATTGCGCCAGGCAGAGCATCCATTTCGTCCGTAGACCATGGCGCAACCTCATTACCTAACAGAGGGCTAAACATTAGAGTACGCTTGAGCTGCTCACATCTAGACGGTGAACTTAATATAAATATCGGAATATTTTTATCATATGTAAATATTCGCTGTGCTATACGCACGGGCTCTTCTATATCAATTCCTAGAAGTAATGTATCTGCAGGCTGCCTACCTTCTTCAAAGCGCGAATATAAAATTTCTTTATCCTGCAACTCACTGAATGTAAGCATATGGGATAGTTCTTGGCGTATTTGCGCTGTAACAGTTGCCGAAACACCAAGTAACTGCAGAACTCCCACCTGTGTTGTTAGTTCACTTATCATTGAAGTTATTTAATCAGACAGTAAGGGCTGCCCCAATAGAGCCCTGCCTATCCAGACACGCATAATATCGCTGGTAGGAGACATTAGCGGAGCTGCTCGTGCATCTCGTAGCAAACGATGCAATCGGCTACCTTTGCGGTAACCGATACCGCCGCAAAGTGTCATTGCCTCATTGACAACACTTACAACACAGTCGGCAACTTGCACCTTAGCTGACATCAACGATATTAACGAATCAGGTTTGCCCGTATCAAAACTTGCTGCGGCATTGTATGTAAGTTGTCTAGCACTTTCTAATGATGCCCAAAGTGAACCCAGACGATGTTGCAACACAGAGTTTTGAGCCAGGTTAGATCCCGTATGTGTATGATAGCGACGCAATAAATGCTTTTTTGCTTCATCTAATGCTGTTGTTGCCACACCAAGATATGTTCCTGCCATGGCCATTAAAAAATATGGCATTACTACGTTAAAGATATACCATATCTGGTCACCTTCTTTACCTAATAGATTACCATTAGGTACACATACACCTTGAAGCTCCATTGTGCGTGATGAGTTTCCACGCATACCCAACCCATCCCAGTCCGCACCCCAAGTTATACCTTGGGATTCAGCTGGAACAACAATGCACGAGAATTGACCTACCGGAGTGCCCGGTGAAGTTGTTACAGCAGACACCACATATGAATCGGCATGCCCTCCATTTGTGACAAAAGTTTTACTGCCCGTTATTCTAAACTCATGTGGCGATATAGCTTCCATATCAGTTTGAGGAAGATAAAAACTAGTTCCGGTCCCTGCCTCACTTAAAGAGAGCGTAGTGATATGCTTTCCATCGCAAATAGGCGTCAAAAAATTTTCCTGCTGCTCTGGTGAGGGGTTAGCTGCTATTACCGAACTGCCAACACAGTGCATGCCATAACAGATTGCCGTTGATGCACACTCCTGCCCTAATGTTTCACATACTTTTGCCAACATTAGGAGTCCGCAGCCATGCCCCCCAAACATGCTGGGTATTACCAAGCCACCAAAGCCTTCACTTTGTAGCGCCCTAATTGCCTGCTCAGGCCAATAAGCCTCTTCATCAGTCCGCGAAAAAGTTGGCGCTATCACATCTTTTGCTATCTGCTGCGCCTTTAACAACAAATTAGACTTTTCTTGATACTGCATATACTTACCTTACTCTATTTGTATCATCTGTATAGTATAAGCTCGTTCACCGCTTTTAATAAGAATCCAAAGGTAGTATCTATAAGTATTATGCAATCATATTAATGATGATCTACCAATGAGAATGAGAGTACTTTTTCAACACTCTCGATACGATTAGCGCCCGTACCAACTAAGCACTGCCCACTCTTGTCACATCCCCAAAGATGATAAGCTTTAAAATTTTGCAGATCCTCATGTATCTGATCTCTATGAGGGATGGTTCTTGAATCTAAAGAGTCTGTTGCTTTCTCTTGAACCATTGCCGTTTTAATGCGTGCGATTTCAGCCATCAGTTGTTTTACACAGACGCCGTCCCAGCTGCCAACAACACGACCACTATTTGTCTTGATTTCATCCATGATTTTCCCCTAAGTCAGAAACGTTCGCGAACAATGCTTAATACGGCTTTTGGTATAAGCCAATTCGAACCCGTTTTTTGTTCCTGGACAACAATTTTCATATTTTCAGCAGTAAAATGTATTCCTTTTTCTGCAGCCAGATTTACGTATGTCGTAATAAAGCTATGCGCATCGCTTGTAGCATCTAGCTTTTCAATAATGCTTGGATCGTTCATAACGATTTCACCAAATTTTCTTACTTCTACCTCAAATGCTCGGGCATGCGCGTCTCTTTTTGATGCTGATTCTAACATTTCAACCCTCCCTGATTAATTAACGACGTAGACATCTCTTCTCAAGTGTTATCATAATGAAGATGCTAGCAGCATCTGCATCAAAGTTTATTCGTTTAGATAACGAGTACCACTATACCCATATCAATGTAGCGGCAAAATCCGTATCATCACTTCATAATATACGTATAAATACGCATAGCTGTATGCCATAAAACTTACTCATGGTGGTTGAATGCAAGACAAGTTGTGTTCATCGAGGTGTTCTACCACCCGAGACACCGATAGAATGTGAAAAGTAATACTCTATCTGGCAAGAAAGTATCTAGTAAGGACTGGTCGATTCAATTTAATTGTCAGAGGAAGCATATCTTTGCCATATAAACAGCTTTATGCTTCCAATCTTCCAGTTAACTTTACTAACTTTAATTGGCAGGGCAAAACGAGGTGCAGGTCAGCGCCTCCTTATATGCTTCCCTGCACCATCAGGCCAAGGCCTTTCTGACATAGGTCGATCAACATTTTATGCAGACACTGTTTTATGGTTTCTCATACCAGTTGCGGCTATTGTTTACGACACGCACGACCAGCAGCATGGCCGGAACCTCGATCAGCACCCCGACTACTGTTGCCAGCGCAGCCCCGGAATGAAAGCCAAACAAGCTAATGGCTGCCGCCACGGCCAGCTCGAAGAAGTTGCTGGCGCCTATCAGCGCTGATGGGCAGGCAACGTTATGATTTTCGCCTAACTTTTTATTCAGCCAGTAAGCCAGTGCAGAGTTAAAAAACACCTGAATCAGGATAGGGACCGCCAGCAGGGCAATGACCAGAGGTTGTTTCAGAATCGCTTCACCCTGGAAAGCAAAGAGTAAAACGAGTGTTAATAGCAATGCTGCAATTGACCAAGGTCCGACCTGCTGCATAGCCGCATCAAAAGCCTGCTGACCTTTGTTTAGCAGGATTTTGCGCCAAAGCTGTGCAATCAATACCGGAATCAGGATATACAATAAAACAGAGGCCAATAAAGTTGCCCAGGGCACGATGATGGCGGAAATGCCGAGCAGCAGTGCCACAATCGGCGCGAATGCAAAAACCATTATCGCGTCATTCAACGCCACCTGCGATAAAGTAAACAGCGGATCGCCGTTGGTGAGACGACTCCACACGAACACCATTGCAGTACAAGGCGCGGCTGCCAACAGGATGAGTCCGGCAATATAACTGTCAATCTGGTCTGGCGGCAGCATAGGCGCAAATAGATTGCGAATAAACAACCAGCCTAGAAAAGCCATTGAGAACGGCTTTACCAGCCAGTTCACGAACAAGGTAACCCCTATGCCTTTAACATGCTGCCTGACCTCATGCAGCGCACCAAAATCCACCTTCACCAGCATCGGGATAATCATGACCCAGATCAACAAGCCGACAGGCAGGTTGACTTGTGCATATTCCAGTTTGCCTATAGCCTGGAATACACCTGGCAAAAGTTGACCCAGCGCAACACCGGTCACAATGCAGATGACAACCCATAGCGTGAGGTAGCGTTCAAAAATACTCATGGAAGCCTTGTTAGTGTCAGATGTCATGATTTTTATTTGTGATTAAGATTTGTTTGTGGATTCACCGGCAGCCAAGCCCAATAGGTGTTGAACACCGATGGGTTCATCTTGCATCATGGGTACAACTGCATATCGGTTTGAATGCACTTTGGAAACCGAGTTAATCTCGACTAATTCATTCAACGCTCGTTGATGCAGTAACGCTGAACCGGTACTGGTTGCTGCAACACTGTTGTTAATCACCCAAGCCCATGGTTCAATGCCGGCACGGCGCAAGTCCGACTGCAGGTTGGCAGCTTCCAGCACTGGCGTTTTTTCTGCCAGCGTCACGATAAGTATTTTGGTTCGTTTGGGATCCTGTAGCTGCATCATCGGCGTTGTGAAGTGCATATGCGCCTTATCCATTTGCCTTGCCACTTCACGATGATAGGCGCCAGTAGCATCCAGCAGTAACAGCGTATGTCCGGTCGGCGCTGTATCCATGACTACAAACTTTTTACCAGCTTCACGGATAATGCGTGAGAATGCCTGGAATACTGCGATTTCTTCTGTACAAGGTGAACGCAGGTCTTCTTCAAGCAGAGCGCGACCTTCCGCATCCAGTTGTGCGCCTTTAGTTTCGAGAACCTGATGGCGATAACGCTCGGTTTCTTCATGGGGGTCAATGCGGCTGACCGTTAGATTGTCCAGTGTACTATTGAGAGTGCCATTAAGGGTCTCGGATAAATGTGCCGCAGGGTCTGATGTTGTCAGATGAACAGTAAGTCCACGACGAGCAAGTTCAACAGCCACTGCTGCCGCCACGGTAGTTTTACCGACACCCCCTTTGCCCATGGTCATGACCAAACCATGGCCATCAGCGGCTATGCTGTCTACCAGGCTTGATAAGCTGGGTTTATTCAGTTCCACTGTTGTGCTGTTATCTCTATCCGGTTGGTACGGGGCATCTGTCAACAGCATGCGCAAGGCATCCAAACCAACCAGATCAAAGGCTTTCAGTGATACCTGATCTTGCGGCAGTGATTTCAAAATATTCGGGATAGAATTAAGAGCTGTCTGTTCTCGCTGGTAAATTGCAGCAGCCAGTGCGTCATGTTCTGCTTCTACTTTTGGAAGAATGCCGTTAATCACAAGATATTGCTGTGTTAACCCGATACCGGCAAGTTCTTCATGGGTGCGCGCGACTTCACGCAAGGTTGATTGCTGGGCACGGGCAACCAGAATTAATCTGGTACGCTTGCCATCAGCCAGTGCATCCACCGCAGCTTTATATTGTTCGCGTTGTTTCTCCAGACCTGCCAGCGGTCCCAGACACGAGGCATCGCCTTTGCCTTCTTCTAAAAATCCACTCCATGCCCCTGGAAGCTGTAATAACCTGATTGTGTGTCCGGTGGGTGCGGTATCAAAAATGATGTGATCGTAATTGTCAGTGATTGGCGAGTCGATCAGCAATGCTGTAAATTCATCAAAGGCTGCAATCTCTGTGGTGCAGGCACCGGACAGTTGTTCTTCAATACCTCGGACCACATCATCAGGAAGCAGGCCGCGCACTGGATTCACAATGCGGTCGCGATAAGCCTGCGCAGCTGCTTGCGGGTCTATTTCTAGTGCATCCAGATTTTTTACGGATGGAACACCGGTGATATGGTTACCGATAGTGATACCAAACACCTGGCCGACATTGGAGGCAGGGTCCGTACTCACCAGCAGGACTTGATTGCCAGCCTCTGCGAGATGAATGGCTGTTGCACAGGCAATAGAGGTCTTGCCTACGCCGCCTTTGCCGGTGAAAAAGAGAAAGCGTGGCGGCTGGTCAAGAAATTTCATGGTTATCCTAAGCTGAATATTAAAGTCATTACGTGATTAACAGCACTTACCACCACTGCAGCAACTGGTCACTGGTTGAATCTCAATGGCAGAGGTTAATCCAGCCCAGCGTGCCAGCTCGGTGCGATTGGGATAGCGACCAGCTAAAGCAAATTCGCCATCGACCAGAATCAGTGGCAATGCTTCCTGACCGGAACGTTCAAGAAAATCACGCACCACTTTATTGTTGGCAAATTCCATGGGCTGCTGCGCCAAGTTGAAGCGCTCAATTTTCGCGCCGTTCTTCTTCGCCCAGTCTGCATCTGCTGAGAAGTTGACCAATTGCTGATCCACTTCGGCTCCGCACACACCAGTGCTGCAGCACAGCGCTGGATCATATACTTGTATAGTCTTGGTCATTATTTTCTCCTTTATGCGATTGTGTTCGCTATATTGTCCATTGCTGCTTTTAAAGCAGTTTTGTCATGTTTAAGTTGCTCTATTGGTAAAGCAAAAAAAGCTTCTACACGTCTGCGTAGAATGCTGTAGGCCTTGATAAAGGCCACATCTATTTCTTCATCTGTGCCCGTCACGTGGGCTGGGTCTTCCACACCCCAATGTGTTCTGATGACTGGGCCAAGATATGCCGGGCACGTTTCTCCAGCTGCGCCGCCGCATACGGTAATCACAATGTCGGGCGTGGTCGGCAGGTTCTCCCAGGATTTGCTGTAATAGCCTTCAGTTGCTATCCCTTCTTTTGCCAGTAATGCCAGCGAGCGCGGATGCACATAACCTGCGGGTTTGCTGCCTGCGCTCATCGCATGCCAGCCGGCAGGTGCCAGATGATTGAATGTTGCCTCACCTAAAATGGATCGGCAGGAATTGCCTGTACACAAAAACAATACGTTCATACTATTCAGCTTCTTCAGAGGGTTTGATTGTGGGCACCAAGCCAGGTGAACATTGGGATTCATTCAGCATGTTTGCGCATAGCTCCGGGTGACCGGAGCAGCATTCTTCCGTAAGGTATGCGATTGTTTCGAGCATTAAAGGAAAGTTTGCCCGATAACGCTGGAACCTGCCTTCCTGCTGCACGGTGACCATGCCCGCATGCGTCATGGCCTTGAGATGGAAAGACAGATTGGTATTGGGAATATCCAGGGTCGAGGCAATCTCTCCGGCAACCATGCCATCCAGGCCTTTTTTCACCAACAGCCTGAATACGTCCAGGCGCACTCCAGATGAAAGTGATTCGAAAATGGTAGTGGCTGTTTTTTTGTCCATGTGTTTATATTACAACTATTGTTGAAATATTGTATTTTAGTTTTTAAAAAATTTACGCAATGACGCATATGAACGGGCAAGGACTGAGCGCATCGCAGGCGTAATGAATTTCACCTAAAGCAATGCTGCAGCTATATGTCCGCTTCAGTGAATCAAGCTGGCCGTCAGCAGGCCAATAAAATTCCAGCGATCCCAACAAAGTTTCACGATCATAAGTGCAAGCCCTTAAGTGTTTGCACTCATTTACGCACATTCAACAATCTCTTAAAATAATGCCCCCTAATATTGAGTTGCAGAACCTTGCTCTCAGCATTTTCACAGAGTTATCGTTCTTGGCTCCCAAGGAGAACTATGATGAAAAGCTCGATTCCCGCTGTTTTTTTCTTATCTGTTTTAATTCCCGGCGCTGCGTTGGCTGGCAGCCCCCACTTCATTGGCCCGATTGCCGTCAAATTCTCTACAGACCCGGCAAAAGTAGGCAGCATCAATGTATGCTGGAAAGAAGCTGGTGTAGGCAACAATCAGGAAATTAACTATATCGCCAGGGCACAAAATGCTGTTGCCACTTACGTTTGCGTAAACAATGGCGGAAATTGCCCTTCCGCTGATAATAAAATCAACTTCACCGGACCGGTATCAAAGACCGGCTCTTTTTCATCCGGAAAAAATGGTGCCATTAACAGTTGCCTTACTATTGAACCGCCATCTGGAGCTGGCCTCCAATGCCCAGGGCAGACTGTTACGCTATCAGAAGTGAGTTATTCCAACATCAGTGTAAAGGACACTACCAACAACGTTGAAAAAATGAGTATCTATGTTGACGGCAACACGCTCTCGAAGACATATTTTAGCTGTGGTGAATAAGGTTTGATATCAACAGATAGATATGGATAATCTTGACTCAATGCCCGCCTTCATCTCCTAATGCACATCATCAAATAAAAAGGCTGGCCCCATATGAGGGTCAGCTTTTTTTTAATAATGATCGCGCAAAGCAATAAACCTCGTCATTCAGCCAGGCTATAAAGAAATGGCAACACCTGCGGCATTTTCAACAAACTCCGCCGGATATTATCTCCCAGTTCATGCTGGCTATACCGCTGTGACTATTATATGAAGCAGGGATTCTGGCAGCGAGCCTGATCCAGAAACATCAAGGCGCACGTGCTACCGTAGTCAACAGCCACTTACGCCCGGCTGATCAATAACGCCTTTCTTTACCCGCATCCTGAATCAGGTAAACCAGCCTACAAACAAAAGAGGCTGACTTTGTCGCAAGCCAGCCTCTTTTCACCTCTAAAATCCGTTATTTTTTACTATGACCTTTGGATTTATGTTTGCCTTCATGTGAATGCACTTTTTCTTGCCTGACGGTTTTATCATCGGCGCTGCTGCCGCTGCCCGCAGCTTTTTCATTGCCTACGGTCATATCATGCTCACCTCTCTTATGACGCTGGTCAGCATGGGAGTTTTCTTCCCGGACTGCCTTATTCTCCGCGATGCTGCCGCTGCCTGCAGCTTTCTCGTTGCCTACAGTCACGTCATGTACACTTTTGGGTGAGGGCTCACTCTTTTCATGTTTGTCGGCGGCAAATGCCAGCGTAGCGGAACATGCGAAAGCAGCTGCCAATATCACTAAAGACTTTTTCATTTACATCTCCTTGTAAACAATTATGAAAGTATGTAAAAAAATCAACGCCAGACAAGCAACCATAGCTGACCGCTTTACATAATACAGTTCCGGCCTTCTTTCTTCGCCCGGTATAGCTGCATATCAACCTCTGCAACAAACTTTATCAATTCGTCATTGCGCGTCGGAATAATCGTGCCCACGCCAAAACTTGCGGTCATGAGTTGGCTGACCTGGGATTTCTCATGGAAAATCTGTTCCTTGAATATCAGGTTTCGGCATCGCTCCGCAACATTCTTGGCAGCGACGGCATCCGTTTCCGGCAAGACCAGTACAAATTCTTCCCCGCCAAAACGGGCAAAAAAGTCCCGGGATCGGGTCGCGGCAGAACTCAGCGCCCGTGCCACCCGCTTCAGGCAATCATCTCCCTGAATATGGCCATAGTGGTCGTTATATTGCTTGAAATAATCAATATCCAGCATGATCAATGAAAGCGGCTGGTGATTGCGCATGGCATTGGCCCATTCCGTTTCCATAATGTTATCGAACATACGGCGATTGGGAATTCCTGTTAAGCCATCCTTGAATGAGAGATCTTCCAGCTCTTTCTGCAGCACGATCAATTTCTCTTCTGTAGTTTTTCGCTCGCTAATATCAAACATGAACCCGATCAGCGCCTCAACCTCGCCCTGCTCGTTACGAACGACATGCACCACATCACGAATCCACACATAATCACCATCTTTGCTAAGCGCGCGATAATCCGCTTCATGATCAGTGCCCGCCTTGGACTGTGCAACACAAAAATCCACAACCCACGCCCTGTCTTCCGGGTGCATCCTGAAAGCCCAATCCTCAACGGATACCCAGCTTGAGCGCGGCCAGCCGAGCAGACTCTCGATCTGTGGCCCGATATATGAAAATTTCAGCGTACCCCAGTCTATTTTCCACGGAATCGCGTTCGTTGATTCCAGCAGCGTTTTATAAACGGCACTGTCTGTTTCTATATCATTATCCATGATGGTAATTTCCTGATCCAAAAGTTTTTCGCAATAGCTAGTTTAATACTTTACGCCCGCATCTTCATGCAATTCTTTATATTTATCAGTGATCTAAAGGCCTCAACCTGAATCATGACCGAATGCAAATCCTGGTAATTGGCCTTAGCACTGTCTTAGCACGGCCTTGTCACTTAGCTGTCACAGTGATGTCATATAGAAAACTTAAAATCTGCGGCTTTGATTGCTGCGGGGCGAATGAATCGCCCCGTGAAATCCAAAACATTCATTTAAAAACCATAACCTCCCGGAACATCATGCCAACAAAACAAATAAAACGCGTTCTTATCGCAGCGTTGATTGCATTCAGCATTTCAACCGCACATGCAGCAGAAAAAATAATCAACATAGACGGATCCAGCACGGTTTATCCGATTACCAAGGAAGTTGCGGATGAATTTCAAAAGATCAGGAAAACAAAAGTAAACATCAACATTTCCGGCACCGGCGGCGGCTTTGCAAAATTCTGCCGTGGCGAGACACAGATACAGAATGCATCACGACCTATCCTTAAAAAAGAAATGGATCAATGCAAAGAAGCTGGTGTCCAGTATATCGAGCTGCCAATCGCCTATGACGCATTGACGGTAGTCGTGAATAAAAACAATGACTTTGTCAAAAGCCTGACCGTGGAAGATCTCAGGAAAATATGGCGTCCCGCTTCACAGGGAAAAATCAAAACCTGGCGTCAGGTAAACCCTGCCTGGCCTAACCTAGCGCTGACTTTATATGGCCCAGGCACTGATTCCGGTACGTTTGATTACTTTACAGAAGCCATTGTCGGCAAGGCGAAACAGAGCCGTAACGACTATACGGCCAGTGAGGATGATAATGTGCTGGTGCAAGGGGTTGCCGGAGAGCAAGGGGCCCTTGGCTACTTCGGTTATGCCTATTATGAGGAAAATCAGCAGAAACTGGCTGCGGTGCCTATTGTTGCAAAGAAAGATGCACCTGCCGTGCTACCTTCCGTACAGTCAGTAAAAGACGGGACTTACCAGCCACTGTCGCGCCCGCTGTTTATTTATGTCAATGCGACTGCAGCCGCTTTCAAGCCTGAAGTAAGGGACTTTGTTGATTTTTACCTTTACCTCAAAAGCTCGCCCAAGCTAGCCAAACAGATCAAGTATATCTCTTTGCCTCAGAATGAATATCTTGTCGTAAACAATCACTGGAAAGCGCTTAAACCGGGCACTGGTTTTGATGGCGTGCCTGAAGTAGGCGTGAAGATTGAAGACCTGTTATCAAGAATCAAGTAAGCACTTTTGATTCATCTAGCCCCGCAATGAATCTGTATTGAACAATGCGCCTGGCTAAAGCCAGGCTTTATGATACCCAGGCAGAATAGTAAAAGCCGGCATATTGAACATGCCGGCTTCTCTATAAGCTCCCGTATCAGGCATCAGGCTGATTATCCAGCTGGCCTTCTCGGCACATCACTGCGCTAGCCTTCATGATCAGCTATTTCACGTATGACCTGACCTGGCTTGAAAATAATCTCCGGGCTTCGGGGAAGCCGGGGAGCCTCGTGCGCGATGAGATGGCTGCTGACTGCGGCAGGCCTGAAATTCAGCCTGAAAGTACCAAAACCTCGCAGCTCTATGCGGCCGCCGCCAATTAATCGTGCGGACATCGCTTCGATAATGATTTCGGTTGATAGCGATACATCTTTTTCGGTCAAGTCAGGAAACTTTGCCGCGAGCTTTGCAATCAACTTATGCATACACATGGTTTCCTGTGTTGTGCTACATGCTGCGGTTGATGATAGTGCCTGATTTTTCCTCCTATCTGAAATAATCGGTGTAAAAACATATTGATTATTCTGACGCCACCCGCAATTAACGTGGGAAATTATTCCATAATTACCAAAAATAATCATCTTATAAAATGACTTCATGGGTAAAAAGTGCAAGAAACCTAATAAGCATCAGGGATCAGCAAGGAAACCCGAGGGTCAGCAAGAAAACACGCCAGAATGATTAAGATTAGCAAGGCAGACAAGATGCTGCCTTGAACGCATTGCGGCATCAGCATGCCCAGCATGTAAAATGAGCAGCCAACTGTTGCTGCAGGTAATTGTGACGATGGTTGCTGCGTGTTATCCTGCGGCCAATCGATTATTTAAGAAACATCCATGTCATCAAGCAAACCTTACGCTGTCGCAATCATTGGTGGCGGTCCCGCCGGCCTTATGGCAGCAGAAACGCTATGCCGAGGCGGGGTGAAAGTAGATGTTTTTGACGCGATGCCAAGCGTGGGTCGTAAATTCCTGATGGCCGGCAAGGGTGGCATGAACATTACGCATTCAGAGCCTCTACCTGCTTTTGCCGCGCGGTATGGCAGCCGCCAGAAAAACATTGCGCCTTTGCTGGAGGCCTTCGGCCCGCAGGCGTTACGCGAATGGATACATGAACTCGGGATCGAAACTTTTATCGGTACATCCGGGCGAGTATTCCCGCGTGAAATGAAAGCGGCACCTTTACTGCGAGCATGGCTGCACCGGCTGCGCGAAGCCGGTTGCAGCTTTCACATGCGCCACCGCTGGCTTGGCTGGAATGAAGAAAATGCTCTGCGCTTCAGCGTTGCGGATCAAGAGAAAATCATTCAGGCCGATGCAGTGATCCTGGCGTTAGGCGGCGGCAGCTGGGCCCGGTTAGGATCCGACGGTTTGTGGGTTCCGCTGCTTGAGCAGCGTGGCATTTCAGTGGCGGCACTGAAACCGGCAAACTGTGGCTTTGATACATCCTACAGCGAGCATTTCAGCACCCGCTTTGCCGGTCAGCCGCTAAAAACCGTGGCATTGTCCTATACGGATATGGCAGGCAACACACACCGTAAACAGGGTGAACTCATGATAACCGCGAACGGTATTGAAGGCGGATTGATCTATGCCTTATCGGCCGGATTGCGCGACCAAATAAACGCATCCGGAACAGTTCAGGTTCACCTGGATCTGCTGCCGGATAGAGACATCAACCAGGTCATGAAAGAAATAGCGCACCCGCGCGGCTCAAGATCCATGTCCAGCCATCTGCAAAGCCGCCTTGGCATCAAGGGCGTGAAAGCCGGGCTGCTGAGGGAGCTGGTCACGGCACAGGATTATGCTGACCCCAGGCTGCTGAGCTACTCCGTGAAGTCTTTACCGCTGACGCTTTCGGCAACGCGTCCGCTGGATGAGGCCATCAGCAGTGCAGGCGGCGTGATGTTTGAAAACCTGGATGAACGCCTGATGATGCGCAGTTTTCCCGGCGTATTCTGCGCCGGCGAGATGCTGGACTGGGAGGCGCCCACCGGCGGCTACCTGCTAACCGCATGCTTTGCAAGCGGCAAAGCTGCCGGGCAAGGCGCGCTGGACTGGCTACAGGGTAAACCCTCCCGAACCACAGAGTCACATTCATGAATCCACTTAGCAGCAACTGAGCCGGCAGTCTCGTCAAGATTCATGCATCAATGCACACTGTTGACTTCATAGAACCTGACCTGATTGCTGCCGGAATCCTTGGCGCGATACATCGCATTATCGGCGCGTTTCAGGATTTCTTTCTGGCTGATCTCATTTCCGATGAATAAAACGACACCGATACTTGCAGTGCAATGATGCACAACTGTAGTTTCCTCACCCGACTCAGCCATCACTTTCAACACGTAAGGCTCAGCCAGCAACTGGCGAATCTTGTCCGCTGCGGATTCAGCTTCCTTCTGGGATAGCTCCCTATCAGTATCAAGCTGCTCCAGCGCCACCACAAACTCGTCGCCACCGATGCGCGCCACAGTGTCTGCCCCACGCACACAGCTTTTCAAGCGGGCTGCCGCCTCGATCAGGAGCAGATCACCAACCACGTGCCCATAGCTGTCGTTAAGCTGCTTGAAGTTATCCATGTCCAGGAACATCAATGCCCCATAACAGCTGGTGCGCTTGCTTTTTACCATGGCCTGCCGCAGCCTGTCTTCAAACAGGTAGCGGTTAGGCAACTGGGTCAAGCCATCATACAGCGCCTGGTAGCGAATCTGTTCTTCCATGAGTTTGCGCTCGGTGATATCAGTGTGCGTGCCGCACATGCGAATAGCTTTATGATTGGCATCACGCTCGACTACCTGCGCCTGATCGAGTATCCACTTATACTGCCCATCTTTGGTTTGCATGCGATATTCAATGCTGTGCAATGACGCTACACCCTCCAGGCAATCCTGAATGGATTTGCAAGCCATCGCCTGGTCATCCGGGTGGATAAAGTCAATCCATTGCTTCACCGTCAGTTCAATATCTTTCAGGCTATAGCCCAGCATCTTTGCCCAGCGTTCATTCCTGACCACTTTATTGCTTACAATATCCCAATCCCAAAAACCAAGCTGGCTGGCATCCAGCACCAGCGCTAGCTGCCGCTCGCTGTCGTGCAACTGTACCTCAGCCGCATTTTTATCAAGCGCAATACTGATCAAATCAGCACACTGTTCAATCAGCGTAATATCAGCCGCGCTGGGTTGGTTAATTTCACGATGATAGATTGCCAGCGTACCCAGCACATGATGCATCGAAGACCTGATTGGCTGAGACCAGCAAGCGGCCAGACCGGCACTGGCAGCAAGCTGTTTGTATAATTGCCAGTAAGGGTGTGTGGCGATATCATCCACGATAACGCGCTCACCGACAACAGCGGCAGTTCCGCAAGAGCCCTTGCCAATCCCGACTTCTATCCCTTTGATGGCATCATTATAAAAGGTCGGCAAACTAGGAGCGACCACATCGACCAACCGCTTGCCTTCACCATCCAGCAGCAGGATACTGCATATCATTTCAGGGTGAATCGCTTCAATACCGCTAACAATAGCCAGCAACACCTGCTCAATCGGTTCACCACGAGCCAGCATCACCAGTATGCGGTTACGAAACTGCATGAGGGCTTCCTGCAGTTTCAATGCCGATATATCCGTGTGTATGCCAATCGCGCGAAGCGGGTTTCCGGCACTGTCACGGTTTACCACCAAGCCCCGGGTAAGAATCCACTTATAGCTTCCGTCCTTGCAAAGCAAGCGATGTTCAGTGGAATAACTGAGCGTTTGCTGCGCGAAATGACGGTTTACTGCGGCTAAAGTTTCAGCCTTATCCTCAGGGTGTATGCGCTTATTCCATTCATCCAGGCCATCGCCGACCTCTTCTTCAGTGTACCCCAGCAGTTCCTTCCACCTTTTTGAATAAACGACCCTTTCGTTCACCACATCCCAATCCCAGACGCCGCCGCCCGAGCCTTCTATGGCGAACTTCCAGAGAGCATCGCTTTCTTTAAGCTCATACAAAGCCTGCTCGGCGCGTTCAACGGCATCAGAATGCTGGAATTGCAGCCGCGTGCTTACAATCAGCATCAGCGTTAACGGAAGCCACATGCTGAGCAGCAGCGCATAAATATATGGCACGGCCTCAACCAGCTGCAAAGTGCTATAGCCAGCAGCGGCTGCCTGTAACGGCGGATTCAGTGCGCGATAAAGGAACAGGCTGGCACCAGCTGCAAATATCAGCGCTGCAATCCGCCTCGTTATTCTCAGTTTATGCTCACCTTTAGCCCAGAACAGGACGCTGCAAGCCGCAAAAAATAAAGCATGCAGTGATGAAATTGCGGTGATACGCTGTGAATTGCCCGGCACCATCACAAAGATTAGAAACGCAAGGCCAGCCGCATACCATTGCCATGGGCGCCCGGCATCTTCACGTAACAGCATGCGCGCACCAGCGTACATAAAACCGAGGCCGAGCATGATGATCGTATTGGCTACGACCTCAGAGAGAAAGACGGGAATATACTCGTGCAGACCAAGCAGAAACAAACCGGATGCGACCAGCAGCGCAGACAACCCCCAATACTTCATGCTGCGCTCATGCGGCACCAGGTGCCACAGCATCATCGCTATGAAGACAAAACCGACAAAGCTCACCGTTGCGATGAGTCGCAGGGTATTTAACTCAATCATGAGATGCTCTTTTTGTTGATTTTTATCAACAAATTATAAGCATTAATTCACCGCTGTGTTAAAAAATTAAAAAGCCGCACACTGGCGGCATTTCATACACAAAGATAATTAAACAGATTGCGCCGCAAGCACCGGCAGCAGCATATAGTGCAGGCCGGCGCCCTCGAACTTAATCTTGATCTCAGCAATGATCTCCTGCAGAACCGGCAATGGCGCGTGCAGCATAAACTGTACCCGGCCTTGCCGTCCGCTCACCTGCTCAACCAGGCTGAGCTTTTCTGCTCCCCGCACAGTGCCATGGCCGCTCACAGTGGTGCTGGTAAATCCGGAGATGGCCTGCTGCTGTAATAAAAAGTCGACCAGCACCTCTTCCAGCCTGGGCGGCGCGATCAATATCAAAAGTGCCTCTGTTGCATGTGCCTGCATTCCTTTCACTCCTACTTGAAAAATCGACGGTAAAAAATCGGCAGCAGTACCAATGTCAGTACCGTTGAACTCACCAGACCACCGATCACAACCACGGCTAGCGGTCGCTGTATTTCAGAACCCGGGCCGGTAGCAAACAACAGCGGAATCAGACCGAACGCCGTGATACTCGCCGTCATCAATACAGGCCTTAACCTGCGCTTTGCCCCTTCGACTACAATATCAAGCACCGCCATCCCCTGCGCTTCGAGCTGATTGAAGTAACTGACCATCACGACACCATTCAGGACAGCAATGCCAAGCAGCGCAATAAACCCAACCGAAGCCGGCACTGACAGATACTCACCGGATAGCCACAAGGCGAATACGCCGCCTATCATTGCAAAAGGAATATTGGACAGAATCAATAACGCCTGCTTCACGGAACCGAAAGTGGCGAACAGCAACAGAAACACGAGGACGACCGCTGCCGGAACCACGATCGCCAGACGCGCGGCGGCACGCTGCTGGTTCTCGAACTGACCACCCCATTTGATAGAGTAGCCTTCGTCAAGCTTTACTTCCATGGCTACACGCTGCTTTGCTTCTTCCACAAAACTCACCAGGTCACGACCACGCACATTGGCAGTGACTACGACATTGCGTGCGCCGCGCTCCCGGTCCACTTTCACCGGCCCTTCTTCCCGCATGATTTTTGCAACCGCGCTTAAAGGAATGTTGGCTCCGCTCGGTAATGTCAGCATCAGGTTATCAAAATCCGCCGGTGAGTCGCGTAATGCCTGGCTACCCCTGACCAGCACCGGTGTACGTCTTTGCCCTTCCTGCACCACACCCAGCTGCTTGCCTTCCAGCTGTGCAAGCAATATCGACTGAATCTCGCTGACATCCAGCCCCAGGCGACCTGCCGCCGCACGGTCTATCTTGACTTGCAGATACTGCACACCGCTGTTTTCCGGCGTATAGACATCCTGGCTGCCGGAAATAGACTCCAGTATCTTGATAATCTGCTGCGCTTTTTGATCCAGGGTTTTGAGGTCATGCCCGAAAATCTTGATCGCCAGATCACCGCGCACACCCAGGATCATTTCATTCACACGCATATCAATTGGTTGGGTAAAACTATAAGCCAGCCCCGGCAGTTGATGCATGACCTTGCGTAACTCATCTATCAATGCCGCTTTGCTTTCCATGCGCCATTCATTCGCAGGCTTCAGGATCAGGAAATTATCGGTCTGGTTCAGACCCATCGGATCCAGGCCAAGCTCATCAGAACCTACGCGTGAATAAATGCCCTGCACTTCCGGCACCTGAGCCAGGATGGTTCGCTGCACGTTCAGGTCAGTGCTGATGGTTTGCTGCAAGTTGATGGAAGGCAGTTTCTCGACACCGATAATAATGTCACCTTCATCCATGACCGGCATGAATATTTTGCCGATCTGCATATACACCACACCGGTAAAGGCCAGCATCACAAACGCGCCGATCACGATCACCCTGGCATGTGCCAGGCACCATTGCAGCGCCGGTTCATAAATCGCCAGTGCCTTCCTCACCAGCCAAGGCTCTGCATGGCTGACTTCCTTCAGTAAAAATGAAGACAATACCGGAATCACGGTAAGCGACAGCAGCAGTGAGCCCGCCAGCGCAAACATGATAGTCAGCGCAACCGGCGTAAACAGCTTGCCCTCAAGCCCCTGCAATGTCAGCAGCGGCAGGAACACCGTAATAATAATAATCACACCTGCCGTTACCGGCACACTGACTTCACGCACCGCACGGTAAATCACATGCATTCTCGGCAAAAGACCCGCCTGCTTTTTATCGGCAAGGTGCGACACGATATTTTCCACCACGACCACTGCGGCATCCACCAGCATGCCGATTGCTATCGACAGGCCGCCCAAACTCATCAGGTTCGCAGACATGCCAAAATAATGCATGAGCAGAAAAGTAAACAAGGCGGAAAGCGGCAGGATAAATGCGATCGTGAGTGCCGCCCTGAAGTTGCCGAGAAACAGCACCAGCAGCACAAGTACCAGCACCACCGCTTCCTGCAAGGCTTTGGTCACGGTGTTCACCGCACGCTCAACCAGGCTGCCGCGATCATAAAACACTTTAATCCTGACGTCTTTCGGCAAGCTGGGAGCCATCTCGGCAAGCTTTTCCTTCACGCCTTTCACCACCTGCTGTGCATTGGCGCCACGCAAACCCAGCACCAAGCCTTCTACCGCTTCAGCCTGGCCGTTTCCGGTCACCGCACCGTAGCGCGTCAGGGAACCGATACGTACATCCGCCACATCCGCCACCCTGACCGACATGCCCTGATCAGTACGTAAAACCGTATTCTGAACATCCTCGATTGTTTTGAAGCCGCCTTCAGACCTGACCAGCAAGGCACCCTCGCCATCGCTCAGCCGGCCGGCACCCCCATTGCGGTTATTATTCACCAGCGCCTCTTGCAGCACTTGAATGGAGACGCCCCGCGCATACATACGGGCATTATCCGGCACGATTTCAAAGCTGCGCACCAGGCCGCCAAGGGCATTCACATCCGCCACCCCCGCTACCGTACGCAATTGCGGGCGAATCACCCAGTCCAGCAGGCTGCGCCGTTCCTGCAGGTTTAAGGTATCGCTTTCTATCGTGAACATGAACATCTCGCCCAGCGGTGTAGTCATGGGCGCCATGCCGCCAGTCACATCGGCCGGCAGATTACCCCATACGGCATTCAGGCGTTCGGCTACCTGCTGGCGTGCCCAGTAGATATCGGTACCATCAATGAAGTCCACAGTAATGTCAGTAAGTGCATACTTAGCCACCGACCTCAGGCCAGACTGCTTGGGGATCCCCAGCATCTCGACTTCAATCGGAGCCGTGATGCGCGCTTCAACTTCTTCCGGCGTCATGCCGGGCGCCTTGACTATGATCTTCACCTGCGTCGAGGACACATCAGGGAAGGCATCAATCGGCAGCGACTGGTAGGCAATCGCACCTGCGACTGCAATCCCTACCGTCACGATCAGCACCAGCAACCGCTGCGTGAGCGCAAATTGGATCAGCCTGGCTAGCATGGGTTGCCTCCAATACTTTTATACACTGCTGTTTCAGGTTTCGGGCAGCGAGTCATCACTCACCTCCCAAACCAAGCCATGCGCCTTTAATCGCAGAGACGCCCGTAATCGCGATTTTCTCGTCACCATTGAACTTTGCATCCACCATAGCATCGCTGCCTTGCTCAGAGATCACTTTGACTTTAACCGGGCTAAAGCCATTTCTGGTCTGCACGAACACCATTGTTTCAGCCCCCTGCCGTGAAAGTGCAGATTTCGGGATACTGAAATACTGGACTTCACCGCCCAGGCCAATCACCGCCTCCACAAACTGGCCGGGGGATAGCTTGTCGGCACCTTTGTTGATCTCGGCACGCAGATGCAAAGTCTGGTCAGCCTTGTTGACACTGCGAATTACCGCAATCAGCTTGCCGCTTGCCTGCAATTTCGGCACATTGACAGGCATGCCGACTTTTACGAAAGGCAAGCCTTCAAGCGGTGCGTGTATCTCAAGCCAGAGCCGTGTCAGATTGCCTATCCGGTACAAAGGCATCGCCATATCCACGCGCTGGCCAGTTGTCGCCATCTGCTCCAGCACCTGTCCATCGATAGGTGCCGTTAAGGTAATGCTGCTGCTCATGCCGGACTCAGGGCGCAGCTTGCCTATCGCCGCATCACTCATGCCTGCCAGTCGTAACGCCTGCCTGCGCTGTGCCAGAGCCGCGCCGGTCTCATCATGCGTACTTTCTGTTTCCAGGTAACGACGCTGTGGAATAATGCCATCTTTCAATAACTCGGCATCACGTGTCAGGCTTTTTGATGCCAGCCTGTGCTGCGTCACGGCCTGCAGGTAATCACGCTGCAGGTTCAGCAGATCCGGGCTATTCAAATGTGCAAGCGGCTGTCCTTTTTTAACGGTCTGGCCTGCAGCAACATACATCTGATCTATCAATCCGGACTGCGGCGCACTCACCACACGCTCCTGTCCGACCGGCACAACGATCTCCGCCGGGAAATTGCGGCTGTTAAACAAATCATTTTTACCGATGAGAGCCACGCTCACCCCCAAGTTCTGCTGCTGTGCAGATGTCATCACGACCTCTGCGGCCTGCGCATTTCCGATCAGGAAACCGGCGCTGACCACATATAAAAAAACCTTATTCATGGAAGAACTCCTACTGTCTGGTTGTAGCGTGCAATATCCCACTGCACCTGTATCTGGCGTGTCGTGAAGGCACGTTCCGCTTCAAAGCTCTGCGCCTGTACCCGCAGCAAACTGACCAGGTCGGTTTCGCCGAGCCGGAAAGCCTTCTGCGCCAGCGTCAGACTTTCTCTGGCAATCTCGTGCTGCTTGGCCGCAATCGTCAGCTCGGCACGGCTTACGCTTAAATTATGCTCGGCCTCATGCATCGCGGCTTCAAGTTCAAACCGCATCGCCTCACGCTCGGTCAAGGCATTGCCGACAACCACTTCCGCAGCGGCCCTTACCGGTGCGGCACTTGCTTCACCGCCAAAAGGAACGCGCACATGAACACCTACACTGTCATTAGCTGTAGTATCGAACGCGCCTTTACTGCTGCGCATATTCAGCAGGACACGCATATTCTCATGGCTTTCCACCTGCGCCAGGTCACGCTCGGTTTCTGCCAGCCCAACTTTAGACTGCGCTTCCAGCCAGACCGGGGATTGACTGTAGTCTTCCAGGTCTGACTGCTTCTCAGCATAATTTGCCGGCAATTCACGCAAACCTGTCAGTACATAATAGCGGTGGCGTGCATGCATCAACTCAGCCTCGGCGCGTACTTTCTCTTTTTCCACACGCAATGTTTCCTGCTCGGCCAGCATGGCATCGGTTTTGGCTAATTCGCCCGCACGATAGCGCTTATCAACATCGGATTGCAGTTTTTTCGCCACCTGCAGCTTATTCAATGCCAGCGAAAGGCTATTTTCATTAACGGCAATATTCCACACCGCTTCACGTAACTGTCCGGCAACCTGCAGCTTGAGGCTCTGACGGGTTGCGCCGGTAGAGGCCTGGATTGCCTCGGCGACTTTCATACGGTTGTCGCGCTGTTTTGGCAGCCATACCGGCAGTTCCAGTTCGGCCTGCCAGTCACGTTCGCCACGACCACTGCCTATCGCATCATTCTGGTGTATAAGGTTAACGGCTGGCGCAGAAGGCAGCAGTGCATTGGCTACGCGATTTCTTGCTGAAACCATGACATCGCGCGACTGCAGCGATGCCTGCATGGGCGCACGCGCATAGGCTTTTTCCAGCACCTCGGATAAATGCAAGCCTGGATTCACCACAAGCTCGTCAAAATGATCAACATGCTGATTTGCCTGCGCTGCCGGCGGCAAAGTCTCTATTTGTTCCTGCGCTGCGGCGGCAGCCGTCATGCCGGCAAAGCAGGCAATACCGGCCATCGGCAACCAAAAACGACTGAAAGTAGTCATAAAACTCTCCTGAAATCAAAAGAACATCCGCACAAACCGCGAATGTTGATTAAGCGATAGTTTTAGAACAAAGGAGGGGCGCGCGGCCTGGAGAGCGACCGTAAATATAATAAGGGGAAGGGGGGGCTGGCTAGTTTGATACCCGCCAGGCTAATCGTGATGGCAGCCAGGCTAATCACAAACAGCAACATAAATAACGGCAAAGGCAGCGGATCGATATTTTTCACGACGGCTTCATTCACGCCGACGGTATGTACTGGGGGACTGCTGATTGTGTTTAATGCATGTTCGGCATCCGAAACTTGCGACAGGCTTTGTGTATGAACATGCAGGCCTTGCCCCTGAGCTGGGGAGTCAGCCTCTAAATGCGCATGGATAAAAGGCAGCACCGTCTGCAATATTGCAAACCAGATCACCACCATCCATAAAAGTCTTTTGCGCAAGGCTATCAACATAAGGAAACTTTATCAGCTATCTTCAGCAATTACAAATCACGTTATTGCAGACATAAACCATCATGAGGCTGCCGAAAGCAGCTTCATGATGGTTTATTTGGTACGTCTTTTAGGGGTGTAAGTTGCCCCGTTGGATTCAATATGGCGGAAGGTAATGCGTCCGTTATTCACATCATAAGGGGATAATTCCAGCGTGACTTTATCACCTGCGAGAATACGGATATGGTTCTTTTTCATTTTACCGCCGGTGTACGCGATGAGCGTGTGCCCGTTATCCAAGGTAACGCGATAGCGTGAATCCGGCAAGATTTCCATTACTACGCCACTCATTTCAATCAGCTCTTCTTTAGCCATATATTGCTCCAAAATAATATTAAGACCCGCATTGATGCAGCAAACTTAAAAATTTGTAGCAACCCTAAACAGTGGGAATAGTGAGAATAAAATAA
>Ga0208626_1000180_pt1 | contig 25345 bp, 24 predicted proteins | sample LakWasMet10_HOW4_2_FD_183860 | JGI IMG/M metagenome (GOLD analysis project Ga0208626, IMG submission 183860) | Freshwater sediment methanotrophic microbial communities from Lake Washington under simulated oxygen tension - Sediment Metagenome... | ecosystem: Environmental > Aquatic > Freshwater >... | reverse complement strand
CAATTAAAATTGAAAAGAAAATCGTCGGCTACAATCTGGTGTCAGAAGAAGACAAAGCCAAGGCCGCAGAAGCTAAGATCGCTGAAAACCCAAGCAATGTCGTACAGCTTGGCGAGCCTTTAGGCCGCCCGGAAAAACTGGTGGGCAACACCTACAAAATCAAAACTCCGGTGACTGAGCATGCTTTGTACATCACCATAAACGACATCGTGATGAATGAAGGCACGCCGCACGAGCACCGTCGTCCGTTTGAAGTGTTCATCAACTCCAAAAACATGGAGCATTTTCAATGGATCGTGGCTCTGACACGCGTGATGTCAGCGGTGTTCCGTAAAGGCGGCGATGTAACATTCCTGGTAGAAGAGCTTAAAAGCGTATTCGAACCAAGCGGCGGCTATTTCAAAAAAGGCGGCAAGTTTGTACCTAGCCTGGTGGCAGAAATCGGTGAAGTGGTAGAACAGCACCTGCAGGAAATCGGCATGCTGAAGAAACCGGGCCTGGATGAACACCAGCAAAAACTGGTGGAAGAGAAAAAGGCAGAATACTTTGAAAAACATGCCAAAGCGGGTGAAGAAAGCAATGATGAAGGCTTCCCAAAAGGCGCGCAGCTTTGCAAAAAGTGCAATACCAAAGCCAGCATTATTATGGATGGTTGCCTGACTTGCCTGAACTGCGGCGAAAGTAAGTGCGGATAAATAAAAAAAGGAGCTTCGGCTCCTTTTTTTTGTGGGTGACACCATAAGCTGCAACTTTGACCGCATAAGCTGCAGCTAAGGTGCACCATAAATTGCAACTTCTTTAAGAGAAAAAAGATAGGTAGTTATTATGGCATCTAATACTAAACAAACATCAAATAAAGTATCGGCATTAGCTTCAGATATTTTGCGAGATAGTCACTCTTCAGCGGTAGCCAAAAAATTAGCAGGTTCTGCACTTTCTCAATCTGGTACAGGTAAGGAATCTGGAAAGGCTATGGAGCAATTAGCCTCCAAAGTACTTTCAAGTGAAAGGTATTCGGAGAATACACATACATTAGCTGCGTCAGTTCTTGCGCAAGCAAATCAGAAAAGATAGTTATTTGAACTTTATATTATGCGTGGGGTAAAAATACCTCAGCTATTCCATCTAAAAAATGTTTTTCTAATAGACGTGCTGTTTCACAGTCGTGCGTATCTCTTACTTTTCTGCTCAAAAGTGCTTATGTCTCAATTAGATCTAATTTCTCAAATCTAACCCCCCCAAAATATTTATTTTCACCTTCTTTTCCATAAACCAGCAGTTTTTACTTTTAACCGTTGGTTGCTAGCATTAACCATTGGTTAATAAATCAATATTAATCAACAGGTTATTTAACTTTTTTATTGCATTTCGGTCTTATTGCGATTAATAATGAAGATAATCCGCTAGATTTGACACGGTCAAAACTTGTGCTAAGTTAAAAATTCAGGTCGTACTTTTTTAATAAAAAAAGTTAGATCTGATGAACCGGTGGCTTGACCGCCACCATTTTTCGAGAGGAACGTAACTTAAGAAATAAAGCTTAGAGATTTACCCTGTATGTGCACAGGACAATAAAATGAAAAAAGCCCAAGTGCGCCAACACTTGAGCTCATTCCTTTAGAACGCTGGTTTGCTCTTCCAGTTAATTCTATTGTACGGCAAATATGTTCACTGTCAAATCGAACGTTGCCGTAATTCATTTTTTGCGCCCTGAACTTTCTGAAAGGCAGAAATGCCCATTCAGCGAGATAGGACTCTTCACGCCTGCATTTCTGAGTTACTCCATGTTTAGCACAGGAGTAAGCCATGCAACACACAATAGCAACATCTAAATCTAGCATCATCAGTATCAACTTTCCTAAAAGTGGAAAAATCCGTAGTCGTAAGGTTGTGAAACGATCAAATGCCCGCAACACCGGCAAGTATCCCAGCCATAAAATGCAGCGCATGCTGCAATGGGAATCAGTGCATGAAGCTAACGCCATGCGTTTGCTGGATGCTAATCCCAATGTACTCAGTTTCTATGAGCAACCTTGCGAAATCATCTATCAATTGGATGGGGTTGTTCATCGGCATTACCCAGATCTGCTGTTTAAGGATCAGCATAACCAAACCTTGGTTGAGGTCAAATCTGGCGCAGATGCAAAAGCACCAGAAACGGCACGTAGAACGGCATTTTTGACAAAAGCATTGCCGAATTTTGGGTATAGCTACCAAGTAATGATCGCGGAAGATCTCGCTACCCAACCGCGACTTGATAACATCAAGCGTCTTCTCAAGATGCGCGTTAGGCAGTTATCGGCCATAGACCGTGAAGTTTTGCGTTTAGCTTTCCAGCAGCAGCCGACTCAGCGTTGGGGAGATTTCGAGTACACCCAGCTAACCCATATTAGCTATCTTATCCTGCAGGGTTTGCTGCGCATTGATATGACACAGCCTATCGACAGTAACGCCTTAATCCATGGCAATTTCATTTAATCTGGAAAGGAAGCTCATCATGGCAATTTATCAATTTTGTAAGAACGCGATAGTGCTCATTCAGGACCGCGAGCATACTTTGAAACAGGAAATAGAGGCGAATCTGTGGCAAGTTGAGGATGGCAAGACTGGTCGTATCCGGGAATACACAATGACGCAATTGCAGGAGATGTATGCCAATGGCCAGTTAGTTTTCCCTAAAGACCATGCGCAGGTAGATCAGGTAAAACTTGCTAGTAAACAGAAATCCAGGACAGATAACCGTGAGGTAGCTTCAGACGAATGGAATGAAGCCAAAATACGATTGGCTTACGTGAAAGCGACTCTTGATTCGCCCAATTCACAGCAGGCAATAAAACCTGCCATCAAGGAAGTCTGGAACAAGATTTCGATGCCGGCAAAAATGCCTGATTGGACCACAGTTTTACGATGGAAAAAACAATTCCTGAGTCATGGTAAAGATGCTTTTGCCTTAGTGAAGCAGGATCACAACAAGGGAAATCGTACTTCTCGATATCCCGAGGAGGTAATTAAATTAGTCCAGGACTGTATTGATCGTATCTATCTATGTCTGGAGCGCCCGACCATCGAAGATACCTTAGATGAAGCAATTGTTGTCATACGACATGAAAACAAGCAACGTCTGGCGAGTATGCAATTACCGGAACCTACTCGTCGCTTGGTCACACGCTTAATTGCACAGATTCCAAGTTTTGATCGCTATGCGGCACGGTATGGTCGCATGGCGGCTAACTGTCTGTTTCGCAATAAGTCCAAGCATTTGGTTACCAAACGGCCACTAGAGGCAGCAGAAATGGACCATACCAAGCTCGACATTTTCGTCATTGATGATAACAGTCACCTTCCCTTAGGTCGCCCATGGATTACCATCTGTATCGATTGCCATACGCGCTGCATCTTAGGTATTTACATTGGATTTGAGCCGCCTAGTTATTTGAGTGTAGGTAAATGCATCAAACATGCCATATTGCCTAAAACCAATTTGCAACAAGACTATCCGGATATTCGTAATGCTTGGGAAGCGCATGGTGTCATGGATAGGTTGATTGTCGATAATGGCCTGGAGTTTCATAGCCTCAGCTTGGAGCAAGCTTGTTTCGCTTTTAATATCGAGATTGAATATACACCACGTAAAACTCCTTGGTTCAAAGGCAAGATAGAGCGATTCAATGGCACCATGAACAATAGTGCCTGCCATGGTGTTGCCGGCACGACATTTAGCAATATCTTTGACAAGGCTGACTACGATCCTGCCAAGCATGCGGTGTTGCGATTAAGCGACCTACGTCTGATTATTCATAAATGGATCGCTGATTATTACCATCAGAAGCCTCATCGCAGTTTGGATCAGCAACCGCCAGCCGTGGTATGGGCAAATAGTATCAAGCCTGAAGATATCCAATTGGCACATAACCCGGCTGAAATGGATATGTTGCTGGGTAAAACCATAGAACAGAAGATCGTCAGCCACAAAGGGGTTGAGTTAAACAGTTTGCTTTATAACAGTGCCGAACTGATGCAGATCAGACGCAATCGTGGTGATACTTTCAAGGTGGATATTCGTGTCGATGAAAGCGATATTGGCTACGTGTATGTGATGCTGGGACATCAAGACCACCTCAAAGTGCCGGCGTTGAATCCTGACGCTCATGGCGTATCGCTGTGGTTGCACAATATTTTTCGTAAATACACCAAAGATAAATACGGCAAAACTGATCGCTATACCTACGCACTTGCCAAGACTGAGACTCGCGAGATTGTTGAGGAGGCTATGAGATTAAAGCGTAAAAAATCCAATAGTCGTGTTGGGCGTTATCTTGATGCTGCGCACCAAACCAGTGTTTCTCAACCTGGCGCTCGCATGATTGAAAAGGATACTTCTGCAGTCATTCCTGTAGTTGTGGAAACCACCAATTTCCGTCAGACACGCTATGCCCCAATCATCCAGAAACGCGGCCATGCTTAATTTGCCAGTATCTCGTACGTAAAAAAATATATCGAATTTTAAAGGACATTTCATCATGCAAACATTTATTCCAACACAAGTAGATAAAATCCTGGTTGCTCATCAAGCTTATCAATTGGCAGAGCAACGTATTACCAACCAACTTATGGCAGCACAGCAATATGCAGAACCTACCTGTTTGGCACTGGTAGGCGAATCACGCAGTGGTAAATCGCGTTTGGCTGAAGCCATCATGTGTAAATTCCCCAAGCAGCGCACACAGACTGGCATGAAAGTACCCGTGTTGTCTGTGAAGACCCCATCCAAGCCGACGGTGAAAGGGTTGGTAGAAACCCTATTGCGTGAACTGGGGGATCCCTTGTGTTTCAAACGGGGTTCTGAAAATGAGAAAACTGAACGCTTGTATGTCTTGCTCAAGCAAACCGGCACGCACACTATAATTATTGATGAGTTCCAGCACTTTTATGACAAGGTCTCGCATAAAGTGCAGCACCACTTATCTGATTGGCTAAAAATCTTTGTTGATAACACGGGACTGACCATTCTGGTCGTGGGGTTGCCCGACTGCATGGCGGTTATCAATCAAAACGAGCAGCTTAGAGGTCGATTCATGTCAGCTATCCATATGCGTCGCTTTGCATGGGAAGATGCCCATGATCGTGAAGAATTTGTGGCCTGCCTGGATGCGTTTACCCAAGGTTTAGCACGTTACCAGTTTCCAGACCTAACTTCAGATGCCATGGCTTTTCGGTTTTACTGTGCGACAGGTGGCCTGATTGGCTATATCGCAAAAATACTGCACCAGGCTTGTCTTAATGCCAATGTTGCCAATACCACGTCGATTACATTAACTGATCTGGCGCGAGCATATGTCGAAGCGGTATGGATAGATACGTTGTTTGATAATCCGAATCCATTTTTGGCGGACATTATTGGCAGTGGTGCCAATGTGCTGTTACATCATGCCAAGCAGATTGGTGTCATGGCCGATCCTTCTGAGCCGGTAGTCGAAACCAAGTCTAGCCGTAGACGCAATTCGCCTACTGCCGGTGAAGTGTTGGTTGCGTAAAGGAGTGTCTATGACAGATAGCCAATTCATGTTTGAATCGCTGCCACCATTGGTGGTTACGCCAACCCCAGAGCAAGGAGAAAGCGTACTCGGCTTTATCCTGCGTACCGCCGCATTGAATGGGTATGACAATCCCAACAGGATGCTGCGTTATGCCGGGATGACAGATAACGAGGCACGTTCCGCCAGACCGCCTTTAGCTAAACTGGCACATTTGTATAACAAGTCTGTTGATGCCTTGAAATCATCGGGCTTGGATTATACAGATGCTGGTTATCGTGGTCGTCAGATTCCGGTGCTGGGGCAATCCATCCACTCGATGTTTACTCGCTGTAAACACACCGGCATTTGTGTTGAGTGCGTCCGTGAAAAAGGCTATATCGAAGCCTATCATGAGCTGAAATATGCCGTGGCTTGCCCAGTACATGGGGTTAAAACTATGTATCACTGTCCTGCTTGCAATCAATCTTTGGATTGGCAACGTCCAGACTTGGCAATGTGTCGGTGTGGTGCGGACTTGACGCAATATACCTCAGTCATTGTGGAGCATCCGGCCCTATTGACCTTGCTTGGCGTGTTGCGTGACAAATTGATGCGAGTACCTTTGAACGGGGTCTTGCTGGAAGAGCATGGTTTCCCGGTAAAGGGACTGCAAGGCATTTCGGTCAACACTTTGCTATCAGTCATTTATCGCTTTGGTTTGTTTAATGAAACGACAGCATCCGACAATAAGGAGTGGGATGCTGTCGCGACCACTGCTCAAGTATTGACTAACTGGCCGCATGGTTTTCATGATTATCTGCAACAAGTACATGCACCCAGAGCTAATCTTGAATTGAGTGGATTACGTGGTCAGTTCAATACATTCTATGAATCCTTTTTCAAGAACATAGATAACGAAAATGAAGTGCAATTTATACGTGAAGATTTTATTCAGTTTGGTCAGCAACGCTGGCATCAGGCTATGCTACACCCCTTGTTTAAACCTGCTGCTGGCAACGAGGTTGTAGGTATGCGACAGCTAGCTCATCAACTAGGCGTACAGCCCAGCACCTTGAGAAAGCTAATTAAGGACGGGCATGTGCTCGTCGATACACAAGTCCTTAATGTCACGCGTAAACGATTGATCTTGTCACCACAGCAACCTTTTGCATTTGCTGAAGGGCAACGCCTTAGTCTGAAGCAGGCGGCACAACGTTTAGATATTCCCGTTGATGTATTACGCGCTTATCGGTCACAAGGATTGTATCAAGCGAAACACCTAGTGGTGCCGATACAACTGTTTCATGAGCGGGATGTCGATGCCTTACATCAAGACTTGATGCAAGGGTTGTCTCCAACAGATTTGCAACCAGAAAAGCACCATATTACCTTGGAAGCCATCATGCGCATGAAAGTGGCTGCCGAGATTAAGGCACTTTGGTTAGCTGCAGTACGTGATAAAAACATGCAAGCCATCGCAGCACTTACAGCGCTGCCCAGTGGGCTAGTGTTTGATAGTCGCGAGGTAAAAGCTTATATAGCGACACTGCAAGCAACCATGCAAAATACCATGTCATTGTCTGATGTAAAAAATTCGCTTGGTATTAACACAGCGAACCTATATTCAATGATTCAACATGGTTTGCTCAGCACCCGTTATTTGCAACAACATGGTTTACGAATCACCGGCGATTCATTAGATCAATACCAGCGTACATTTATTAAATGCCGTGAAATAGCGCAGATCAAAAACGTCACTCAGCAGTCTATCAAGCAACTTTGCCTGCAGATGCAAATCCCTTTGTTCCAGCTTGAACGCCAGACCTCACCGCAAATCAGCCACTGGATTCCACTGGCTCATGCCGGATTACTTGGGGAGAATGATGCCTGGAACTATTGCTTGGTAGCTTGATTTTGTTTTGAATTAGGACGGACTTTGAAAGTAATAATAAATTGCTTTAATATAAAGCATGAACTCATTATTTATTAAGGAATTTTTAGATGGAATTGCGTCTGATCTAAGGCGAATCGCCAGTCAAACCAAAGGAGAATATAGCCATGAAGATCTCCGGAATGAAGCCTATTTCTATATTCTGGAATTTGACCAAGAGCATGAACGTTATCCCAGTCCATGGGATGATCAAGACAAGGACTGGGTACTAGGGCGAATGTACAACCACTTCGTAAAGTGGGTTGATCAAGACTTTCGCAAATCGCTCCGTATCGGTAGTTTGGAGAATGATGAGGGGGATGCTTGGGATTTTGAATTGCCCGCAGAAGAGCATAGCGACCCCATCATGCAACTTCTCTTTAGAGAGCATTCAGCCAAATTAGAGGATATGTTGCAATACAGTTATTCGGAAGCCAAGGCCTATGTGGTTGCATTTGGCCAATTTGATTCTGACAAATCCCTTTTAAGCAGCTACTTGTTTATCACGACAGATACCTTGGATAATCGCTGTGCACGAGCGATTCAGATGGTGGAGCAACAGCTTTCGCTCTTTGATTATATTGAAACGATAGATGATTCATTTAGCCCTATGCCTGGGCGGGAAAAACTTAAAACCAATGGATTGGTTGCCAAGCAACAGTTGGCATTGCATTTTGGGTTTTTCGATTGAAAAGCAATGTTGGAGTTGTGCAGTGCAAATGAAAAAGCCGCTACTAATGAGCGGCTTTTTCGCCTCAGACGATAAGTTAACTTAATGACTTTCGCTAGAGGAGAGTTGTAGATACATTGTAATGATTCTGTGCAAAAGTGCAATGCATCTAGTTTTTCGCTGAAATAAAGAGATTTAAATTGTGAAAATACCACCCCATTTTCATTCTAATTTTTTTATTTAATTTTACGTACGGGTGAAATATTTCACCCCCTGTAAAGTATTTACTATTCCAGTATTGTTGCTTCTATGTATTGAGTTCAATAATTAGCACTAGAAACTTTAATCTACATTAAAGGAAAGTGTATGCGCTCTTATTTACAATTGGATTAACTATATAAGGAAAGTTAGTATGTTTCAGGTATGTGTAAATTTTTTAAAGATGTTAATTAACTTAGAAGATGATTTTAAGCGCATAGAAAAAGAGTTGTCTGAACACAAAAGTCGCCTGGATATATTGACTCGTGACAGCGCAAGGCATGAAGCGATAATCGAGTGTTATATCGGGAAAAAATCCTTGAAGAAATGACTTGATTGCCTACCAAAATTATCGATAATGCTCAGTAAGGTTTCCAGATTTATTGATGATGCCTGCTTTTAATAAGAAAGCAAACGCCAGTTCAGGGTCAGCAGCAATCTCCATTAACTTCTTGGACAAGGAGTTCCCCACCTCAGAGTCTTTAGCAACGGAAGTGCTACCAACAGTAGTTAGATTGTCTTGTGAAAAGGTTCTTCTATTTCTTTTCATGTGGCTAATTATGAGCCTTTATTAAGATTGTTGCTTATCTTGAATGTAATATTAAACGATTTAATGAAATACAGTTTTGTATTGTTAGTACTTATAATAGTTTGGATTGATAACAATCGCGAAATACGCAATTTGGTGCTGATAAAATTATTCAAACGATTACATAACGTAGCTTATTGCACTACATTATGACAGTGAATGAATAATTTGGAATACCATGAACGGCGCAGCATAACAGTCGATTCAGAAAACTTGGGTTATGACTGATATTCCCATGTGCCTGCCCTTAAAAAAAGCGAACGCTATATCAAGATTGGCAGCGATTTTTATTAGCTTATTGGACAAGGAATCCTCTAATCCTGAGTCTTTGGCGATAAAGGTGTGATCAAGGCGCATCGTCTGGATTTCAATAATGATTATCCAGCACGGAGCGCTTGCAATTTATGCGTAAAACCACATCAAATGGACTTTGTAACTAATATCGGTAAGTTATATGACAATAGTAGCCGTTCTTTTTGCTGACACTTTCCCTGCTATTATTTCAGATTCTCTGATCAGTGCCAAAGGTGGAGTTAATGCTTCTTTAAATACTCCCTTAACATACGGTGAGGCTCAGTTGTGCTATGTATTCAAAGTCCTGAACCATTGATTGACCCACCCATTATTGTTTGTGTTATATGGCTTTAGTAACGCCAAACGTTTGGCTATTAAAAGACGTACATGGTAATATTCGACATTATGTCGAGCAACTTTTCATATACATTTCCTGCCATTCGTGGAGTTCAGGCAGGCAGGGAATTTTACGTGTCTATGTGCCCATTGCGGCTACTGGGAAGAATATTTTCGTTTGATGACGAAGAGTTGATGCCAGAACTGCGAGCTCAGCGGACACTTAACCACTCACGCATTCCGGACATGGCACGGTATATCACCCAGAACACGTCTGATTATACGTTTTCTGCCATCACAGCATCCATTGATGGAGAAGTAAAATTCGAGCCTGTGGGCAGTGACGACATAGTGAATTTCCGTATGGGATCTCTGAAGGTCTCAATGGATGCCAAATTCATAGTCAATGATGGGCAGCATCGCCGCGCGGCCATTCAGCAGGCCCTTCAGATTAATCCCGAACTTGGTGAAGAAACGATTGCCGTGGTGTTTTTTCTGGATCGCGGCCTGGAACGTTGCCAGCAGATGTTTGCCGATCTGAACAGATATGCTGTTAAACCATCTGCATCCCTTGGGATTCTTTACGACCACCGCAATACCCTCAGCTATATCGCAAAAAAAATTGGGCTGACATCGACTGTTTTCCGCAACCTGATTGAGACGGAAAATTCTTCGCTATCTCCGCGTTCCAGAAAACTCTTCACCTTAAGTGCATTGAATTTTGCCATTACTGAACTTCTTACCGATGAAGATCTGATGGATATCGAAGCAGCTACTACGAAAGCAATGCGATTCTGGGACATGGTGGGCAACGAGATACCTGAATGGGCCTATGTTCGGGAATCCAAGCTAACATCGGGTGATGTAAGACGTGACTTCATACATTCACATGCAATCGTTCTCCAGTCACTTGGCCGTGTAGGCAAAGCGATCTATGCCCAAGACAGTCATGATGTTGAATCCAGGATTGCAAAATTAAGTAATATTGACTGGTCTCGTGCAAACTTTCAGACGTGGGAAGGCCGTGCGATGATTGGTGGCACCATGGCAAAAACTAATCAGAACATTGTTTTAACAACTAATGAGATCAAACGGATGATCGGTGTTGACCTTAGTCCAGAAGAAGCAAAAGCTGAAACTGCATACCGTCAGGCACGCGCTAATGTTATGCCCATCGTATGAAAACACACATTGAATTTATTCTGGCCGAAATCCAGGAAATCTACCTGTCAGATGATATTCCCTGGATAGTCGGCTATAGCGGCGGTAAGGATTCGACGGCTTCCCTGCAATTGATCTGGAACGCTATTTCATCATTACCAGTAGAAAGGCGTTTGAAGGAAATCCATGTAATCAGTACCGACACCTTGGTGGAAAATCCCGTTATTTCTGCCTGGGTGGATAATTCACTTGAATGTATCAACCGGGCGGCAGAAACTCAGGCGTTACCTTTTCAATCCCACAAGCTAACACCGACATTGGAAGACCGCTTCTGGGTAAGCCTCATTGGAAAAGGCTATCCAGCCCCTCGTAACAAGTTCAGGTGGTGCACTGACCGACTAAAAATAAACACATCCACGAAGTTTATCCAGGACCTATCTGAGTCCAGAGGTGAAGCTATTCTAGTATTAGGGCAGCGCAAAGGTGAAAGTGCAGCTCGCGATAAGGTCATGGCCAATTACAGTGGAAGTTCGCGTGCAAGACTAAGCAAAAACAAGGATCCTAAACTTTCACGGGTATGGGTATATCTCCCTGTTGAGACCTGGACAAGTGATGACGTATGGGAGTACATCATCACCGATCCTAATCCATGGGGTGTCGATAATCAGGAGCTGTTCAACATCTATCGCGGCGCCACACCAGATGCGGAGTGTCCCATCGTAGTAGATAAATCGACGCCAAGCTGCGGTGATAGCCGGTTCGGATGCTACGTTTGCACCATGGTGACAGAAGACAAGTCTATGCAAGCCATGATACAGAATGATGATCAAAAACAATGGATGCAACCTATACTAGACTTTCGGAACATTAATCTTTCCACAGATGACCGCCATTTACGGGACTTTAGAAAGATGGATGGCCATTTGCAAGTCCATAATGGCCGACTAGTCCATGGCCCCTACTTGCAATCACACCGTGAAAAGATATTGCGAGAATTGTTGGCTACCCAGAAAGTTGTTCGAAATGCCGGATTGTCCAAAGGCTATAAAGCGATAGAGCTCATATCCATCGAGGAATTAGATGAAATCCGCCGCATCTGGGTTGAGCAGAAAGGCGAGATTGAAGATGTCGTTCCGAAGGTCTATGAGGATATTATGGGGGAGCCCTATCCTGGTAAACCAATAGAAGCTTTGCCTTTGCACAAATCCGACCTGGATTTGTTGCGCCAGGTGTCCATGGAGCTTGATGGCGAGAACGCCGAAGAACTATATAAGCTTGCCAGGTCATTGCTCGCTACCCAGTACCAGACGATGCAAAACTTCAAGCGTTCCAAGCACCTGGACCGCTTATCAGAGGTGCTGAAGTTCCATGCATTTACCAATGAGGAAGATGCTCTTGAGTTCGCATTAGCTGTCGAGGCAGTCAAGCGAGAAGCACATGGTGGGGTGGACCTGCCGCCAACGGAAGAAGCATTGGATTAACACGTGTCAAAGATCACCTTCAGCAATCTTACTATTGAGAACTTCGGACCATTCAAGGCTAGGCAGGTTCTTGACCTTACAGTCATGGATGACAGGCCAGTTGTATTGATTAAAGCCTTGAATGGGAGCGGAAAAACAACGTTACTGACTGCCTTGCAGATCAGTCTGTATGGCCCCAAAGCATTAAGTTCTGGTCGGATGAGTGACTATGAAGCCCTAGTGACGGATTCTTTCCGTATGGATGCTACTTCCCCGGCTTCCATGCAGTTGGAACTAATGGTTGAACAAAGCCACACCCTAAATCAAGTCACTCTCGTTCGTAGTTGGAGTCGTGAGAAAAAGTTCGCGGAAACATTCAAGGTTTTGATCAATGGTGAAGAAGACACAGAGTGGACTCACAACTGGGATGAATACATCAATGGCGTATTACCGGCGGAACTTGTTCAGTTGTTTTTATTCGATGGTGAAAAGATAGAAGCATTGGCCAATCCGGAAAGGCTTCCCGAACTTCTGCGGCGAGCATCGGAAGTGTTTCTGGGCTTGGGTGGAATTGATGCATTGAATGCAGATCTGAAGGCACTCGAACGCAGGTCACTGTCATCCAGAAAAGACAGTGGCAATGAGCTGCACGATCAGAACAAAAAACAACTCGAAGAATTGCTGAAAGTGTCTGAGGATCAGAATGACAAGGTCGCATTGCTCCTGCAGAAAAAAGCAGATGCCAGAAACGCATTGGATAATGCTGAGAAAGCACTTAATAAGTACGCGCTGTCAGCGAATAGAAGCGGTGCTGAAACTTATAAAAAAGCCGCAGAACTGAGAAGTAATTTAGAAGTTGCAATCCAACAGCATAAATTAGCCAATGCTGCACTTGTCGAGTTGATGGAGCATCCTTTGATCCCTTTACTATGGCTTGATGATGCATGGCCGAAATTTAAGAGTCATTGGCAGCAGGATCGCCAAGACAGACATATTCAGCTTCTTAGTTCGGAGTTTGCCAAGCGCGATGAAAAGCTGCTGCAGTCGCTGAAGCTAACCCAACCAGATGCATATGCATTGATGTCTAAACTGATGGCGGCAGACCTTGAAGAATTTGCAGCCGGCAAAGTAGCGACGCCTGTACTTTCCCAGAACAACAACCCTAATGAAATCGAAGCTCAGCTTCAGCGACTCGTATCAGAACTACGGCGACATTATGGTTCATTTATGGAAAAAATGCTGATCCAGGACCAAGCACAACGTGCCATTGCTCAGATTCCTGCTGAAGAACAGCTCACTGAGATCCTTCAGACGCTTCAGGAAAAAACAACTCTTGTATCCACTAGTTCCAGCGTGTTGCAGGAAACCCAGTCTCGCCTCGAAGAAGCACAAGGCAGTTATTTCCTGACTGAAGCCAAGATAGAAACCTTGAGGCAAAAAATGGGTGCGATGTTTTCTGATGTCACACTCGAACTTAAGAGCCTCAATGCGTCATCACGTGCTAGGGACGTGCTTAATGTATTCAAGGAAAAACTCTTATACGCGAAAGCAACCTGGCTGTCTGAGAGTATTACTTCGGAGTTCAAGAAACTGATTCGTAAGCAGAAGCTGATATCAGAAGTCCTGGTTGATCCAGTATCGTATAAGGTCTCTATCAAGGATGGCGGCGGGCATATACTTCCTATGGAACGCTTGTCCGCGGGAGAACGCCAACTACTTGCTATAGCCGTGCTAAGTGCTCTTATCGGTGAACATAAAGGTTGGTTCCCTGTGGTGGTTGATACTCCACTGGCTAGATTAGACCGAAGTCACCGTAATCTTCTTATCGAAAATTTCTTCACGAGCATTTCGCATCAAGTGGTTGTTCTCTCGACTGACGAAGAAGTGGATGGGTTGTCTTATACATCCATTGCTCCCTATCTCAGCCGGGAGTTCACCCTAGAGTACGATGACCAGACAAGCCAGACGAACGTCCTCAGTCCAGCGGTAGAGACCTTAGAGGTGGCTTACGTATGATTGATCGCCTCAGGCTCACAGCAGCCGCGAAGATACACCTCGTTACACTGAAAAAAAGAACAGGCTTGCCACATTACAATGGCATCTGCAGGCACGCGCTCTGTATCTCATTGGCAAATCCTAGCTCCATTCCTGAAGAGTCCTATGACTTTCAGGGAGGCGTGGATATCGAATGGAAAACATTCACCGGAAGTTACGATGATCTTTATCGCGACCTCATCGTCTCTCGGTTGAAGTCGGACGGCCTGGAAGTAAACCCAGATAACATGAAGCATACCTTGATTCAGCATGTTCATCGGGGATTGTCCTATTTGGTTAGCAAGAAAGATCCCGATCTATTACTTGGCATCAGTCAGAAGTTGAGTCGCGTAAGCTCAAAAAGCTTAGGTTAAATTCTAAGTGATTTTAGATTGTGACGAGAGTTGAATTCGGCGCTGCGTATTTAGTTTCGATTTGCTTAAGCAACCCCTCCAGCTCGGCGGGACGCTTATTTTTTGCCACCTGAAGAGGAGGCAATGTCCAATGAGATTTCTCCCGCACTTTTAACGTTACGTATAAACGTTTTAACAATCTTTTTGTATCAACATATCTAAGAAAAAAGTGAAGTTTTTCAGGGTCCGTCGCAGGGCAATTTTGTTGTATGTTTTCGATTAACGCTTTCACTTTCGTTGCGATTTTTTGTCCATCAGCAGTTAGACCTGAACAGCTTTCCGTACAAAGCTGTTGAGCATTTTCAAGCTTGTCAGCTTGAAAATATGCATCAGAAATACCTGCACCATCTGCATGAGATCCAGCAAAGAAAGAGCTAACCTCAAGTAAAAATTCACATTCTAAAATTGTACGTGTGAGCGCTGTAGCACATTCGGCTGCTGTTCCAGGCGGAGTATTATGTGATCCATAGACCCAATCCTTGAGTAAATCTGGTTCGAGCATATAAGCTTCAACTTCCCATAATGATGCAACATACATATCCGAAGATTTGGTGTCAGCTAAAAACTTGTTATGGTCTATTTCAAATAATGTGTCCCACTTGTGCTCTCGGAAAAGACTATCTCTATCTACTATCCCTGCCGCTGGGATGCCATCAATATTGATACTGTAGTCCACTGCAGATTTAACTGCTGTACATCCTGAACCTGCAACTAGCTGGCTAGATTGCATAAACTCAAAAGTGTCCAACTTTGAATTGAACCAAAGCTCTTCGAATAAATTAAGGTCGGCCTTCCCCTCAAGAATTATTCTTATTAATCCCGATTGATGCGCAGCAATCTGAGCATCAGAATCGAAATTATCAAATGACTCGACGTTAGCTGACATGGGGGGCTCTGAATTTAGGCTTGATTAAGCAGCCCCCCTTTACCAAACCTTCCTCTTCGAGTTTAGGGGCAAGTATTCGCATTGAGTCTGTTTGATGTGAGGTAATCACAAATTGCAAACCATCGTGATCATATGCCCACTGTTTGATAATATTAATTAGCCTTCGTCGCATTACCATATGAAGATGTTGCTCAGTTTCGTCAATAATCACAATCGTACTGCGTGTCATATGACTTGCTATACGCACAACTAACTGGACCAACTGTCGTTCGCCACTGCTCAACTGATCTAGCCGATGCGTTCCACTGTCAACAATCACCGGCACAGAAAGGGTTGGACGATCCACTGCCCCTAAACGCTTGCTGTTTCTAAAAATCAGTTTATTTACCAGATCACGGCATAGCTCTTCCCTTCCGTCATCCAACCATGCGAACCAGACAAATAGATTATCAATGGATGATTCCCAAGTGCTGCCGTCGGCATCAAATCGGTGTGTTGCTTTATAGCCTAATCCGTGAGGTCGTGTTACAGCACGGGTTTGCTCGGGTGATTTACGGATTCCCCGATCTGAAGGAAAATAAAGTACGGTAGGAAAACCATTAGCCTCGTCAAATAATGCTAAAGGAGGTTCACCTGCGCGTTCTAGGATAGCTTCAGAGAAAAGTATGGCTTCCGGATCTGATTCGGCACTCCTCTCAACACCCGGTGTTGGCGAACGTTTCTTATAGAAGAGTACTATCTGAGTTTCAACATCAACTGCCGCTAGATCCTCGATCGACCACCTTTTAAGCAATCCGGGTGTTCCAACAGAAATCGAAATAACATAAACTTTAGATCGCACACCATCGTCTAAGGTGACACGTGCATCCAACTGTAGTGCGCCATCGAATTTATCAACAGCATCAATTCCAACGTTCGCATGATCTCTTGCATTCAAAAGATTCATGGCGCAATAAATTGATTCTAGTACCGTCGTTTTACCAGCTCCGTTACCACCCATCATGAGAAATATGTTGGTTGGACGACCATCAGCGTGCATGAAATTAAAGCTAGAGGTACCACGTAAGGCTCCCACATCCAGCAAAGTTAAACCGATTAATTCGAAATTGGTGGGTCTGGATTTATTCATTATATATTGTCCAACTTAAGTATTGCGGTTCGAATATCTGCTGAATTTATTTTTGCACCATGTGCACGTTGAACGGCTCTACCTGCAAGTTTAATCAACATGTCACCGCGCATTAAGAGATTCTCTGCCCCTCCTTCGTCAAGGATGATGCGCGAATCAGAGGCTTTTTGTACTGTCAGTGCAATTCGACTTGGAATATTGGCTCGCAACAATCCTGGAAAAGTTGCGGCCTCAGGGCGCTGTGTTGCCAGCAATAAATGTATTCCTGTGGCTCTGGCTTTTTGCGCGAGTCTTATTAATGGCTCTTCTGCACCACTTTTTCCCATCATGAAATCAGCAAGCTCATCAATTACAATCACTAGGCGATCCATAGGCACACCCAACGAATGTAATTCCGCAATGTTACGTACATTGTTATCGCGTAGAAACGCTTGCCTGTCTTCCATGGTTTGCACCGCTTCTCTGAGTGCCTCCACAGCACGCGACATGTCAGTTACTACGTGCCTGTCAGGTAGTAGTGAACAACCCTCGTAATCATTAAAATCTACACCTTTAGGATCAATCATTAATAACTTTGGAGGACGTGCGGATACCAGTAACGAAAGCAAAAGCGCGTTCAAGCAAACACTTTTCCCACTACCTGTTGTACCTGCTATGAAGAGGTGCGGAGTTTCGGCAAGATCGAATACGACTGGGTTTCCTAAAATGTCTACCCCAGGGGAAACCGGCATAAACTCTTGTCTATCTTCCAAGGCCGTCTGGATGGTTGACCAATTTACTTCATGCCATGTACTGCTTGGTCGTGGAATATCCAATACGATTCGACGTTCGCCATGGTCGCGAGAAAGGCCTATGCCGGTATTTGCAAGTCCCATAGCAAATGTTAGGTCATCCAGGCCTTTCTTTAAACGATCATAGTCATCGACGCTTTTGAGTACCAAACTGAATCTTGTTAGACGAGGGCCTTCAATTGGATCAGTAACTGGGCTTGCAGATACTCCAATTTGGCTCAAGCCTTGTGCAACAATTGCAAAATCAATCAGGCTTTCACCAACCTCGCTGTCCGAACCATCAGCTTGGCGACCCATGACATATAGCTGGTCTAGCAAATAGTCATGAAAACTTCGCCCAGGTAACCACGCATTTCTCATGAACTCCACCCCTCGACGAGCATGCTTTTGTAAGAGGTCTAGATATTTTAAGTCATTTGCAAAAAGATCTTCGTCGTGCTTTATGCATAGCAGTAACTTAAGTGAGGAGTCAAAATCCTGGTCAGCATCCTTTCCGAAGCCCGTAATCTGCTCAAGCTCCAGTTCACTTCGTTTACCTAAGTTGCTGGATGGAATTCCAAAACGATCATCAAGTGGCAATTCCATCCGTAAGGATTGCGCAAGGGCGAAGCGAATGACATACCAATAATGGCCTTTGGGAACATGTAGCCCATCATCGAGAACTTTATCGAAGAATTGTCTTTCTTCTGCAGTGAAAAAAAGGCTGCTCATTGCGAAGTTCTCATATCGATATTGGTTAGACTTTGTTCGACAATTTTTGCTTGTACTCCATCAAGATTTTTAATTTCATACTTACGAACAACGTGTTCTTTTATTTGAGCCAAGTCTTCGCCAGTAATTTCAGTATCGGTATGAAGTAAAATTAGGGGCTTACCTGCATTTGGAAAATATTCACTCATTAACAGAGATCGATTTGCTCGATCAATGCGACCTAATGGGGTATCAATCATAACTGGAAGTTCACGTCTAGCTTCGTCCCTCAACGCCCATAACATAGACATTGCAAGTAGCTGACGCATGCCTGCTGAAATGCTCCTTCGTGCAACAAGTGATGATCGCTCGTCGAAATATTTCATGACAAACTTATCATCCAACGTGACTGTCTTTATGAGCTGGCTTGGTCCAAGTAAAACTGCAACACGTTGATTCAAACGATTTTCCACAGATTCTCGAATATGCATACGCCTTAAGTCACGATAATCTTCAAGTGCGCGCTTCACTCTTAAGCTTAATTTATAAACATGGTTTTGTTTTACAACCGAATCGTATTTGCCTTCATTTGTGCGAATCGTATCAAGTGCATCCACGGCTTCTCGCTCAGCGCGTTGCTCTGCCACCCGCTGTTCAGTGACAAGTTCGGCTTTGGCAGAAATCTGTAATTCAATATCCGCCAATTTGGTTGTGAGAGAATCAAAAAGAAGCCGGTTCTCATCTGTAGTAAGTTCAGCTTCATCAAGGTGTTGCTGAGCCTGATGGTAATCGTTGGTAACTTGACGTAACTGACGCAATTTTTCTGCCTGAACGGAAACAATGGCAGCTCCGCGTTCAGACCATATCAGGTATTTGTCACGGAGGAAGCGTATTTGAAGCGGGCTAAGTGATGCAAGCAAAGGAGATGAAGATGAGTTAATAGGTACCCCCAACTTTACAAGTGATTCCCGCACCTCTTGAACAAAAATTTCGTTTTGAGCGGAATCGAAGAGGATTGGAGGGGTCTGAGCTTTTAAACGTTGAACAAGCTCATCAGATAAGTTGTGATGAAGCTTTTCAGATAAAGTCGCATCCGCCCCGGTAGCTAACTGCTTCTCTAGAACAGAAAAAGTAGTGTGGACTAATCCTAAGTTAGTAAGCCAAGGAGCTTCTGGCGGAAGCTCTTCCCCGACCTCCATTGCCAATTTTTCATGCTGCAATTTCAAAATACTAATTCTGGATGCCATTCTCTTGCGGTCAGTTTCCGAAATTCCTGTTCTGAGTCCGTCGCGTTCATCCTCCAGTCGCGCACGTTGACGACGCAGCTCACTGAGTTCATTTTCAGCTTCTACTCGCGCACGATTTGCTGCGTCTCTGCGGGCAATAGCATCTCGTTGCGAATTTTCAGCCCTCACTATCAATAGTTGAATGTTCTCTGGCAGACCTGCTCTTCGTTTTAATTTTGAAAACTCGTCAATTTCCTTAGTTAGTTCCGGAATAAAGGAAAGACCTAGCAGACGTTCAATCTCAGCGCGTTCGCGTCCTTCTTCAGCATCTGCAAAAGATTGCACTTGTTCTCCGTCAAAGAAGAAAAATGGTATGACTTCTTGAGGGGCTAGGGCTGCAATCACTGCTTTTGCGGCTTGGGCATCCAAAACAACATTGTCTACAGTCACACTCAAGGCCTCAGAAAAACCGGCAAGGCTTAAAGTTCGTTTGTAAAGACGTTCAGCGATGAACTTACGCGCCCCTTCTTGCCAATGCAATGAGACTCTTGCTGGGGCATCTGATTTGGATGTGTTGTTAAAAACACCATACCAGTGACCAGGCTGTCCCATGACATAATGTTTAGTTGAAAGTGGGGTTCCGCCAAATCCGACCCGCCTTATTTCATCATTATCTGCGCCTACAAATAACAACTTAACAGCGTTCAGCAGGCTTGTCTTGCCAGCGCCATTTCGACCAGATACGACAATGATATTCTTCTCGTCGGTGCAACCACTTAAGTCGATTTTATTCAGGCCTTCATAGGCGAAGATATTCTCAACTTCAATACTAGTGAATTCAATGAGATTACTCACACGCCATCCTGCTGGGCTGCTGCATCCAGTATAGTTGCTACGCGTCTGGAAAACTCAACTTTGCTGCTGTAAATTGAAAGTGAAGTAAAGTGACTTTCTAATCCCAATAAATTTTCCAAGACCTCAACTGGGATGGAGTTATCTTTGGCTGCTTGAGCCATAAGCTCTTTGTAATTATTTTTTGGGTCCATTTATATCCAATCTAGCTACAACAAGAACAATTGATAACGCAAAAATATTGAAAATGTAATCGCATATAACATCAGTTGCACGTTTAACTATTAATATTACTCAACATAATACTAGTTTAGGGTAAAAGAGTCTCATTTTAGCCAATATTTTCATAAAATCACCGCCATTATTAAACATGATGACTGCTATCTTCAGACGATAGATGAAGACGAAGATACCTGTCGATACAGATTTAAAAAATAGATCATTACTTATTTTATTAATATTGGTTCATACATCAAAATGCGGATTGCATCTAAATATAAGTCTTATTATCCTTGTAAGAATAATACAAACAATTATAGGTAACCATATGGGTGCTGACCAACAAAGTATCGAACAATTAAAACATGATCTGGCTGTGAAGCTAGAAAAAGAAAAATGGGGTTTCAAAAAAGCAGAGTTAGAGTATCTTGAGGCGGGACAGCATCTTCGAGCGCTCAATCAATTGATGTGGCAAATACCAGGGTTGGCGATAGCAATTACCGGGGGGCTATGGTTTGGGGTGACTTCATTGAGCGATGAGCTAACCAAGCAAATCATTTTGGGGTTTATTGCTTTTATAGATATATTAACTGTTATAACTTTGATTCGATTGAGACAAATAATTCAACTGCAAATTGATGTTCAAACTCAATTTTCAGAATGTGAACTGATTAAAAAATGGCGACTACCAAATAATACGGTGATATTTTGTTGGAGTGCGGCACTAATAGGGGCTGCATTTGTTAGTTTTTTAGCAATATTTAGTCCCCCATCATTTTCCAAACCGGATGAGAAGGCTTTGAAATGCTGCGAGTGTTGTAACAAAGATAGCGCAATTCAAAACCAAGCTAAGAATTTAGATGCGCTAAAAAAAGAGGTGGCGCCGGATGTAATGGCAACTCCTGCAAAGAAGGTAGAGCCAAATCCAGTTAAAGAAAACTCAAACAAAGTTAAGGCGCATATACCGAGAAAAAAAACTATATGCAAAACTTAGCTTGGAACTCCTATAACAAAAATAGTCGTTACTACTTCGATCAATACAATAGTTTTAAATTTTCGAAAGTACATCGAAGCTTTTCTAAATTTTTGCCCCCTATAGGTGCGAATATACTTGATATTGGATCCGGTTCAGGAAGAGATGCTTTTGCCTTAGCAAAAAGAGGTTATTTTGTTACTGCTGTTGAACCAAGTGTGGCTATGCTTAATTTAGCCAAACAACATCACGATCACGAAAGGATTATTTGGATTAGAGACTCATTGCCCTTACTTGATAAATTGAAAGACTCGAATCAAAAATTTGATTTCATTTTGTTGAGTGCAGTTTGGATGCATATCAGTCCAGAGAAAAGAAAAGGAGCTCTAAAGAGATTAGCTGGACTGCTTAATGATGGAGGGCTAATCGCAGTATCCTTACGCATTGGCCCAACAATTCCAGAGAGATTTATACATGAAGTAGATGTCGGTAGTTTGATAACTCTGGCAACATTGTTTGGCTTGAAAGTTGTTTATATAAGTCGATCTACAAAAGACTCCTTGAGCCGGGACAATGTAAGTTGGAGAAAAGTGGTTTTGGCAAAATAATTATTTCTATGAAAACACGACAATACCTTAATAGTGGACAAGATTTTGCATAGAAGAAGTGCTATGAATGTAAGATTAATTTTTATAGTAAATTAGGAGATAACATGAAATTAAAGTCATGTCCAACATGTGGAACGGGTTTAGATGAGGATGCCCCTCTGTGCAGTAAATGTTCTAGACCAGATCCATTTGGTAAATCTAAGAAATCTGAAAACCAAATAAGGATCTTCGTAGGTGTTGCCGTAATTTTAGCATTAGCATATGGGTATTTCTTTGCATTCCCTGAGTTTTTCACTATGTTTAAACAATAGCTTTTGAAGTATATGAAAGTCCTGATCTATTTTCTTCCTAAAAAAATAAAATTGCATCAGGCTTTTAAACTTACTTTCTGAAGCCCAGTTTAATTCTGGAGAATAGAATAAAAAGGTCAAGTTATTATTCTGGTCGAACTTACCCTCAATTAACCATGTGTAGTTGAGGTAATTAACATCGTTAGTGTAATACTGTCGAAGTTCTTTTGTAATTTTAGAAGCAGTCTTTACTGAAGATTTAAAGTATACATAAGGATATAAGCCTCTGATGCCATGGCCTTCGCAAGACGCTATGGTTTTAATGCCCCCGCTTTCGTTCATAGCCATAACAAGATTTTTTATTTCCGGATCCAGCTCATCGTATGGTTTGCTGGGACATAAAATTTTTTGTATAGAAAAAGACTTTATTTTTGCTAAGTATAAAGAAAAAACTACTAGCAGCTTATGCGTATATTCCATAAGAAACTTGCAACTTATGGGAGTATGTCGGTTGTTGCTTATGGTGTACGCTTGAGCGGTAACTGCTTGATCTTTCTCGTTATGAGGATGCATCATTTGCGTCCCCCAACATTTTTGTTGTGGTCATTAACAAAAACCTATGAGGACCTAGGCGCTCGTTTCTGGCCAGAGATGGCCCTGAGGCCAGTCAAAGATGAGGCCTAACAATTCATTCAAGCCGACGCCGCTTCGCGGCGCGGCTTAACTCAAACGTTATGCCTTCTTATGACTGAAGCTGAATTAACTGACTTTGCCGAAAGTTGGATAGCTTTTACGAAAGCGCCTGAAAACTCTGCGGAGTACAACTCCTTATTTTGGGTTTTTGACCGTGCATGTGATTTATCAAACGAAGAACCAGAAGAAATCTGGCGGTTAATTTTAAAAGTTCTTAGCCTCAACAGTTCAAATGAAATTCTAGCGGTTTTATCCGCTGGGCCACTCGAAGATCTATTGGCAAAACATGGCGATGCTATGATTGAAAGAGTTGAAAAAGAAGCAAAATTAAACCCACTTTTTTCAAAACTATTAGGGGGTGTTTGGCAGAACTCTATGACTAATGAAGTCTGGGTAAGAGTGCAGGCTGTTTGGAATCGTAGAGGTTGGGATGGTATTGTTTAGGCATAACCCATCATTCAAGCGGGACCTACTAAAGCAATCCCCTTAATTTAAACGTTATGTCTAAAAGGAAAAAAATGTTAAAGAAATTTACGGATGGTTTAATTTTTGGTTCTGGTTTTGCAGTTGCACTAATTGTTATTCTTAGTTTAGGTATTATATTCGTCCTACCAAAGGCGCTTGACACTCTTAGTCCAGCTAATCCTAAAGCACCAGAATTTAAAAAACCACAACCTGTTGAAGCTTTCATACCCGAACCTTCAGCAAACAAGGACTTTAGCTTCTTTAAGTCTGATGGTGAACGCATGAAAATCCCAAGTTTTGGAGGCATTTTATCAATGGCAACTATGCAAAGCCCACCTAACGCAAAAAGGCCAAGCACATATCAGCTATGGTTGACAGAAACTTCTCTTTGGCAAATAAGAACCATAGAAGATAAGGTTGAAATTGAGGCGTTAGACAGACCACAAGATGCCAACGCGGACACCTTGGATAAACTAATGAGCGAGAAATTAGGTTCATCTGGGCGCCACGGAGGAACAACGACAATATCCAGCAGTGAAATACAACTACTTAAATCTGGCAGTGAAGCTTCAAGAGACAGCACGCTGAATGGAAAGCTTGCATTAAGTAAAGAAGGGGTCGTTTTTGTATATCCAAATAACTATTAAACATAACCCATCATTCAAGCGGGGCGCCTAACGGTGCCTCTAAATTCAAACGTTGGGCGTTAATTTCTAAGAAAAGGAACTAGCCATGGCAATAAAACCAGAATCTGAACTGCGTGATGTACGAGATATTACGGAGTTACAAAAATCCCTCATTAAAGCTTTTATGCAAGGAGCTATTTATTCATGGGTTAAAAACAGAAAGGATGAACCTTTTGCAGTACGAGATTTAGCTGGTGGAGAAAACTACGAATGGACCGGGACGCCCTTAATTTCTTTATGGGGAAAAGCAAATCAAACTAGGTAAAAAAGGCGATGATGCGACAGAAGATGCTGCAAAAGATTTGGGGTGGTTAACTAAAACTGTATTGGCGGAAGATAAGCGCAACTTTACGGTTGAAAAAGCAGGAATGGTAAACTCTTATCGCTGGGTGGGTGGTGAGCCTTAAAACGCCCAACCCGGCGTTCAAGAGGGACGCCGCAAAAGCGCGGCGCCCCTTAACTTTACGTTAGGCGTAAGTTTTCACGTAGCATCAATTTGTAGGTTAATAATAAAAATAAAAATGAAAGGGAAAGAGTATGAATTGGTATATTACTGTCATGAAAAAATATGCGGTATTTAGTGGGAGAGCGAGAAGAAAAGAGTACTGGATGTTCTTACTCTTCAATTCCTTGATTGCTTTTGGAATTGGACTTTTTGCAGGCTTTGTGGGGGCACTTGCCCATATTAATTTGAGTTTCTTGTCTGTAATTTACACGCTAGTCATTATTATTCCTAGTATATCTGTAGGTGTACGAAGAATGCACGACACCAATAGAAGTGGCTGGTGGCTAATTGTTCCAATTGTAGGTCTTGTATTCCTATTCTTTAATGGTAATCCTAATGAAAATGATTTTGGGCCTGATCCAAAAGCAGCCGCCTAACCCATCATTCAAGCGGGACTGGCTAAAGCCAGCCCCTTAATTCAAACGTTAACTGCCGCGCTATGCGGATTCAGCAGAAATACGGAACAAAACGAACTTTCAATATTGATGCATAAAAGCATCTACTACAGCAGTGGCGATTCAAAGTTGTAATTTAATTTCAAAACTTCACGCTAACCTTGTCAAAGATTAGCGTGTCGCATCATGGTTCTAAGTTCTATTAATAGATAAGCCACCATCTACTAATGAAGCCGTACCTGTTACAAAAGATGAATCATCAGAAGCTAAATACAA
>Ga0208626_1000179_pt1 | contig 25585 bp, 25 predicted proteins | sample LakWasMet10_HOW4_2_FD_183860 | JGI IMG/M metagenome (GOLD analysis project Ga0208626, IMG submission 183860) | Freshwater sediment methanotrophic microbial communities from Lake Washington under simulated oxygen tension - Sediment Metagenome... | ecosystem: Environmental > Aquatic > Freshwater >... | reverse complement strand
CTATCAGGTATCGGTGGCTGGGCTGGTGTAGCGATGAACCTTGGCATGACTAACGACACAGACGCACTGGGTGCTGCTGGTGGTTACAAAGAATTGACTAAATACAACGCTGCTCCTGGCGGCGGTGCATTGACAGTATTCAGCCTGTAATTGATTGTTGAAAAACAATAAATTATTAGCTAATTGCTAGTTAATTCTTAATAAAAACACCCCGACTTGTCGGGGTGTTTTTTTATGTCATGCATTAAATTAAAGTCAGAAATCTGATTATAAATACCAAGGTTAATAATTAATTAGTTACAATGCCTTAGTAGATTTGGGTGTATTAGAAAGGGGCTGATTGTTAGAACTTTTTAATTGCATTAATACTCTATTGAGTTGATCGGTTGCATTTCGGCCGTAAATAGACAATTAAGGAATAAGGAATGTTAAAAAATATAAAGTTGATTGGATTAACAATCTGTCTGGTCGCAGCAACAAGTGTTCAGGCTGAAGAAATTTACACACAGAGCCGTGCTGGTGAACCGCAGCGTGTTGACGACGGTACGGAATTTAAGGTGTGTGCCGATCAGGATAACCTGCCGTACTCCAATAATAAAATGGAAGGTTTCGAGAATAAAATCGCAGAAGTCTTAGCTAAGGATTTAGGCAAGAAATTAACTTATCAATTCTGGTATGACCGTATGGGTTTCCTTCGCAATACACTTAATGCGAAGAAATGTGATGTAGTGATGGGTACAACGCCTGATAATGACGCGTTGAGAACTTCAAAGCCATATTATCGTTCAGGCCATGTATTTATCTATAAAAAAGATAGCGGTTTAAAAATTACAGATTGGGATAGTCCTGATTTGAAGAAATCTACTATCGGCATTGTTGGTCAGAGCCCTGCAACCATTCCTTTAAATGATCACGGCCTTCTGGGTAACGCCAGACCTTATCGTATGCAGCGCGATTTAAATTTGCCGCCAAGCTATCTGGTTGATGATGTAATTAAAGGTGATATCGATGTAGCTGTAGTATGGGGACCAATCGGTGGTTATTTTGCAAAACAATCAAAAGTGCCGCTGGAAGTTGTGATGATTCCGGAATATGAAAACGAGAATGTTAAGGGTAAAGAGTTCTGGAATATCTCTATCGGTGTCCGTAAGGCCGACAAAGAACGCATTGCTTTAATCCAAGGCGCACTGGATAGAAATAAAGACAAAATCCAGCAGATTCTTGATGAATACGGTATTCCAACCGTACCTGTGGTTGAGGGTGATAGCATCATGAAGACATATCGTAAAGGTAAAGCTGCGTCGAAAGAAAACCGCGGTGACGCAATTCCAAAAACAGAGTAAAATAATGAACTTATTCGTGTTGAAGCGTCAACCGAACTATTATAACTACGTTAAATGAAAACGCGTCCTAAATGCGCCAGCATGTAAGTACGTAGCTAAATTCATTACATTAGGAGATGACATGTTAGGCAATAAATCAATCAAAGCAGCGTTGCTGGTTACAATGCTTGGTTTAGTAGGTATGACTTTATCTACACAAGCTAGCGCAGCTTGTAATTTAGTTAAAACAACTGATGGCAGCCCACTAGGCGTTAAAGCCACTGATACTGATACGCCAGAAGCGAAACAGTTTCTTGAAACATGTGTAAATCCATACACAAAAAAATTCGTAGCTGATAAAGAAGCTGCAAAAGCAGGTAGGAAGAAATTTGGTTATTATTCATGTACTCAGTGCCATGGCCCTAATGCTGGTGGTCAAGTGGGTCCAAGTATTACTGACCAAAACTGGCAATATGCAAAACACATCACTGATAAAGGTTTGTTCGAAACAATCGCTGGTGGTTCTAATGGCGGTATGTTCGCATGGCACCAACAGTTAGGTAACCCAGAAAACTTAAACACAGACGACATCTTGAAAATCGTTGGCTGGTTGCGTTCAGAGTATAAAGGTGGTGGCGATACACCTTGGTTGAAATAATTCGACTGCAACTATAAAGTTGGTAAAAACCTGAGCCAAAAGCAAAAGTTTTAATACAGTTACATACTGTAACAACTTGGAGGGCTACTGTATAATTGCAGTAGCCTTTTTTACGTGATGCGTCAGCTTTGCGCAGCGATTTTAAATGCCGCATAACGGAAGATGCATTACAAATTTATTTAGTGGAGATTGAAATGGGTAAGTCTAAATTCGGTTTGGCTTTAGTATTGGTGCTGTTAGCACTAAGTGCTTGCGGTAAAAAAGACTCCGGCACAGCAGGTGCAGATGCACCGGCTGCTAGCGGTAATGCAATAGAGTTTGTAACTACACAAGATAGTAAACCATTGGCGATTGATGCAAAATTATTTGATACGCCAGCAGCAAAAGAGTTTCTGGCTACGGGTAAAAACCCATACGTCGGTAATGCAGAAGCTGTTGCAAAAGGTAAAAAAATATTCCAGTTGTATTCATGCACGCAATGTCATGGCCCTGAAGCTAAAGGCCAGGTTGGTCCAGGTTTAATCGGCCCAACATTCAAGTATCCAAAAGATGCGACAAACAAAGGTATGTTTGAAACCATCTGGCATGGTACTAATGGTGGTATGGGTGCCAAGGGTGTAGGTTTGATGGATCCTACTGATCCAAAAAATGGTATTACACCTGACGAACTGTTGAAAGTGATCGCGTGGATTCGCAGCATGGGTACTGTTACCGGCAACGAGTAATCTTCAAGTGATTTGAAAACGCGCTTACTCTTACCAAGTAAGCGCGTTTTTGTTTTATGATGATGTTAAATAATAATTGATCGGGATACCGTGAGCAGCAAACAACAGAAAAACTTGCATCATGTGGTGATTGTAGGCGGGGGCGCAGGCGGCCTTGAGCTGGCGACAAAGCTTGGAGATACGTTAGGTCGCCGCGGCAAGGCAGTTATTACCTTAATCGATAAATCAAAAACACACGTCTGGAAGCCTTTGTTGCATGAAATTGCAGCAGGCAGCATGAATCCTGAACGACATGAGTTGGTTTACATCGCTCAGGCGCATTGGCATCACTTTAATTTCCGTCTAGGCAGCATGGATAAGCTGGATCGGGTAAAGCAAGAGGTTTCAATTGCGCCGCATTATGATGAAGATGGCAATGAAGTACTACCAAGGCGCACCTTTAGATACGATACTTTAATTATGGCGGTAGGCAGCACGACCAATGATTTTGGTATCAAGGGCGCGCGTGAATTCTCGATTGCATTGGACACGCAAGACCAGGCAGAGAAATTCCATCGTCGCTTGCACAATGCATTATTACGGGCACAAACACAGTCTGAACCGGTGCAGGCCGGGCAGCTGGAAGTGGTCATTGTCGGGGCTGGTGCAACGGGCGTAGAGCTGTCTGCCGAGCTGCACAATACAACCCGTGAGCTGGCGGCCTACGGGCTTGATAAGATTGATCCGGATCGCGACATCAGGATTTCACTGATTGAGGCGAGTGACCGGGTATTGCCGGCACTACCGCCCAAACTTTCGAATTCGGTTGATCTGGAGCTTAGGAAGCTGCGTGTGCATCTGTATACTGGTGAACGCGTCACCGAGGTTACCAGTAAGGGCGTACAGACACATAGCGGCAGATTCATACCATCAGAGCTGGTAGTGTGGGCTGCAGGCATCAAAGCGCCTGATTTCCTGCATGAGATAGACGGGCTGGAAACAAACCGTATTAACCAGCTTGTAGTAAAAGGCAATCTGCAGACTACTGTAGATGACAATATCTTTGCATTTGGTGATTGTGCCGCCTGCCCATGGGTTGGGCATGATGGTGCTACGGTTCCGCCACGCGCGCAGGCTGCTCATCAGCAGGCTTCAATGCTGTTTAAAACCGTTAAGTATAGAATCGCCGGTAGAAAAGATCTGCCTGAGTTCACCTACAGGGATTATGGCTCATTGGTAAATCTAGGTGCTTATACGACGGTGGGGAACCTGATGGGGGCGTTATCCGGAGGCAGCCTGTTTATTGAAGGGCTTATTGCACGCACGATGTACCGGTCTCTGTATAAACTGCATCTGATGGCATTGCATGGGTTCTGGACAACAGCGCTACAGACTTTAGCCCGTATCATTACGCGACGGACTGAAGCACACGTTAAGTTGCACTAGCAATTGAGTACGGTTGTCATTTGATGATGGCAAGGCTGCCGTTTCACTACTTGATGAAACGGTAGCGCCTGTGGATGACTGTCATGCATAAGCTGACAAAGAGGCCAAATGCAATGACGATCAGGTTGATCGGGATGTCGGCTTTTACCATCAGCAGATAAGCGCCCAGCATTAATAGAATTCCGATATGTTCATTGAAATTCTGCACGGCAATCGAGTGCCCGGCACCGATCAGCTCGTGGCCGCGATGTTGTAATAACGCATTCAGCGGCACCACAAAAAAACCGGCCAGTGCGCCTATAATAAACAGCAGCACGATTGCCAGCTGCCAGTGCTGTACGAAAGCCATGGCAATCACCAGCAAGCCCATGATAATGCCTGCCGGCAGCACGCGGGTAGATTCTTCCAGTTTAATATAACGTGCTGCGACTATAGAGCCTGCTGCAATGCCAACCGCGAGCAGCGCCATGAGCTGTGTAGCCTGCTCTAAACCGAAATTAAGAGCGCTGGCCGCCCATGCAATCACCACCAGGCGCAAGGTAGCGCCGGCACCCCAGAACAGCGTTGTTACGGCAAGTGATACCTGGCCGCGTGCATCAAGCCATAAAGCCTTGAACGAGTACCAGAAATCAAGCAGCATGAAGGCCGGATTCTTTTTGGGTAATTTGTGGTCGATTGGCAGTTTTGGAATGTAAATGTTGAATATTGATGCCAGCATATAGAGTACTGTAATGATCATGATTGCCAATTGCGGATCATGGCTTGCCAGGATGCCGCCTATAATAGCGCCAAGAATAATGGCGATCACTGTGGAGCCTTCCATCCAGCCATTGGCGCTGACCAGTTTTTCCGGGGGCAGCAGCTCGGTCAAGATGCCGTATTTTGCAGGGGAATAGGCAGCGGCGCCGATGCCGACAATGCCGTAAGCGTAGAGTGGTGGCACGCCTAAAATCATGGCAAGGCTACCGATAAACTTGATGGCATTGGCGATGAACATGACACGCCCCTTGGGCAATGCATCTGCGAATGAGCCGACAAAAGGTGCCAGTACGATGTATGAAATCACAAAGAACTGCTGTAGCAATGGCGTGTGCCAGTCTGGGGCATTCATCTGTGCGAGTAGTGCAATCGCTGCAAACAGCAGGGCGTTATCTGCCAGTGCAGATAAGAACTGAGCAATCAGCAGCGTGTAAAAACCTTTACACATTTTCATTACGTTTGGCCTGCACTAAATGTTTGGCTTGCACTAACGCACTTTTGAATGTTACAGATATGCATCCCGAACCCTATAGCACTTCTGCAGCAAAGTCTGCCAGACGTGAGCGCTCACCGCGCTGCAGTGTGATATGCCCGTTGTGCCCCCAGCCTTTGAAGCGGTCGACTACATAGGTCAGGCCAGAACTGCCTTCTGTCAGGTATGGCGTGTCGATCTGGGCGATATTGCCCAGGCAGACCACCTTGGTACCGGGGCCTGCACGCGTAATCAGGGTTTTCATTTGTTTTGGCGTCAGGTTCTGCGCCTCATCGATGATCAGGAATTTATTGAGGAAGGTACGTCCGCGCATAAAGTTAAGCGATTTGATCTTGATTCTGGTACGGATCAGGTCTTGCGTTGCAGCACGTCCCCAATCGCCGGCTTCCTCGTCACTTTTATTCAGTACGTCCAGGTTATCTTCCAGCGCGCCCATCCATGGTGTCATTTTTTCTTCTTCCGTACCTGGCAGAAAGCCGATATCTTCACCAACCGGTACAGTAACGCGTGTCATGATGATTTCGGAATAGAGTTTTTTATCTAAAACCTGGGTAAGCGCCGAGGCCAGTGTCAGCAGGGTTTTTCCGGTACCGGCCTGGCCCAGCAGCGTTACAAAATCAATTTCTGGATCCATCAGCAGATTCAGTGCGAAATTCTGTTCACGGTTACGTGCATTGATACCCCATACATTATGTTTGGGCAACAGATGGTCTTTCACCACTTCAAGCACGGCGGTGTTGCTTTCTACACTACGCACAATAGCGTGAAAAGGTTTTTCGAACTCGTAGTATACAAACTCATTGACCAGGAATGTTTTGCAGAGCGGACCGGTAAGCCGATAGAACATGCGGCCTGATTCCTGCCAGGACTCCATGGCCTTGCTGTGTTTTTCCCAGAAATCAGCAGGCAGTTCTTTCATGCCGCTGTAGAGAATGTCGGTATCTTCCAGTACTTTATCGTTGAAGTAATCTTCGGCCAGCACGCCCATCGCACGTGCTTTAATACGTACATTAATATCCTTGCTGACTAATACCACCTGACGATTGGTATATTGTTTCTGCAGGCATATCACGACGCTAATAATCTGGTTATCAGCTTTGCTGCCGGCCAGGCCGGGCAAATCAATATTCAGCTGCGTGGTTTGCAGGAATAACCTGCCTGCGGCCTGTTTGTTGCCATTGAGTGATAAAGGGCAGCCCAGTTCCAGATTTGTCAGGTCTGTCCCTACAATTTCTTCCAGACTGCGGCTAGCCTGGCGTGCGTTGCGCGCAACTTCCGTGACGCCTTTTTTATTATTATCAAGCTCTTCCAGCGTGACCATAGGCAGGTAAATGTCATGTTCTTCAAAACGGAACAGCGAGGAAGGGTCATGCATTAATACATTGGTATCAAGTACGAACAGTTTGGTAGCTGCGGCGGGTTTTTTAGCCATACATTACTTTCCATGAAAGTGATTGAATACAAGGTACTTCTGAAAATACATCTTTTGCGGGCATCAACTGCGCTGACTATCAGCTTGAGCCAGATGCGCCCTTAATAAATTACAGCGTTTGGACAAAGCTTAACACTTCAGCGGCATGGCCATCTACCTTTACGCCACGCCATTCTTTTACTAACGTTCCATTTTTATCAATAACAAAAGTGCTGCGTTCAATGCCACGCACTTGCTTGCCATACATATTTTTCATTTTAATGACCCCAAACAGCGAGCATGCCAGTTCTTCAGTATCGGACAGCAATTCAAACGGGAATGTAAACTTGGCTTTAAAGTTCTCATGTGACTTCATGCTATCACGCGAGACGCCGAAAATCTCAGTATCAAGTGCCTGAAACTCGGCATAGGCATCCCGGAACTGAATGCCTTGCGTCGTACAGCCAGGTGTCGAGTCTTTTGGATAAAAATAAATAACCAGGTTTTTGCCAGCATGCGCTGAAAGCTGGAATGTTTTGCCGCTTGTTGCCGGTAATTGAAAATCTGTTACGGATTGGTTAAGCATTGGGGTGTGTGTCATCTTTGTTAAAGCCTTCCTACATTGTTGATAAAAAGCGCTGTTAAGGCAAGAGGATAAGTTGTGAAAGTCACAATATTTTTAATAAGCCCCCATAAAATAAGCTTTCTGCCAATGCAGCCAGGCAGTAAGCGGTTAACCGGGCGCTATCGTTTTGGGTAATTTTATCGTAACCGCAGTGCCGCCATCGGGTCTGGTGTTGTATTGCAGGCTGCCGCCCAGAGCATCACATACTTTAAATGCAAAGGGAATGCCGATGCCGGTTCCGAACCTTTTTGTGGTTGGCGCGCTCATGGCACTGGGGTCTGGTGTAAATGGCATGCCGCTGCCGTTATCCAGTATCAGCAGCGTAAACTCATCGGGCGTCGTAGCCAGTTGTATTTCAATCCGGCCGGCTTTGGCGGAAGCATCAATTGCGTTCAGCACCAGGTTGTAGATGACTTGCTCCAGCAGGTGCTGGTCGGTAAAAACCGCATCAGCACCTGCGGTTTTCAGCTTAGGCCAGGCAGGAATCGCGAGCTGTATGGATTTGGCTGATATTTTCTGCTGCAGCGGTTCTAACGCGCCTTCAATAATGTCCTTGATGCTGGTTTTGCTCGGCTGCGGTTTCAATGGGTGCAAATATGCCAGTAGCGCGCCAGTCCAGCGTTCCAGCCGGTCAACGGTATTGATGATGCCGTGCAGTGACTCACGGGTCTCGGCATCGAGTTCCGGTTCATCCAGTACTTGCGCGGTCGCGCGAATACTGGCCAACGGGTTACGGATATTATGTGCAAGCATAGGGACCAATAAGCCCTGGGCGGCTTGTTTTTCGGTACGCACCAGGCTTTCCTGACTCGTGATCAATTTTTCTGCCATTTCGTTGATGGCTTTTGATAACGATGCCAGCTCTTCGATGTTTTCTTCTGGCGCTTTATGGTTAAGGTTGCCTGCACTGATTTCCGACGTGGCTTTCAATACATCTTCTATGGGTCTTACGATTGAGCGCTTCAGGAATATGCGGGAGAAGATCAGCAATAGTGCTGCCAGAATCAGGGGGGTAAACAGCAGAAAGTTTGATTTGCGTTTGCTTTCCTTCAGTTTCAGATCAAGTTCAGCCTGTTTTTCGTTCAGCAACTGCTCAGTGTGTGCCAGTAATGATTCGTAGCGGTTGAACAGTCCGGCTTCGAGGTCTGTATTCAATATCTTTTTCAGCGCATCACCGGTGATGTTCGGTTGCAGGTCAAATAAGGCGGATGTTTCAATTACAAAAGCCTTGTAACCGGCATGCAAGTTGTTGATGGCGGATTTTTCTGCCTCACCCTCGGCAATCCTATGTAATTGCACGAAATGGTTTTCGACCGAAAGGGTAAAAGCGTTGTATTCATTGCGCGCTTCGATATCTTCTAAAAAGTATGCGTCAAAAAGCTCTTTCATCTGACGGTAGAGGTCGCCGCGTGTCTGCTGTATTTCCTGTACGATCAGGCTGATGCGGTTAGATTCCTGGCTGGATTTTTCCTGGAGGTGAATGCCGATTGCACCGGTGGTTGCGACCAGGAATATCAGCAAAATAAATGCCAGCTCATGAATGAGCAATAGATTCTTGAGCGAGGTGTTTTTTTTGATCACGGAGTTTCCGGTTACTGGACGTGAGGTTTAAGCACTATTCGAGCTTGAATGGAACTGGTACGGTGATCGTAAAGTTGTTACCGCGGAGTACATCTGGCGGTGCCGGGAATGGCAGCGCTTTCTCGACCATTTCCAGCGCCTGCTTATCCAGTACTTCGTGTCCGCTGGATTGGATGATTTTTTTGGATTTCAGTTTGCCATTGCCGTCCAGCTCAAGCTCTACAATGGCCTCGCCCTGCCAGTTGCGCATGGCTGCGATTTTAGGGTATTTTTTATGCTTGCTGATGGCCCCCCATAATGAATTGCCATATTTACTGCGGGCATCTTCAAAATCGGCCTGATTGACTACGGGTTGCGGTTCCTGTTTGACAGGAGCCGGTGCAGGCACGGTCTGTACCGGCGGTGCTGCGTTAGGCTTAGGCGCTACTGCAATCACCTCTGTTGGCTGCGGTGGTGGCGGTTCGGTCACGGGTTGATTCTGTTCCACTACCGGTGTTGGCTGTGGTTTGATTACAGGCTTAGGTTCCGGCTTGATTTTCGGTTCAATCCTGGGTTTCACAACTTCAGGCTGCGGCTGCACTGGTTCGGGTGCCGGTGGCGGCTCCGGTAGCTTTACAAAGTCAACATTCAAAACTTCAGGCTCTTTGACTTCGTTGAATTTAACGTTCGGTATGACGACCACCAGCAAGACGTGCAGCAGCATTGAGCAAATGACTGCCCAAACTATAGTGCTTGCTGAAGCGGGATGGTTAACTGCGATATTCAAAAGAACGGAGAGCCTGTATTTTTAATATGTAATAGAGAGTTAAGTTAAAAGTAACGCAAAATTATACAACAAGCACACATGATTTATGGTGGCTAAATTTTTGTGTTTGATCTAAGTAGTTTGTAAGATCAGATCATGCCTTCCAATACTTGGACTTGTACCATTGCGCCGGCGTCAAGATTGCCTACTTTCTCATCAAGTACAATGAAGCAATTAGCCAGCGACATGGAACTCAGTATTGCAGAGCCCTGTGCCCCGGTAGGTCTAACTTTCCAGATGCCGGCAGCATCTGTATACAGTATCCCGCGCTGGAACTCTGTGCGGCCGGTCAGCTTCCTGATCGGGGCGGTACACGTGACCTCGAACATAGGTAGCGGAGCGGATGCAGACTGCCCCATCAGGCTGAGCAATGCTTCACGTACAAACTGGTAAAAAGTGACCATGACTGCGACTGGATTCCCAGGCAAGCCAAAGTAGTGTGCGTTGCCTACTTTGCCATACGCTAGTGGCCTGCCCGGTTTCATGGCAATTTTCCAGAACATGACCTGTCCATGTTTGGATAGTAACTCTTTCATGTAATCAGCTTCTCCGACTGAAACGCCGCCGCTGGTAATGACCACGTCTGCCAGAGCCGCAGCATTCAGCAAGGTGTTTTCGAGTTGCAGTGGGTCGTCGGCAATTGCGCCCAGGTCGATCACTTCTACACCCAGCCTGCTCAGCATGCCATACAGCGTATAACGGTTGCTGTCATATACCTGCCCGGTTGCCAAAGGCTTGCCGATAGCAACCAACTCGTCACCGGTCGAGAAAAACGCTACTTTTAATTTGCGATATACATTCACCCCGGCGATGCCAAGTGAGGCAAGCAAACCAAGGTCGGCAGGGTGCATCAGGTGTCCCGCCTGCAACACACTCTGGCCTTGCTGCAGGTCTTCGCCCGCGTAGCGCACGTTTGCACGTGGTTTGGGTGCTTCGGTAAATTGAATGCTGTCGCCATCACGTAAAATCTTTTCCTGTACGGCAACGGTATCCGTGCCTTGAGGCATGGCGGCTCCGGTCATGATGCGCACACATTCGCCATGAGCGACTATGCTGTTGAATGCTTTTCCGGCAAATGCGGTGCCGATGACTTTCAGTGAGGCAGCATTTAAATCCTCGGCATTGAAGGCATAACCATCCATCGCCGAGTTGTCGTAGTTTGGTACGTTTGCCGGGGACAAAATGTCCTGCGTCAGAATCCGCCCTAAACTTTCATGCAAGGTGACAGTTTCCGTTCCGGCAACAGGCTCAAGATACTGTTTGATGAATTGCCGAGCCTTTTCTACCGGCATGGAGTTCGGGTCGTAATCATCCATGCAGCTCGGGTTTGAGATCAGTTGTGATAGGCTAGGTGTCGTCATTTTTAATTACTTCCAGAATAAAATCCGCAATCTGTCGAATGTTGTTGAGATCCAGCAGCGGCAGCTGAGTTTCTGTTGCAAGCGGGCCATCACTGGCAATGGCAATACAATAGCGGTCATCTTTGCATGACAGCGCCATTCCCAGTTCTGGCCGATGCACCTCGATTTTAGGAATGTTCGCGCTTTTGAAACCTTCTACCAGAATCAGGTCTGCATATTCTGGGTTGATCAATTCAATCAATGACTGCAGATCTGCTTCATCCGGCGGGTTCGGCGTGCGCTGCATTTCGGTGATCAGCGCCCAGCGCTTGTTTGACGCGACCAGGGTTTGTACCGCACCGGCTTCACGGATTTCGTAACTGTCCTTGCCGGGGTGGTCAATATCAAAATGGTGGTGCGCGTGTTTGATGACCGAAGCGCGGATATTGCGTTCGCGCAGCTCGATAATCAGTCTGTTAATGAGTGTGGTTTTACCGGTATTGCTGCCAGCAGCGCAGATGCCGATAACCGGGAGTATGCTATTTAAGCTCATAAGGGTGTTTGCAGACCGCCTGCTTTTGGAGTTCTGCTTCAAGATCCATCAGGTCTTTTTGCGTGTTAAGGTTGGTAAAAGCCTGGCTGCAGTCACTGAAATCAACATAAACGTGATTCAAGTTCTGCTGCCATTCTCCCACTTTTCTGCCGCCGCGGTTAAGGTAATCATTCAGTGCCGGCAGCACTGACCTTTTGCACAGGCAGAAAACCGGGTGTGTATTGCCGTTGCAGCTGGCGATGGCAATATCCGCATGATGCTGAACCAGCGCTGCCTGTAAACGTCCGGCCAGGTCCAGAGGCAGCAGGGGCGAGTCGCATGGCACTGTAAGCACATACTCGCTACCGGCATATTTAAGGCCAAGCTCTATGCCGGCCAGGGGGCCGGCAAAGTCTGCAATCTCGTCCTGCAGTACACGGTACCCCAGTGACTGATATGCTTCTATTTCACGGTTGGCATTAATCGTGATTTCGTCCACTTGCGGTGCTAAGCGGTTAATGACGTGGGTAATCAGCGGTTTCTGCCGGAACAGCATTAGGCCTTTATCGATGCCGCCCATGCGTATCGCCCTGCCGCCAGCAAGAATAATGGCTGAAATCGACACGCTTAACCGCCTGTATGTGACATGAACCTGATAACGGCAGGTTCTGCGCGGCGCAGGTCGAAGTCGTGCCCTTTGGGTTTAATGGACATGCTGTTCAATATGGCCTGGATGGCAGGCATATCATTGTCCGGGTGCTGGCGCAGCAGCGGCATCAGGTCAACTTTGTCTTCCTGGCCTAAACATAGAAATAATTCACCTTTGCAGGTGATGCGCACGCGGTTGCAGCTTTCGCAGAAATTATGGCTGTGCGGTGAAATAAAACCGATTTTCGTTTGCGTATCCGCAACCTGCCAGTAGCGCGCAGGGCCACCGCTGTTATGGGTGCTGGGCGTAAGTGTGTATTTACTTTGCAGTAACTTCAGTGTGTCGGCATTGCTGACAAAAGTAGATTCGCGGGTATGGTTGACTTCGCCCAGCGGCATTTCTTCAATGAAGGAAATATCAATCGCCTGCTTAATCGCAAATTCGACCAATGGCAGGGCTTCATCATCATTGACGCCGCGCATCAGCACGCTGTTAAGTTTGATACTTTCAAAGCCAGCTTGTTTTGCTGCCTGTATGCCTTTGAGTACTTTATCCAAATCGCCGGTGCGGGTGATGGATTTAAAGCGCTGGTTATCCAGGCTATCTACACTGATATTGATGCGCTTGACGCCTGCGTTTTTTAAATCCTGTGCCTGTTTTTCCAATTGGCTGCCATTGGTAGTGAGTACCAATTCGTGCAGGTTTTCTAATTGGCCGATTTCATTAAACAGCCATAATGCATTTTTGCGTACCAGCGGTTCGCCGCCGGTGATGCGTACTTTAGTGACACCCAGTTTTACAAATATTTTAACCAGGCGCGCACATTCTTCCAGGCTCAGTACTTCGTCACGCGGCAGAAATGTCATGTCCTCCGCCATGCAGTAGACGCAACGGAAGTCACAGCGGTCTGTAATAGACAGGCGAATGTAGTCGACTTTACGGCCAAACTGGTCTATTAATTGACCAGGCAGTTCGCCAGGAATTTTTTGTGCGGGCATGGGCACTTTTTTAATCATTGCAGGTCGGTATAGTTAGCAGTAAATAACTGTATTATACTAACATTAACTTTAATTAATGTTAGGGAAACACGGAATAAGTGCCAGCGCGAAAAAATTGCTGCATTGCGCGGTACTCAGAACCCGGTTGTATACCGCATACTACCTCGGTTTCTGCGTTTCGTTCGCCTTGCAGTTTATACCGCTCGGCGACTTATTCCGTGTTTTCTTAGTTGATCCGGAGAGAATAGCTTGTCTGATTTACAAACAACACAGGAAATTAGTGCAGCGGTTATTGATGCGCTAATTGTCAAGCACCAGCAGCAGCCTGGAGCTTTATTGCCACTCTTGCATGCTATTCAGGATACTGTCGGATATGTGCCGGAATCTTGCTATGCGTCCATCTCTAAAGCTTTGAGTCTTTCTGTTGCAGAAGTTCACGGCGTGGTCACTTTTTATCACCATTTCCGTACGCACAAGCCGGGTCGCCATATTATGCAGATCTGCCGTGCCGAGTCCTGTCAGGCTATGGGTTCCGAAGCGCTGGAGGCGCATGCCAAGGCATGCCTGAATGTGGATTACCACCAGACTACGGCAGACGGTGCGATTACGCTAGAGCCGGTTTACTGTCTTGGCAATTGTGCGCTGTCACCTACTGTGGTGATGGATGATGAAATTTACGGGCGTGTATCTCCAGCGGAATTAGATGCCCTGATTGCAGATGCTAAGGTTTCGGAGGTTAAAGCGTAATGGTTACTAAAGTTTATATTCCCCGTGATTCCAGCGCACTTGCTGTCGGTGCTGAAAGAGTGGCTGCAGCCGTTGCGGCTGAAGCCAAGTCACGTGGCCTCGATATCGAGATTATCCGTAACGGTTCACGCGGCCTCTACTGGCTGGAAACCATGGTGGAAGTCGCAACCGGGCAAGGGCGTGTCGCTTATGGGCCGGTTAAGGTAAAAGATGTGGTTTCACTGTTTGATGCCGATTTTATTCACGGTAAAGCACATGCCTTGAGTCTGGGCTTGACTGAAGAAATTGAATGGCTTAAAAAACAGCAGCGTTTGACCTTCGCCCGTGTCGGTATCACTGATCCCGTATCGCTCACAGACTATATTGCGCATGACGGTTACAATGGGCTGAAAAATGCGCTCAAACTATCCGGTGCAGATATTGTAAAAACAGTGACTGATTCCGGTTTGCGTGGCCGCGGTGGCGCAGCATTCCCTACAGGCATTAAATGGAATACGGTTTTAGGCTGTGCGTCCGAACAGAAATATATTGTATGTAATGCGGATGAAGGTGACTCCGGTACTTATTCTGACCGCATGATCATGGAAGGCGATCCTTTCGTGCTGATTGAAGGCATGACTATTGCCGGTGTGGCAGTCGGTGCAACGCAGGGGTATATCTATATTCGTTCCGAATATCCGCACGCTCTGGCGATACTGAATGAAGCAATTGAAGTTGCCAATCAGGCAGGTTATTTAGGTGCCGATATCTTGGGCAGCGGTAAAACGTTTAATCTGGAAGTACGCCGCGCGGCGGGTGCTTATGTCTGCGGCGAAGAGACTTCCCTGCTGGAAAGCCTGGAAGGCAAGCGCGGCCTGGTGCGCTTCAAACCGCCACTGCCGGCGATTGAAGGTTTGTTTGGCAAGCCGACCGTTGTTAACAATGTAATTTCATTGGCTACAGTACCGATTATTCTGGATAAAGGCGCGCAGTTCTATGCTGATTACGGCATGGGCCGTTCACGCGGTACGTTGCCGATCCAGCTTGCAGGTAACCTCAAGCATAACGGTTTGGTAGAGCTGGCGTTTGGCGCCACATTACGTGAGCTGCTTTATGACTATGGCGGCGGTTCTGCCAGCGGCAGGCCAATTCGCGCCGTACAGGTCGGTGGCCCGCTTGGCGCATATCTGCCCGAAAGCCAGTTTGATACAGCGCTGGATTATGAAGAGTTTGCCAAGTTGTGGGCAGTACTGGGACATGGCGGTATTGTTGCATTCGATGACAGCGTTGATATGGCAAAAATGGCGCGTTATGCGTTTGAATTCTGTGCGGTTGAGTCCTGCGGAAAATGTACACCGTGCCGTATCGGCTCTACACGCGGCGTGGAGGTGATCGATAAAATCACATCAGGCAAAGACCATGCTAAAAATATCCAGCTGGTGCGCGATTTAAGCGACACCATGCTCAATGGCTCACTGTGCGCTTTAGGCGGTATGACGCCATATCCGGTGCTGAGTGCGCTTAATCATTTTCCAGAAGACTTTGGTCTTTCATCAGAGGCCAGATAGCCTATTTATAGGTAGGGATAAATTATGGACGAAATCAAATACAATCCAAACACTGATTACGGTACACCGATTAGCCAATCAACCAAGAAAGTGACGCTGACAGTCGATGACAGGCAGATCACTGTACCTGACGGGGTATCTATCATGCATGCGGCAGCGTTGGCCGGTGTAATGGTGCCTAAGTTATGCGCAACAGATAGCTTGGAACCATTTGGTTCATGCCGGTTGTGCCTGGTGGAAATTGAAGGCCGCCGCGGCTATCCTGCATCATGTACTACTCCGGTCGCTGAAGGCCTGGTAGTGCATACACAAACGCAGAAGCTCGCGGATATTCGCCGCGGCACCATGGAACTCTACATCTCAGACCATCCGCTGGACTGCCTGACCTGCGCGACTAACGGCGACTGTGAGCTGCAGGATATGGCGGGTGCAGTTGGCTTGCGCGAAGTGCGTTATGGCTACGACGGTGAAAACCATCTTAAAGTTGCTAAAGACGAAAGCAACCCGTATTTCACATTTGACCCGAGCAAATGTATTGTCTGCTCACGCTGCGTACGTGCCTGTGAAGAAACACAGGGCACGTTTGCACTGACTATTTCCGGCCGCGGATTTGACTCGAAAGTTTCAGCCGGCAACAAGAGCTTCCTGGATTCTGAATGTGTATCCTGCGGCGCCTGCGTACAGGCTTGCCCAACTGCAACGCTGATTGAAAAAACCGTGATTGAGGCAGGCACGCCAGAGCATAGCGTCACTACGACTTGTGCTTATTGTGGCGTCGGCTGCAGTTTCGATGCCGAAATGAAAGGCGAAGAAGTCGTGCGCATGACGCCGAGCAAGCACGGTGGTGCCAACCATGGCCACTCCTGTGTGAAAGGCCGTTTCGCATGGGGTTATGCAACGCATAAAGATCGCATTACAACGCCGATGATACGTAAGCATATTAATGACCCATGGCAGCAGGTAAGCTGGGATGAGGCGATCAGTTATGCGGCAGGTGAGCTGATGCGTATCGAGAAGCAGTATGGTAAGGATGCCATTGGCGGTATTACCTCATCACGCTGCACCAACGAGGAAGTGTATGTGACACAAAAACTGATTCGCGCCGTATTCGGCGTGAATAATGTGGATACCTGCGCACGCGTCTGCCACAGCCCAACCGGTTATGGATTAAAACAAACGTTGGGTGAATCAGCCGGTACGCAGACTTTTGATTCTGTGATGCAGTCAGATGTCATTTTTATTATCGGTGCTAACCCGACTGACGGTCACCCGGTATTTGCTTCACAAATGAAACGCCGACTGCGTGAGGGTGCTAAATTAATCATTGCCGACCCGCGCGAAATCGACTTGGTGGCAAACTCTCCGCATGTCCGTGCAGATTACCACTTGAAGTTACGTCCAGGTACCAACGTGGCTCTGGTTTCTGCCATCGCGCACGTTATTGTGACTGAAGGTCTGGTACAGGAAGATTTTGTTAAAGCGCGTTGTGAATGGGATTCTTTTGTTGCATGGCAGGATTTTGTGGCTAAACCGGAAAACTCACCCGAAGCCTTGGCCGGTGAGCTTGGCATTGATGCTGAAGAACTCCGTGCGGCAGCAAGACTTTATGCAACAGGCGGTAATGCGGCGATTTATTACGGACTTGGCGTTACTGAACATAGCCAGGGCTCTACAGCCGTGATGGGTATTGCCAATCTGGCTATGGCAACTGCTAACATCGGCCGCGAAGGTGTCGGGGTTAACCCACTGCGTGGTCAGAATAATGTACAGGGCTCATGTGATATGGGTTCAATGCCGCACGAGTTTCCTGGTTACCGCCATGTTTCTGATGATGCTACACGCGCTTTGTTCGAAGCCGCCTGGGATCGTCCGCTAAGCGGCGAGCCGGGCCTGCGCATCCCGAACATGCTTGACCAGGCCAGTGAAGGCAGCTTCAAGGGACTGTATTGTGTCGGCGAGGATATTGTACAGTCTGATCCGAATACGCAGCATGTGACCCATGCCCTCCAAAATATGGAATGCGTGATCGTGCAGGATTTATTCCTGAATGAAACCGCGATGTTTGCGCATGTATTTTTCCCCGGTGCGTCATTCCTCGAGAAAAACGGTACGTTCACGAATGCCGAGCGCCGCATTTCCCCGGTGCGCCGCGTCATGAAACCTAAAAATGGCTACGAGGATTGGGAAGTGACTGCCAAACTGTCAGAAACTTTAGGTTATCCGATGAACTACAAGCATGCATCTGAAATCATGGATGAAATTGCATTGCTGACCCCGACCTTCCACGGCGTAAGTTTCAAAAAACTGGACGAGCTGGGCAGCATTCAGTGGCCATGTAATGAAGAGCATCCGAACGGTACGCCGATCATGCATATTGATGAGTTCGTGCGTGGTAAAGGCAAATTCTTTATTACACAGTATGTGCCGACCAGCGAGAAAGTGAATGCGAAGTTCCCGCTGATACTGACAACCGGCCGAATTCTGTCTCAGTACAATGTAGGCGCACAAACACGTCGGACCAAAAATACCGCATGGCACCCTGAGGATATACTGGAAATTCATCCGCACGATGCCGAAGACCGCGGTATTAAAGAAGGTGACTGGGTCGGGATTATGAGCCGTGCAGGTGAAACGGTGCTGCGTGCCAAGATTACCGAGCGTGTGCAGGCTGGTGTGGTTTACACCACGTTCCATCACCCTGAATCCGGCGCCAACGTGATTACAACCGACAACTCGGACTGGGCGACTAACTGTCCTGAGTATAAAGTAACTGCTGTACAGGTGTCACGTGTGAACCAGTTGTCTGATTGGCAAAAGCATTACAAGACATTCAGTGAAGCGCAGATCGCGTTCGCTGGCAGAAAAGCAGAAGCTATTTAGCTGGCTGGAAGATCAAGTTGACTAAAGAGCTGGAGCGCCCGCTGATTCTGGATGCAGCGCTGAGTATGCATGAAGTGATGCAATGGCAGGATGGCGGGCAAGACAGGGTGCAGGATTGCCTGGCAGAAGAAACGCCGGTTGCACTGATTTATAACGGTGTTTCGCATGCGGTAATGCTGGCCACGGCGCAGGATCTGGAAGACTTTGCTCTAGGCTTTTCATTGTCCGAAGGCATCGTGCAGAGTGCAAGTGAGCTTTACGGTGTTGAGCCCCAGGTGCAGTCTAACGGTATAGAGTTGCACTGTGAAATTGCCAGCGAGCGTTTTATGCAGCTTAAAGACCGGCGGCGTACGCTGGCTGGAAAAACTGGCTGCGGTTTATGTGGTGCCGAAAGTCTTGGGCAGGCGATGCGTTACCCTGGGCCGTTAGCGACCGCTGTGACTTTCACTGCGGCCAGTATTCAGCTTGGCCTGAAGGCAATACAGGCGCAACAGGTGTTGCAGAAAGAAACGGGCGCAACGCATGCCAGCGCTTTTGTGCTGGCAGATGGCACTGTTGCTATCGTACGCGAAGATGTTGGCAGGCATAATGCCCTGGACAAGCTGATAGGTGCATTGCATCGAAGTGATATGCAGCAGGGGCAGCGGGCTAACGGTTTTATTATTACCACCAGCCGTGCCAGTTTCGAGATGGTGCAGAAAACGGCAACAGCCGGTGTGGCAATGCTGGTGGCAGTATCTGCGCCTACAGGTTTAGCTGTGCGTGTGGCAGAGCGGTGCGGTCTTGCACTGGTTGGCTTTGCAAGGCAGAACCGATATGTGGTGTATAGCCACAATGAAAGAATCTTGAATACATAACCTGAATCAGCAGGTATTAAAAACTTTTTAGATAGAAACTGGAAAAATGGATATTCAGCGTTTAATTACAATGGCTAATCAGATCGGTGATTTTTATGAATCCTATCCTGACCAGAGCCATGCCCAGCAGGACATTGCCGGACATCTCAACAAGTTCTGGGCTTTGCCTATGCGCAAGCAGATTGCGCAGTATGTGCATGAGCAGGGCGGCCAGGGTCTACATCTGCAGGTGCAAACTGCGATTAAAGCCTATCTGCAGGTTTAAATATATTGGTGAACCTGTTCTTCAGCAGCACAGGTTCACGCAATCATCAGCGCTGGAATAACCTGAAACTCTCTTTACGGTCGGCTGTACGTTTACCGTGCCATATCAGTTTCCATTCATCGCCAGGCTGCATCTTGGCGGTGCCTCTATCATCCTGTATCAGGTAAAAGCTGCAATCCAGTCGTTCAGACGTTTCAACAGCTCTTAAGTTAATGCCGGTGTAATAGTTGAACAGCATGCGTTGTGATTGACCCACGCTCAGGCTATTGATACAGCTGGTATTGGCTGGCAGAGCCTTATAGATGCCGGTAAATACCGGTTCATAGCTTTTGGCAGAGTCAATCCACGGCAGCCATAATGACATGAGCAACCCCCAGCTGAAGGTCATGCCTACAGCCCAGTTAGTCACTGTAGAGCGGTTACCTTGTTTTGCACGTATGCAGGTAAATAGCCAGATTGCCGTAACCAGTATCGCCGGTAACAGCATCAGCCACTGTACGTCAGCGCTTGCTGCGCCAGATAAGAACAGCATGCGTTCCTTGATCTTGGCCGGGTGCCCGGTCGCCATTGCTATCCAGCCTAGCCAGATCAGAAAGCCAATCAGGCCAAATAGCGTGATGCCGAACCAATTCAAGGCAGAAGCCGCACCGCGCTTCAGATACTCAACGCTGCCTGCACCAAGAGCTACGAGCGGCAGCAGCAATGGCATGGCGTAAATATCTTTGGATTGTGCGCTGAACCCCAGGAAAAACAGGCTGCAAGCGAAAAAGATGATAATAAGCTGGAATTTTGGCTTGGAAAGCAGCTTGTCGCGATTGCGCCATAATCCCCACAATGCCAATGGCAGTGCCGGCCATGCATACCACACCAGGATGCGTAGGAAGTAGAAATGATTATGCAGATCGAATCCATTCAAGCTGGCATTTAACCATTGCCAGAATATGGCTGGCTGCTGAAAGTATAGCAAGGCCAGCCAGCTGCCGGCTAGCGGCATGGCAATGATGATTGCCGTGATCACGACCTTGGCAAAGCTCGCAGTGCGCCAGGGTCTGAAAATTAAAGTCAGCAGCAATGACGTGCTTAGCAGCATCATCGGCATGACCAGGCCGTCGGTCAGAAACCCTACGCCCAAGGCAAGGCCCAGCAGCCCACTGGCGCGCCAGGGACGGCGTTTGGAAAGGGCGAATGCATAGAATCCGGTAGCCGCGCTTGCCATGCTGGCGATTTCGGTATTCAGGCTATGTGCATTCATTACCAGGCCAACGGTGCCGACCATGATGAATGTCGCGTGGCGGCCGACACCGTGTGCCCATAGTTCGCGGCCTGTCATGCCGACCATCAGCAGGATGATCGTGACCCAGACGGTGTTGATGAGCCTTGCCCCGTCGTGCATGCTTAAAAACGGGCTGAACAATTGCGCGCTGGCTGCAGCAGAAAGATAGTAAAGTGGCGGTGATTCGAGCGATGATTCTCCGGCTGCCAGCGGGGCAATCAGGCTACCGCCCTGTATGATGCCTTTGACCACCGTAATGCTGGTGCTTTCAAGCGGTTTCCATGGGGCGTGTCCGGTTAAGCCGAATAATATCCAGATCGCACACAGTACAAGCAATAGGTGAGTTTTGGCATTTTCACCTATGCGTGCGCGCGGTGTGGACATGTTGCCTTGCCAGTCGTGATCGAGTTGAAAGCGCATAGTTGTAATTGGTGTTATTGTAGATCGACTGTTACAGTCTAGCCTGTTTCGCAGGCGAATGTAACATTAAAGCAAAAAGGCAGCCTGGGCTGCCTTTTTGATCAATGACTATTTGCAAGAAATCTCGCAAGCCATTATTACATACCGTATTTCTTGCGGAATTTATCAACGCGACCGGCAGTGTCAAGAATCATTTGTTTACCAGTGTAGAACGGGTGTGATTTTGATGACACCTCGATTTTAACCAGTGGATACTCTTTACCGTCAGTCCACTTGATAGTGTCGCGAGCTGCGATAGTTGAGCGAGTTAAAAAACTAAAGTCCGCGCCGATGTCTTGAAACACGACTTCGCGGTATTCTGGATGAATTCCATCTTTCATAATAATAGCCTCAGTATTGATTGCCGAATGATACGGCAAAATTATAGTGCGCATTTTTGCGGTAACTCGGCATTATATTTATAAAGCCTAAGCTATGCAAGGTAATTGTTAATGTTGGGTTTTTAGCCTCTGCGCATGCTGTCAAAGAAGTCTGCATTGTTTTTGGTAGACTTGATTTTGTCGAGCAAGAACTCCATCGCCTCGAGGTCGTCCATAGGGTAAAGCAGTTTGCGCAGCACCCAGATTTTCTGCAATACATCTTTTTCGATCAGTAATTCTTCGCGGCGAGTGCCAGATTTGTTGACATTGATGGCAGGATAGATGCGTTTTTCTGCCATGCGACGGTCAAGATGGATCTCCATATTGCCGGTGCCTTTGAATTCTTCATAAATCACATCGTCCATACGCGAACCGGTATCAACCAGTGCCGTAGCGATAATAGTGAGCGAGCCGCCTTCTTCAATATTACGCGCAGCGCCAAAGAAGCGTTTCGGGCGCTGCAATGCGTTGGCATCCACACCGCCGGTCAGTACTTTGCCTGATGAAGGAATGACGGTGTTATAAGCACGTGCCAGACGTGTGATCGAGTCAAGCAGGATCACAACATCTTTTTTATGTTCTACCAGGCGTTTTGCTTTCTCAAGCACCATTTCGGCAACCTGCACGTGACGTGTTGCCGGCTCGTCAAAAGTGGAGGCAACAACTTCACCCTTCACCGAGCGCGTCATTTCCGTCACTTCTTCCGGACGTTCGTCAATCAGCAGCACAATCAAGATCACATCAGGGTGATTTGCAGTAATGGCATGCGCAATATTCTGCATCATGACCGTTTTGCCGCTTTTCGGGCTGGCTACCAGCAGGCCGCGCTGGCCTCTGCCGATAGGTGCGATCATATCGATCACGCGGCTGGTGATATTTTCGGCACCTTTGATGTCACGTTCCAGCTTAAGCGGTATCGTCGGGAATAACGGTGTCAGGTTTTCGAACAGAATCTTGTGTTTAGTATTTTCAGGAGCCTCACCGTTAACTTGATCTACTTTAACTAATGCAAAGTAGCGTTCGCCATCTTTCGGGATGCGGATCTCGCCTTGAATACTATCGCCGGTGTGCAGGTTGAAGCGCCTGATTTGTGACGGGGATACATAAATATCATCAGGACCGGCCAGGTAAGATGTATCTGGCGAGCGCAAAAAGCCAAAACCGTCTTGCAGAACTTCCAGCGTGCCATCGCCAAAGATGCTGTCACCTTTTTTTGCCTTGTTCTTCAGGATGGCAAATATCAAATCCTGTTTTCGCATTCGACTGGCGTTGTCGATTTCGTTGGCAATTGCCATTTCCACTAACTCGGTTACGGGTAGATGCTTGAGGTCTGATAAGTGCATGAGGTCTCGCTAGAACAAGATTTTGTTTGAAGTGTTAAGCTTATAGATTAAAAGCTAGGGATTAAATTTTAGTGGCTGCGGAAGATTATGCCTGGTTATACAGTAATTAATACAGTAAAACCAAGCATTTGAATAGTTTGCTAAGCGTAAAGTGTTTAGATGTTGCTGTCAATAAAAGCTGTTAGCTGTGATTTAGACAGTGCGCCAACTTTAGTTGCTTCAACATTACCGTTCTTGAACAGCATCAGTGTCGGGATGCCGCGAATGCCGTATTTAGGTGGAGTTTGCTGGTTATCGTCAATATTCAATTTGGCTACCTTGAGGCGGCCAGCGTATTCTTTTGAAATTTCATCCAGGATTGGTGCAATCATTTTGCATGGTCCACACCATTCTGCCCAGTAATCAACTAGTACAGGGATTTGCGATTGCAGGACATCTTGTTCAAAACTTGCATCGCTCAGGTGTGTGATGTGTTCGCTCATTGTAAACCTCTATTGAATAATACTTTGTAATAAATGTGTATCGTAACTAAAAAAAATGATTTCGTGAAGTGGCATCTGTAACTTGTGAAATTTAACTTGGATCGCTTTAAACCGCGCTATGCTTAACGATGCATCAGTATGTCGGCTTAATGGCTATTTTAAATTTCTAGTTACATTGCCAAGTCAGCGGCAACGCTATGGTAGTACTATGGAGATGGATTGCTATAATTACAATCACTAATCCTGCATAATACTCATATTAATCTCGAATTAGAACTAGATAATGCTGATTAAATGTAGAAATAATGCCGGATTAACGAAAATAAATGGGTTTTGAACATAAATGAAAAAAGTTTTATTCTTTCTAGTGGCTTTGATGTCAAGTCAGTTTGCGTATGCAGAATCTGGAGCCGTCGCTGATTTTATGCTGAAAGACTTGGCTGGCAATAAGCATCAACTTTCTGCCTACAAGGGTAAATGGGTACTGGTCAATTACTGGGCAACCTGGTGTCCGCCATGCCTGGAAGAGGTGCCTGACCTGGTTAATCTTTATGATCATCGCAAGCAAAAAGACCTGATGGTCCTGGGGGTTGTGTTTGATTATAAGGATGTTAAAGAGGTCAATGAATATGTGGATGATATGCTGATGTCTTACCCGGTCGTGCTGGGCGATGATAGTGTTACTGCGCAGATCGGTTCAGCAGGTGTGCTGCCCACGACCTTCATTTATAACCCTCAAGGTAAGCTCGTTAAAATAAAACGCGGGATTATCACCAGGGCGTTTATCGAGAACATGATCGCAGGTAAAAAATAAGCTGCAATATATGCATTGCAGCTTATTTTGGCATTGCTACCCGAAAGCCTGTTTCAGGTAGGATCTGTCAGCTTACTGCGGTACGGCGATACTGTTGCCTTCGCCGTCCAGAACATTGAGCTGGTTTTCTTCAGCAAAGTGCATCAGTTGTGCAAAGCCTTCAGGGTTCACCGTTTTCAGTTTCAAATCTACAGCCAAGCAGCGTACGCCGTTAATGACTTTAGGTTTTAGGTAAGGTGAGTATTTCAGTTTGCGGTCATCGCCAAAGGTGGCATAGGTGCTGCACATACGGTCAACCCAGTCGCTAGGGCGGAATGGTTTACCTGCGCGGGTATTACCCTCGATGATGATTTCGTTGTTTTTTTGCGTCATGGTTTGTATTGAACTCACTTAAATTGTGGATGTTAGGGCACAGCTAGCAGCTAAAAATTCCGCTTATTATAACATCTGCAATATCGTTGCTAAATCCAAACTTGATTTTTAATCAGCTTGAGAACTGATATGTTCAAGCCGCCCTCACTCTGCGCTTGGTCATAAAGACTCAGCTTCAAAAGCAGGGGCGGTAACTTGAATTAGGCTATGGAATGTATTCAAATACTTTGACTACTTTATTGACTCCGCCGGTGTTGCGGGCGATTTCTACTGCATCGTCAGCCTCTTTCTTAGTCACGTAGCCCAGCAGGTAAACAACGCTGTTTTCGGTAACGACTTTTACGTAGTTAGCCTGGAAACGGTTCTCTGAAACAAATTGCGCTTTAACCTTTGAAGTTAAATAAGCATCATTGGTGCGGGAGCTGATTGAGGTTTTAGGGCCGATAGTCAGTTCATTGGTAATGCTTTTAACATTTTCTATTGCCAGCACCAGGTTGCCGGCCTTGGTTTTGGTTTTGTCATCAGGAACTTCACCGGTGATTAATACATTACCTTTAAAGCTGGTGATATTGACGTGTGATGCTTCGCCCAGTGTGTCATAAATGTTTTTTGTGGCTTTCAGCTCGATATTCTCATCTTCCACATAAATGCCGGAAGTGCGTCTGTCTGCAGCCATTGCGCCGCCTGCTGCTGCGCCGCCTACTACGACGGGTACGCATGCTGTGATTTGAGAGGCCAGTAGTACTGCTGCCAGTAATTTTAAGCTTGCTTTCATTGTTGACGTCCTTTGTTGTGAGTGATCTTGTTAATAAACTAAAAAGCGTCCTGTATCCATTCTACTGC
>Ga0208626_1000176_pt1 | contig 26109 bp, 23 predicted proteins | sample LakWasMet10_HOW4_2_FD_183860 | JGI IMG/M metagenome (GOLD analysis project Ga0208626, IMG submission 183860) | Freshwater sediment methanotrophic microbial communities from Lake Washington under simulated oxygen tension - Sediment Metagenome... | ecosystem: Environmental > Aquatic > Freshwater >... | reverse complement strand
CACAAATAACACCTACTTCTTCCAATGGTAATAAGTTTCCAATTTCATTATTCGCATGCATTAATGAAACAAAGGTGCGTTCGTTTTCACTTAGCAATTGATCGAGGTGTTTTAGATCAACATGTCCTGTTGGAGTCAAATTAACAAAACTCAATTTTATAATGCCTTCATGCTCCAATGCTTCCAATGTATGCAATACGGCATGATGTTCAATTTTAGTAGTGATAGCGTGCTTTATTCCCAAATCATGGATACTGCAACGAATAGCTTGATTATCTGCTTCGGTACCACCAGATGTAAAGAATATTTCGGCAGGAGAAACATTTAAAAATTTAGCAACCGACTTACGAGCACCTTCAATAGCTGCACGTGTTTTACGACCAAAGGAGTGAATCGAAGAAGGATTCCCAAAGTGTTCGGTCATATACGGTAACATTGCATCTAATACTTCTTTATCTAAAGGTGTTGTAGCAGCATTGTCTAAGTAAACTTTCATGTTTTCAAAAATTAAAATATTATTATGGAGCTAAATTATTAATTATCTCCTTTTTCCTAAGCAGTAATTTGTTGCATTTTTATCAATTCACGAATATCAGCCATGATCTTTTTAGCTAAATTATCGGCAGTTGTTTCGCTTTCACTTTCTGAATAGATTCGAATGATTGGTTCGGTATTCGATTTACGTAAATGCACCCATTCTTTATCAAACTCAATCTTAACACCATCAACCGTGTTTATTGGTTGCTTTTCATATTTTAGTTTGATGTCTTCTAAAATACGATCTACATTAATTTCGGGAGTTAATTCAATCTTATTTTTTGAAATGTGGTAGTTCGGATACGTTGAGCGTAACATGGAACACGTTTTACCATATTTCGCCAAATGCGAAAGGAAAATAGCAATTCCAACCAGTGCATCTCTTCCATAATGCAATTCTGGTAAAATAACCCCACCATTGCCTTCTCCACCTATAATAGCGTTGGTTTCTTTCATCATGTTCACTACATTCACTTCCCCTACAGCCGATGCTTTGTATTCGCCACCATGCTTTTCGGTTACATCACGCAATGCACGTGTTGATGATAAATTAGAAACGGTATTCCCTTTTTTACCTGCAGCTTTTTCTGCTGGAGTACGCTTATTCAATACATATTCAGCAACAGCTACCAATGTATATTCTTCACCAAACATCTCCCCGTCTTCGCATACCAATGCCAAACGGTCCACATCCGGGTCAACTACAATTCCTACATGTGCTTTTTCTTTTACTACTGCTTTTGAAATATCTCTTAGATTTTCTGGCAATGGTTCTGGATTGTGCGGAAACTCCCCTGTTGGGTCACAATACAATTTCACCACTTCCTCTACTCCTAATGCTTCTAATAATTGAGGTAATACAATTCCACCTGTCGAATTCACACAATCAATTACCACCTTAAATTTTGCAGCTTTAATTGCTGGAACATCAACCAATGAAAGCGCCAAAATTTTATCAATGTGTTTTTTAAAATAGCTATCGTCTTTTGTTATTTTGCCCAATGAATTCACATCTGCAAAAACATAACTTTCATTCTCCGCAATGGCCAATACATCAGCACCATCTTTTTCACTTATAAATTCTCCTTTTGCATTTAATAATTTAAGGGCATTCCATTGTTTCGGATTATGACTAGCTGTAAGAATAATTCCTCCTTGTGCTTTTTCCTCTGGAACAGCTATTTCAACAGTAGGAGTAGTTGATAATCCAATATCAACTATATCTACACCTAAACCTTGTAATGTACCCAATACCAGATTGTTAACCATTTCACCTGAAATACGAGCATCTCTCCCAACTACAATTTTAATGCGTTCGCTTTTTGAATTATTTTTAATCCACGTTGCATAGGCTGAAGTAAATTTTACCACATCCAACGGACTTAATCCTTCGCCCGGTTTTCCGCCAATTGTCCCCCTTATCCCCGAAATTGATTTAATTAGTGTCATCTTTTTATGGTTCTACGTTTGTTTTTTTCCAATTAAGGCGACAAAGATAAGTTTTTGAGGCATGGTATAAAAATTTAAGTTCTTAACATTATAAAGAGTTACTTGTTAAAAAAGATTATGGTGCTAAATAGGTACTTTTTTAGTAATTTCGCATGAATATCAGAAAGCTGGTAAAATTAACAATCAAAAAGCAAGAGAGATGAGCGAAGATTTTGACGAAAATGAACACAAGGGCGCTAAGTATTTGATTCAGTTGGTTGACCGATACGAGCAGATGCTAGCTGATGAGACCCAGTATTTTTTTGATGCTGAAGAATTAGAAGATATTGTTGAATATTATATAGAAAAGAATAACACCAAAAAGTCATTACAAGCCATCGAGTTTGCAATAGGACAATATCCTTTTTCTACGATCTTCTTTTTACGCAAAGCACAAATTTATGCGGCTACCAATCAAAGCCAAAAAGCATTAGAAATACTATCATTTGTAGAAAGCATGGAGCCTTCCAATACGGAATTATTCATGACAAAAGGTAGTATTTATAGTCAGATGGGACTTACCGAACAAGCCATTGAAAACTATAAAAAAGCGGCCGAAAATGCTGAAGACATTGACGAGGTATACTTGGCAATGGCTTTTGAATTTGAAAATACAGGCAAATTTGATGATGCCATTTATTATTTAAAGAAAGCCATCAAAGAAAATCCAGAAAATGAAGCGGCTTTATACGAGCTTGCTTTTTGTTACGAATTAAATGGACAATCGGAAGAAAGTGTAAAATACTATACAGAGTTTGTCGACAAACACCCTTATACCGCTACTGCTTGGTTTAATCTTGGTGTGGCATACAATCGCCTAGGAATGTACGAAAAAGCAATTGATGCTTACGATTATGCAATTGCTATTGTTGATGAATTTGCTTCTGCTTATTTTAACAAGGCTAATTCATTGGCTAATTTGGGTAAACTAGACGAAGCAATAGATGTATACAAAGAAACACTTAAGTTCGAAGAGCCTGATGCCGTTACCTTTTACTACATTGGCGAGTGTTACGAAAAGAAAGAAGATTACGATCATGCATTGGTGTATTACAATAAATCCATTAAAGTAAATCCGCAAATAGCAGATGCTTGGTTAGGAATAGCAATTGTATTGGATGCACAAAACAAAACATCGGAAGCATTGCACTATGCTAAAAAAGCATTGGAATTAGAGCCTCACAATGCCGATTTCTGGTACATTTTAGGAGAGTTGCAACAAAAAATGCAATTTTATGAAGATGCTGAAATATCATTTAAAAAAGTAATCGACATTCAACCGGAGGATACAGATATTTGGTTGGACTATGCCAATTTATTATTTGAACAAGAAGATAAAAATGGTTCACTCGAAATATTGGCAGAAGGAATAAAACATCATCCTCAATACGCTCCTTTGCAATACCGTATTGCCGCTTGCTTGATGAGCATCGGACAAAAACAAGAAGCATTGGGATTTTTACAAAATGCATTGGCATTGGATTATGAAAAGCACAATGAACTTTTTGATTACAGTCCAGACTTAAAAGAAAACACTACGATAACAGATTTAATAGACGCCTACAAAAAATAACTTATGAATAACTACGAATTACCTTTTATACCCGAACGCCCTGCTCAACCCCGTAACAGTGGATTAACAATGATGATGGACAAAGGCTTAAGCCTACGTCAGGCTGAAGATTTTTTATCTGTAAGTGGAAACTATACCGATTTAATAAAGCTTGGATTTGGAACATCATACCTTACTCCTAATTTGGAACAAAAGATAAAATTGTACCACGAGGCTGGCATGAAAGTGTATTTAGGTGGAACCTTGTTCGAAGCATTCATTATCCGTAACATGTTTGATGATTACAGAAAACTGTTGGACAAATTAAAATTAGAATGTGCTGAAGTTTCGGATGGCTCTATTGAAATGCCACATGATAAAAAATGTGAATACATCAATAAACTATCAAAAGACAGAACCGTATTATCTGAAGTAGGTTCAAAAGAAGCGGGAATCATTATTCACCCTGCAATGTGGACTTCGATGATGAATGCTGAATTGCAAGCAGGTTCATGGAAAGTAATTGCTGAAGCGCGTGAAAGTGGAAATGTAGGTATCTACCGCTCTAACGGAAATGCACATACCTTACTTATCAATAAAATTTTATCAAAAGTTAAGAAAGAAGATATTTTGTGGGAAGCTCCTCAAAAAGCACAACAAGTGTGGTTCTTAAAATTATTAGGACACAATGCCAACCTTGGTAACATTGCTTACGATGATGTTATTCCATTGGAAACATTACGTGTTGGTTTAAGAGGTGATACATTCTTTACTCACCTTCCTGATAAACTAAAACAAAAGAAAGAAGCATAGTAAAAACACTACAATAAAATAGATATGAAAGAAATAACAGTTGCCGAATTAAAAGCATTAAAAGATACAAAAGCTGATTACCAATTAGTAGATGTTCGTGAAGAGCATGAATTAGAAATTTGTGAAATTGGTGGTTTACATATCCCAATGGGCGATGTAATGGATAATTTGGATAAAATATCAAAAGACAAACAAGTTGTTATTCACTGCAGAAGCGGTGCTCGTTCTGGCGCAATATGCCAAGCATTAGAAGCTCAAGGCTATAACAACGTATACAATTTAAAAGGTGGAATCATTGCTTGGGCAAATGAAATAGATCCTTCTCTTACTAAATACTAAGCATTAGATTTATGATCGAATTATTCAAGCATATTTTACATCTTGATTTTGAATGGCTTTTCAGTAACTACAATACAGCTGTTTACTTTATTTTGTTTCTTGTTATTTTTATAGAAACAGGATTGGTGATCATGCCTTTTTTACCTGGCGATTCGCTTTTGTTTACTGCTGGATTGTTTGCTCGTTTAGGTTATTTAAATTTAGGCTATTTGCTTATTCTATTATTCATTGCAGCAGTTCTTGGCGACAATGTAAATTACTGGATAGGACGAAAGATTGGCCTAAAAATGTTTCATATCAAATTCAGAGGTAAAAATATTGTTAAGCAAGAATACTTGGATAAAACGCATGCATTCTTTGAAAAGCACGGACCAAAAACAATCATTATGGCTCGCTTTGTTCCCATCGTAAGAACATTTGCTCCTTTTGTTGCTGGCGTTGCCGAAATGAATTACCGCAAATTTTTATCCTTTGATGTTTTAGGCGGCATCATTTGGATTGGCTCATTAACATTGGCAGGTTACTTTTTAGGTGAAATTCCTTGGATTAGAGCCAACATTGAAAAAGTAGCATTGGCAATCATTTTTGTTTCTGTTTTACCTATTCTCATTGAATTTGCGAAAGCAAAATTTTCGAAGGAGAAATAAGTATGAAACAATTTGGATTAATTGGCTACCCACTCTCCCACTCTTTTTCTAAAAAATATTTCTCCGAAAAATTCGAGAAAGAAAACATAGAAAATTGTGCTTATGAGTTGTTCCCTATTGAACGTATTGAATCAATAACTGATTTAATAAAACAACATCCTGACCTTGCAGGTTTAAACGTTACCATACCCTACAAAGAATCGGTTATTCCTTTTTTGCATGAACTAGATGCTACTGCTAAAGCGATTGGTGCTGTCAACTGCATTAAAATTGAAAACGGAAAACTGATTGGCTACAATACAGATGCCTTTGGTTTCAAACAAAGCATCAAGCCATTCCTTGAAACGCATCACGAACGCGCGTTAATTTTAGGAACCGGTGGTGCTAGTAAAGCCGTTTTCTATGTCCTAAATGAAATTGGCATCGACTGTTTTTTTGTGAGTAGAGATAAATCAACATTAAAAACAACGAAAGCTTTTAATTACAATGAATTGAATGAGCATGTGTTAAATGCATTTAAATTAATTGTGAATACAAGCCCTGTTGGAACCTATCCGAACGTTTCGGAAGCACCCGAAATTCCTTATGAATTGCTTACTTCCAATCACCTTTTATACGATTTGGTTTACAATCCCACTGAAACCGAATTTTTAAAACGAGGCAAACAACAAGGTGCAACAGCCATCAATGGCTTAAGTATGCTTCATCAGCAAGCAGAAGAAGCTTGGCGAATCTGGAACAAATAACTATTTTTCATCTGTTTTTTTATTCTAAAGGGGCTTGATTTTTTCAATAAAAATCATTCCTTTTTTAGTACATTTGAGACGCTCGAATAATTCTAAAAAAATATCATAAATACTATAATTTACCAATTATGAAATTACAAAACTACGCGCTAGGAAAATGGACTGCTGGTGCAGAAGATGGACAAACATTGTACAATGCAATTAACGGTGATGCTATTGCAACTGCTAGTAGCAAAGGATTAGATTTTGCAGAAATGATGACATATGCTCGTAAAGTGGGCGGACCAGCATTACGCAAAATGACTTTTCAAGAACGCGGACGAATGTTGAAAGCATTGGCAATGCACTTGCAAGCAAAAAAAGAAACATTTTACAAAGTAAGTTGGGCAACTGGAGCTACTCGCTCCGATAGCTGGGTAGATATTGAAGGTGGAATTGGAAATTTATTTACCTATGCAAGTTTACGTAGACAGTTTCCTGATGAAACATTTTGTTATGATGGCGAAGCTGCGAAACTAAGTAAAGGTGGAACATTCATCGGTCATCACATTTGCGTGCCTAAAGAAGGTGTTGCCATTCATATCAATGCTTTTAACTTCCCTGTTTGGGGTATGTTGGAAAAAATAGCTGTGAACTTATTAGCAGGTGTTCCTGCTATTGTGAAGCCTGCAACCGTTACCTCCTTTTTAACTGAAGCTGTTGTGAAAGAGATTGCAGCATCAGGGATTTTGCCTGAAGGTTCCTTGCAATTAATTTGTGGAAGTGCGAATGGAATTTTAGATCATGTAGAAAGTCAGGATATCGTAACCTTTACGGGTTCGGCTAGTACAGGAATGATGCTTAAAGCACATCCACGTTTAATACAGGAAGCTGTTCCATTTAACATGGAAGCCGATTCATTAAATTGTTGTGTACTTGGACCAGATGCAACTCCGGGAACTGCAGAGTTCGATATTTTCATTAAAGAGGTGCAACGTGAAATGACTACCAAAGCGGGACAAAAATGTACTGCTGTTCGTAGAATCATCGTTCCTGAAAATTTAGTAGAAGATGTTCAAATTGCATTGGGTAAACGTTTGGCAACAACTACCATTGGTGATCCGAATGTAGAAGGTGTTCGTATGGGATCTTTGGCAGGGAAAGCACAATTAAAAGAAGTTGCAGATAAAGTAATGCAATTGGCAAAATCCCAAAAAATTGTATTTGGTGATTTAGAAAAATTTGAAGTAATGGGCGCTGATAAAAACAAAGGTTCATTCATGTCGCCAATCTTATTTTTAAATACCGATCCGTTCAAAAACCAAGATTGTCATAACATTGAAGCATTCGGACCAGTAAGTACAATTATGCCTTACAAAACAATTGGCGATGCTATTGAGCTCGCTAAAATGGGTAAAGGATCCTTGGTTTGTTCAATCGTTACTGCTGATGATAAAATAGCAAGAGACTTTGTAATTGGTGCAGCTTGCATGCATGGACGTATTTTAGTGCTGAATGCAGATTGTGCAAAAGAAAGCACGGGGCATGGTTCTCCAATGCCATTGTTAACACATGGCGGTCCAGGACGAGCTGGTGGTGGCGAAGAAATGGGTGGAAAACGTGGTGTATATCACTATTTACAACGCACCGCTATTCAAGGTTCACCAACAACAATCAGTAAAATTATGGGACAATATCAATATGGTGGAAACTATATTGAGAAAGATATTCATCCATTTAAACGTTATTTCGAAGAATTAGAAATTGGTGAAACATTAATTACAGCTAAACATACTGTTCACGAAGCTGATATTGTAAACTTTGCCAATGTAAGTGGTGATAATTTTTATGCACACATGGATGCTACTTCATTAGAAGGTACCATCTTCACAGGACGTGTAGCACACGGATACTTTATCCTAAGCAAAGCAGCAGGCTTGTTTGTAGATGCTAAAAAAGGTCCTGTATTGTTAAATTATGGCTTGGATGAATGTCGTTTTGTAAAACCTGTTTATCCTGGAAGTACAATCGGTGTACGTTTTACTTGTAAAGAAAAAATTGACCAAGAGAAAAAAACGCCAGAAGATATCGCCAAAGGGATTGTTAAATGGTTGGTTGATGTATATGATGAAACGGGAGAAACTGTGGCAGTTGCAACCATTTTAACGATGGTAAAAAAGCGTAACCAAGAGTAATTCATTTTATAAAAAAAGTAATCTCATGTAAATTGAGATTACTTTTTTATTCTAATCTTATTGGCATTGAGAAAAATTTACGCATTTCTAATTACAATTTTTTTAATGAATCAGTTGCAGGCACAACCTACTTCTGATTGTAATAAGCTATTAACGGTAGCACAAGATATTTACGCATCCAACCCCGATTCATCCTACAGCATTAGCTTAGAAGTTGAAAAAATAGCATTGCTAAAAAAGGACACAAAAAGCCTTATAAAAGCAAAATCATACATCGGACGTTATTTTCTTTTGAAATCTGAACTCGAAGAAGCAAATAAAAAACTGATTGAAGCAGAAACAATTTGCAAAGAAACGGATGATACAAAAGGACTTGCTTACGTTTTAAAATTAAAATCTATTTTATTGGATCGTATTGGAAACCCAAATGAATCAACCCTTGTTCTGGAAGAAGCAATCGTTTTGTATCGTAAAGCAAACGATACAGCTGGAATCACAGCTTCACTACTTAATATTTCAATTGATTATATTGATTCCAAAGAGTTTTCCAAAGCCGAAAATGCCTTGGCGGAAGTAGAAAAATTAAAACCATCCATCGACAATACCTTTTACCTGCATCAAAACAGAGGTACCTTATTATTAGAAAAGGCTGAATACGAAGCTGCTATTAAAGAACTTACAATAGCCCATGAGATATCCGTTTCTAATAAAATGATAGATTCGGAAGCAACCATCTTAAAGATTATTGGAAAAGCATATTGCTTGGATAAGAATTTTGTAAAAGCAGAAGAGTTTCTATTTAAAAGCAAAGCGATTGCAGAGCAAAATGCATTGGACCATGAATTAATTGAAACTTATGATGAATTGATAAAATTTTATGAAGCACAAGGAAAGTATCAAGAATCATTTAAAACCCTGCAACTACAAAACGAACTCAAAAGTAAAATTTTGAACATCGAAAAAATCAATCGAATAACAGCCCTGGAGAAAAAATTGGCATTGAGTCAAAAAGAAAAAGAAGTTCAAGAAGCTAAATCCAATACACAAAAATTATTTTATGTGCTTGTAGGGATTGCACTACTACTCTTCTTTGCAATATATATGTTCTTAAAAACTAGAAGTCTAAAAAACAAAATAGCCAATCAACATCATAAGCTGGAAGAAAAAAACATTATCATTGAAGAGAAAAATAAAGATATAACAGACAGTATTCACTACGCTAAACGAATTCAAGAGGCGATTCTTCCTTCTGATGATGTTATAAAACAAGTTCTTCCAAACTCCTTTATTTTTTACAAACCAAAAGATATTGTAAGTGGCGATTTTTATTGGATGGAGCGTTTTGGTAAGCAAGCAATTGTAGCCGCAGTTGATTGTACTGGCCATGGTGTACCGGGTGCATTTATGAGCATTGTAGGAGCCAATTTATTAAATGAAGCGGTAAATGAACATGCAATCACTCAACCTGCTGCAATTTTGAATAGCATTCGTAAAAGTCTGATAAAGAAACTACGCAAAAAAAATGATGACTCAAGTATAAAAGATGGTATGGATGCTGCACTTGTATCCATTAATGAAGAGGAAATGACCTTGGAATTTGCAGGAGCATACAATCCGCTTTGGCTTATTCGTAACAATGAATTAATAGAGTACAAAGCCGATAAAACACCTATTGGCATCAATTTATACGAAGAAGGCAAACCCTTTACCAATAATAAAGTTGAGTTAAAAAAAGGCGATATCCTATACATCTTTACGGATGGTTATGCCGACCAATTTGGAGGATCACATGGTAAGAAATACAAATACAAAAACTTAAAAGAGCTTTGCTTAAGAATAGCAACACTACCTCTCAATAAACAAGCTGAACTTCTCGAAAAAGAATTCTTAGAATGGAAAGGCGAATTGGAACAAGTAGATGATGTATTGATAATCGGAATAAAAATAGAATGCTAAAAAATATATTAAATATAGGTTTTTCGCTAGCTAATGATGGTAATCTAAACAGAAAAATCAGAATTAGTAACCTTATTTCATTCATAACAATCATTACCATGATTGGTTATATTCCTGTTGCTATTGGATTTAAAGTGACAGCTATCATTGTCTTAAATAGCCTTTTTTTAGTTTCTGCATGTTTTAGCTTTTATTTAAATTCAAAAAAGAAATACAATTTATCATTTTATTTAGCTAGCTCATACGGACTATTATTTTTTGTAATTGGAACTGTTTATTATGGCATTGCAGCCAACCTCCATTTTTTTATTTTAATCATGTGTCTAATAGCCATTGCGCTTTTTAAAAGTAATATTGCGCTTCGAATTTATATATCAACTGCAATTATTTCTTTTTTTCTTTTAGTAATATTTATCCCAGAAGGACAAAGTATTATAACATTTACAACGGAAATGAAAAGCGTACAAAAAGTAATTAGCTTTTTAAATTTGCTATTACTGTTCATTATCACAATTTTATTTTTTGTTTTTTTTAGAAGAGAAAACTTATTGTTTCAAAAAGAAATAATCGAACAGAAAGAAATAGTAGAAGAAAAACAGAAAGAAATCATCGACTCTATCAATTATTCTAAACGCCTTCAACAATCGCTATTACCTACCGAGAAATACATAGAAAAAACGTTGAATCGTTTAAATAAGAAAAATAATTCATAAATTGCTTGGTATTCAATAACGCATGAAATTAAAACTACTCGCTTTCTTTTTGTTCTTCAGTCTTTTGAGCATCACTTCTGCTCAAAATACTGATTCATTGTGGAGTGTTTTTAGAAATGTAAAAAATCCAGATAGCATTAGATTTGAAGCCTTTAACGACATTGCATGGAATTGTTTATTTAGTAACCCCGACTCTGCTTATATCCTTGGCCACCAAGAATTAGAAATGGCAAGAGAAAAAAGATTGCCTGCTTGGGAAGCAAAAGCACTAAATACCATAGGTGCATCTTACCAAGTAAAAGGAAACTTTGCCAAAGCAATCGACTTTTATCAACAAAGTTTAAAAATCAGAGAAAAACTGAATGATACAAAAGGCATTTCTGCATCCGTTGCTAATATTGGTAGCATCTACATCAATATTGGTGAATTTGAAAAAGCATTAACCTATCAATTGCGTAGCTTAAAAATATTCGAGCTAATGAATAATAAGCAAGGAATGGCAAGTGCTTATAATAACATTGGTTTAATCTACAATAACTTAGATAGCTACGATAAATCAATTGAATACACCACCAAAGGATTAAAAATATTTGAAGAGTTGGGAGATAAACAAGGAGTTGCTGCATCGATGAGTAATTTAGGAAACACCTACTCTTCTATTGCCGATTACGACAAAGCACTTGAGTTTCAATTGGTAAGTTTAAAGTTTGCTGAGGAAAGTGGTGACAAACAAGTAGAATCAGTTACCTTATCAATCATTGCACGTACGTACCATAAAAAAAAGATGTTCGACAAGGCATTGGAATACGCCCAAAAAGCTAAACAAATCGCTATCAGTGCTGAAGATATTTCATCCGAAAAAGAAGCTGTTTTTACTTTGTACGATGTTTATAAATCGAAAAACAACACTCAAAAAGCTCTTGAAAGTTATGAACGCTATATCGTTTTAAAAGACAGCATCTTCAAGCAAGATAACCAACGTGAAATTGCTCAAAAGGAATTAGAATATGAATACGAGAAAAAAGCTGCTGCCGACAGCGTGCTTAATGAAGAAGAAAAACGAGTGAAAGATGCTTTGATTTTTGCTAAGAATGCACAAATAGAACAAGACAAAACTCAAAAATGGGCATTAGGAATTGGTGTATTCTTGTTGGTGATATTTGGATTCTTAATGTATAATCGTTTTCGGATTACCAATAAACAAAAGAACATTATCGAAGAAAAACAAAAAGAAATCTCTGCTTCTATCAATTATGCAAAGCGTATTCAATACGCATTGTTGGCACATGACGACCTCCTTAAACAAAATTTACCTGAACACTTTGTTTTATTTAAACCAAAGGATATTGTAAGTGGCGATTTTTATTGGGCAACACAAAAAGATGATAAATTTTATTTAGCAGTTTGTGATAGTACTGGTCACGGTGTTCCTGGTGCTTTTATGAGTTTATTGAACATCAGTTTTTTAAATGAAGCTATCAACGAAAAAAATATTCTTGAACCTAATTTGATTCTCGAGCATGTTCGCGAACGATTAATTAAAAACATTTCCCAAGAAGGTGCTCAGGACGGTATGGATGGCGCACTTATCTGTTTTGATAAAACCACAAAAAAAATCACCTACGCTGCTGCGCATAACAATCCTGTAATAATTAAGAATAACGAATTAATCCAATTACCTGCCGACAAAATGCCAATCGGTAAAGGAGAAAAATTAGATAAATTTAGTCTGCATACAATTGAAGCATCAAGTAATGATATGATTTACTTTTTTACGGATGGATATGTCGACCAATTTGGAGGAGAGCATGGTAAAAAATTCAAATACAAACAATTACAAGAACTATTCATAAAAATCAATTCGGAAAGCCTTGAAAATCAAAAACAAACACTTTACAACTCCTTTGTTCAGTGGCAAGGAAATTTAGAACAAATTGATGACGTTTGTATCATCGGTATCCGACTATAATTTTGTAATTTTGCTACAGAATTAGAATTCAATTATTCATTTTTTAAACTACATTTTACTATGAAAAAAATTGCTTTGGCATTAATTATTGCCGCAGGAACTATGAGCACATTGGTTGCTCAAGAGTATAAAAAAGTGTTTTTTAAAACACAAACAGTTGAAACAAACGATGTAAAAGTGACGATTGATGGTGCTGTTGCAACTGCTCGTGAAACAAAATTCAAAATAAAAATCATCAATAAAACAAAAGATTACATAATATTCAAACCGAGCGAAAGTATTTTTAAAATTGGCGGTAAATCTTATAATCCAGTTGAAAAATGGGTAATCATTCGTCCCAACGATGACGGCTCTAGTGTTTTAAATATACCAGGAACCGAGTTTTTAGTAGCTGCCGATTATGATTTTGTATTAGAAGGTTTGTATCGTGTTAATACAAATTCTGGAAGTGTAGTTGCACCCGACTTCAAATTACCGGCATCACAAAATGAGTTTAAGGCAGGGAATTTTGCTGTTTCTCTGAAAGCAGCAAAAGTGAAAAAATTAACAGCTAGAACTGATGTTCCATTTGATGTAACTTACAATGGAGACAAAATTGGAATTTTTGAACCAAACAAAGTTGCTATGAAAATGCCTGATGGCAAAGAATATGCAAACTACCATTCAGATAAAAAACCAATTATTTTCGAAAAAGGAAAAACAGATGACTTTACTGTTGCTTGGAAAGATATTCCTACAACATCTGGTGATATGCAAAAAGATGAAATGACCATTTTATGGAGGGATGCATTCAAAGAAGTTACACCTGATAAAATGAAATCACAAAATTTAACCGTGATTTTTGATAAAGAAACGTCTGATTTAAAAGGAAAATAAAATAAAATGAAATATAAATCAATAATTATTGTTTTACTTTTACTGAATGTGAAGTTTATTTTTTCACAAAATAGTAATTTGTTAGTCTTCTCAAATAAAGTACAATCGGAAGAGCTAAAAAAATATAAGCAGATAGGAATTATTAGCCTAGATAAAAGTGCCCTTATAACACTTAACCTTTTTGAAAAAGAATATTATATATTTAAGTTCGATTCAGATTTATCCTTGATTCAGAAAGAGAAAATCCATTTAGGTAATCTTCAATCTGATATTAAATACCATAAATCATTGAAAATTGGCAAGAATAATTTTCTTTTATTTTCTGTAATTGAAGACACAAAAGAAATTTTTTACGCATTCAAACTAAATGAAGGAAATATTCAAATCAATGAAAATCCAATTGAAATATATAATGGTGGACGACTAGGATTTGTCCAATTCCAAAATAAGACTGAGGAGGACCAAAGCAATTTCTTTTTCACAAGATCATCAAATAATAAATCGAACTTTTTATTCTTGACAAGAAAAGAAAACACTTTAGATAACGACCGAATTAAACGTTTTGATGTAAAATTTGAATTTATACTGAACGTTTTTGATGAAAATTTAGACCTAAAATGGAGCAAAGAAATAGAACTCCCTTATTCATTAAAAGATTTAAATTTATTAGATGTATCATTGCAGGAAAATGGTGATGTCGCATTCGTTCTTAATCATGGGAGTAACATAAATGAGAGGTATTATTCAACAACTAAGTATGAAATCGAGATTCCCAAAACAGAACTTTTAATATTTAGTCCTAAGAATTCTAAAAGTATATCAATTTTAAAAGAAGATTTGTTTTGTCTAAATGCAATTACTACATCACTTAATGACGAAATTATTATTTCTGGTGTGGCATATACAAATCAAAAAATAATTGAAAAGTATTTTATATTTGTATATGACACTAAATCACAATCTAATAAATTATCGTTTCAAGAAATCCCCGAAACTTTTTTAAGTAAAATTAAAAACGATAATTATAGAATCGAATTAAATAAAATTCTAAATTGTTCAGACAATTCATTTGTTTTACTTTTTGAGCTGCGAAAAGAAAAACAATTAATTTCTGGCAAAAAAGGCTCAAATCACAACAGTTATTTTTTTAGAGATGATTTAAATTTAATTAAAATTTCAAATAACAAAACTCTTATCTTTAATAAAATCATTGAAAAACAACAACAAGATTTCGAATTAGATTATCTGTCGGTCTTTTCAATATTAAAGGAGGATAAGATTATTCTATTATATAACAATAGGTTTATTTCAGCAGACGAGACAAAAGTAGCTCAGGAAAATCTAGATAATTGTTTGAATGAAGTTTCAATTAATTCTACCGGAGATATAGAAAAACATTGCCACTCAAATTTTGAAAAGATTAATTCTAACGGAATTCGATTTGATAAAATTGTAATAAGTTCAAAAAGAGATAATATATTAGAATACAAAGGCAATAAGTATTTATTTATATCATTTCAATAACCCATCATGAAAAAAATACTAGTCGTTTATTACACGCAAACAGGCCAATTAAAAAGTGCTATCGATGCTACCTTAAAACCGTTTGAAAATAACAGCGACTATCAAATAACTTATCAGGAAATAAAAACAAAAACACCATACCCCTACCCTTGGAGCTACATGGAGTTTTTCGATATTTTTCCAGAAACCGTTCAAGGTGTACCGTGCGAATTAGAACCTTTTTCATTTAATCCCGATGAACACTACGACTTAGTTGTAATTGGCTACCAACCTTGGTTTTTAAGCATTTGCGTTCCAATAAATTCGTTCTTACAAACGAAAGAAGCAGAACAAGTATTAAAAAATAAAAATGTTGTTACAATTATTGCTTGTAGAAATATGTGGTTGGGCGGACAAGAAAAAATGAAAACCCACTTAAAACGTTTGCAAGCAAATTTAGTGGGCAATATCACATTTGTTGATAAATCAGCCAACTTAATAAGTTTGGTAACGGTTTTAGCGTTTGTATTGAAAGGGGTGAAAGAAAAATTCTTAGGTATATTCCCGAAATACGGTGTTTCGAATAAAGACCTTCAAGATGCTCCAAAGTTTGGTGAAGTAATAAAACAACACCTTGCTACAAATGATTTTACAAATCAACAAATCGAACTTAATAAATTAGGTGCTATCAATATTCGTGGAAACTTATTGCTAATGGAAGGAAGAGGTCGCGCTCTATTCCCACACTACGCAAAATTCATCACTAAAAAAGGACCGCAAGGTAGCAAAGAACGTAAATCACGTGTTCGAACCTTTGGAATTGTTCTGCCTACTGGTATTTTACTACTTTCACCAATTATTACCATTCTTTCCCGATTGGCTCCACTGCTTATGAAAAGTAAGTTCAAAAAAGAGGTCGATTATTACTCGCAGAACTCTCTTAGATAGAGGCATTGGGCTATTTAGTAAGATTTCTGAAAATAATCGTTTTTACTGCCTTTAAAATTGATTTATTCTATTATTTTTGTACTTTAACAATTGCTACGGCATAATTACAAGAAAAAACGCTTTTTAGAGTCTATGGATAAATCAGTTTACATTAATAGAATTTCAAAATTTTTGCCCGGAGCTCCTGTCAGCAATGACGAAATGGAAGAATATTTAGGTTTTGTAGGTGGCAAAAAATCTCGTTCGAAATCAATCGTTCTCAGAAATAATAAAATTACAAATCGTTATTATTCAAGAGATAAACAAGGAAATAGCACACATACCAATGCCGAATTAACTGCTGAAGCAATCAAAGGATTGTGTACCAACGGATTTAAATTGGATGATATTGAATTATTGACCAGCGGTACAACTTCTCCTGATCAAATATTACCAGCACATGGTGTTATGGTTCATGGTTTGTTAAAATCAAAACCTATTGAAACAATTACTTTTTCTGGTTCTTGTTGCTCTGGTATGAATGCATTGAAATATGCTTACATGTCGATCCTTACCGGAAATTCAAACAATGCGGTAACAACAGGTTCTGAGAAACTATCGACTTGGATGAGTGCTCAAACATTCGAAGAGGAAGCTACCAAACTAAACGAACTAGAAGAAAATCCTATTCTTGCTTTTGAAAAAGATTTTTTACGCTGGATGTTATCTGATGGTGCTGCGGCTACATTGCTTTCCAATAAACCTAATCCAGATGGATTGTCACTAAAAATTGAATGGATTGAAATCTGCTCGTTTGCTAGTGAAGTGGAAGCATGTATGTATGTTGGTGGTGAAAAAGATGCAGAAGGAAACCTACATGGTTGGAGTGAATACAAACCAAAGGAATGGCTAGAGAAATCAATCTTTGCTATGAAACAAGACACTCGCCTACTCGACTTACACATTGCTCAATTAGGCACAAAAAAATACGTTGAACTTTTCAAAAAACACAATGTTGATCCGAAGAGTATCGACTGGTTTTTACCGCATATTTCATCGGAATATTTCCGCTCTAAAGTGGATGATGAGATGAAAAAATACGGTGTTGAATTACCTCAAGAAAAATGGTTTGTAAACTTAACAAAAGTTGGAAACATTGGTGCTGCCTCTATTTTCCTTGCTATTGAAGAGTTAATGAATTCAGGTAAATTACAAAAAGGACAAAAAATTGCATTAACCGTTCCAGAAAGCGCACGCTTCTCTTACGCAAATGCATTGTTAACCGTTGTTTAGTTTATGCAAACACTAGAAAAGCCAATCATTGAAGGTGCTGCAGTTTCTGCACTCATCCCACAAAAACCACCCATCGAAATGGTGGATAAACTTTGGTTTAATGATGATACCACCACCATCTCCGGATTTTCAGTAAAAGCGGATAACATATTTTGTATGGATGGTGTTTTACGTGAACCAGGCATTGTTGAGAACATTGCTCAAACTGCTGCTTTACGTGTTGGCTATATGGTTTCCTTAATGGAACAAAATGGCGAAAAAGTAAATCCTCCAATTGGTTATATCGGTGCTATTAAACGATTAAACATTCATCAGTTACCTCCTGTTGGTTCCGAATTAAAAACAGAAGTAGTCATTCAACAAATTATTTTTGATGTAACACTGATTACTGGAAAAACAACCTTAAACGGTGAACCTGTTGCTGATTGCGAAATGAAAATTTTCCTTAAAAAGGATTAATCCATCAATGAACTCAAACGCTGCAATTGAAGTTACTAATCTGATAAAGATTTATAAAAATGCAGTGTCCCCTGCCGTAAACGACATTTCTCTTACCATCAACAAAGGTGCTATTTATGGTTTGCTTGGTCCTAATGGTGCTGGCAAAACAACCACCATTAGCATGTTGTGTGGCTTAATAAAACCCAGTAGTGGATCTGGTTTCGTTCAAGGTTTTAATCTGAATAATCAATTAGAAGAAATTAAAAAAAGTATTGGTGTGGTTCCTCAAGAAATTGCGCTCTACCCTACTTTAACAGCTTTCGAAAACCTTCAATACATCGGAAACATGTATGGTTTAAAAGGTGCTGACTTAAAACAAAAAATAGCCGAACATCTAAAAATAGTTGGATTAGATAACGTAAGCAACAAACGAATCGAAACATTCTCGGGTGGTATGAAACGCAGAATCAATTTGATTGCGGGCATATTACATACACCGAAAATTTTGTTTTTAGATGAACCAACTGTTGGTGTTGATGTTCAGTCAAGAAACATGATTACAGAGCATTTGCATTTGTTAAACAAACAAGGAATGACCATTGTGTATACCTCTCACTTGATGGAAGAAGCAGAAAATTTATGCTCCGACATTGCCATCATCGATACCGGAAAAATAATTACACAAGGCAAACCAAAAGAATTAATACAGCAACATAATTGTACGAATCTAGAACAATTGTTTTTGCAATTAACAGGTAAAAAATTAAGAGATTAACGTGCTACGTTTACTATCCACCATACGAAAAGAACTATTGATTCTTCTGCGCGACAGAGGTGGGTTGGCGATTATGTTCCTGATGCCCATGGCCATGATCACCATAATGGCATTGATACAAGATGCTCCTTTTAAAGATTACCAAGAAATGAAAATCCCATTGTTGCTGGTCAACAACGATACAGGTTCATTGGGTAAATCAATTGAAAAAGGATTAATCGATTCTAAAATATTTGAACTCAATAAAGAAACAATAGCGGATGATGTTGTTAAACAAAAAGTAAAAGCGGGCGACTTTGAAATTGGAATCATTATTCCTAAAAATGCTACAACACAACTTAATCAGAATGTAGATTTGTTTGTAACAAAAAAATTAGCTGCTGCTGGATTGGGCGATTCTACTGTTTCAGAAACGACAACAACAGAAGCTCTTAACCTGAGTATTCTCTTTGCTCCCGACACAAAAAAATCATTTAAAATTAGCATTCTCAATTCGCTCAAACAATCCACTTCTAAAATTGAGACACAAACCTTGCTTGCTTTTTTTAGCAAGGAACTTAATAAAGATTCGGAACAAATCAATAAAGAGGAACCTTTGGCTGAGTTTGTCAATTTTAATGAAGTCACCACCATTGAAACACCGACAGAAGCTTTGCAATTAAATTCGGTTCAGCACAATGTGCCTGCATGGACCATTTTTGGAATATTTTTTATTGTTATTTCCATGGCTGGAAGCATTATCAAAGAACGCGATGATGGAAGTTTTTTACGTATCCGTACCATGCCGGGCTCTTTTATGACAGTGCTTGCGGGTAAAATCACCGCTTACTTATTCATTACCATTATTCAAGCACTGCTCATGCTTTTAGTTGGAATGTACTTGCTGCCTTTACTTGGATTACCACATTTAATCATAGGTAACAGCCTACTCGGTATTGCCATCATTATTATTTGCACTGGATTAGCTGCTACCGGATTTGGAGTAATGGTGGGTACCATTTTTAAAACACATCAACAATCCTCTACCTTTGGTGCAGTGAGTGTGGTTATTCTTGCTGCATTGGGTGGTATCTGGGTTCCGGTGTATGTGATGCCCGAATCGGTGCGAATATTATCTGAGTTTTCTCCATTGTACTGGAGCTTAAGTGGTTTTCATAAATTGTTCCTTAACCAAGGAACAGCAATCAGTATTTTACCTTATGCTGGCAAACTAATCCTCTTTTTTGCTGCTACACTATCTATCTCCTTTTTTTACAATAAAAAGGATTAAAATTCATCTTATTTCAACCGATAAACTCCTCAATAAAATGAACTTTTGATAGCATTTTGTTGTTATATTTGGGTGCTTAAAAAATGAGTAAAAAAAACTAGCCCTATACCCATGGATTTAGAATTTAATAAGAACGAAGACAAAATGAATTTGCTGATTTCTGCGATGGAGCAAAAATTAGCAAAAATATATTTAGGTGGCGGCAAAGCGCGTATCGATAAACAACACGAACAAGGAAAACTTTCGGCTCGTGAACGCATCGAATTCCTAATTGATAAAGATTCAAAAACAATTGAAATTGGTGCTTTTGTTGGGGACGACATGTATAAAGAACATGGTGGATGTCCTGCAGGTGGTGTTGTAGTTGTTATTGGCTATGTAAGTGGCAAACAATGCATCATTGTTGCAAATGATGCGACAGTAAAAGCTGGTGCATGGTTTCCAATCACTGGAAAAAAGAATTTACGTGCGCAAGAAATTGCCATGGAAAATCGTTTACCAATTATCTACCTGGTAGATAGCGCTGGTGTTTACCTTCCTTTACAAGATGAAATTTTTCCGGATAAAGAAAATTTCGGACGCATTTTCCGCAACAACGCCATCATGAGTAGCATGGGCATTCTGCAAATTTCAGCAGTAATGGGCAGTTGTGTTGCTGGTGGTGCTTACCTTCCAATTATGAGCGATGAAGCCATGATTGTAGATAAAACTGGAAGTATCTTCTTAGCAGGTTCTTACTTAGTAAAAGCCGCTATTGGCGAAAATATTGACAATGAAACATTGGGTGGCGCTACTACTCATTGCGAAATATCTGGTGTTACCGACTATAAATGCAAAGATGACAAGGATTGTTTAACACGTATCCGCAACATCATGAGCAAAGTTGGTGATTTCGACAAAGCTGGTTTTAATCGCGAAAAAGCGGTTGAACCTAAGAAAGATCCAAAAGAAATGGTTGGAATTATTCCAGATACACGCGACAAGCAATACGATATGCAAGAAATCATTGCGCGCTTGGTTGATAATTCTGACTTTGAAGAATACAAAGAAGGTTACGGACAAAGTATTGTATGTGGTTTAGCACGTATTGATGGATGGGCTGTAGGAATTGTTGCAAATCAACGCAAAGTAGTGAAAACGAAAAAAGGTGAAATGCAATTTGGTGGTGTTATCTATAGTGATAGCGCTGATAAAGCAGCTCGCTTTATTATGAATTGTAATCAAAAGAAAATTCCATTGGTATTCTTGCAAGATGTAACTGGCTTTATGGTTGGATCTAAATCGGAACATGGTGGAATTATTAAAGATGGGGCTAAGTTGGTGAATGCAATGGCCAATTCGGTAGTTCCAAAATTCACAGTGGTAATCGGAAATAGCTACGGAGCAGGTAACTATGCCATGTGTGGAAAAGCTTACGACCCACGTTTAATTATTGGATGGCCTACCGCACAAATGGCGGTAATGGGTGGTGCACAAGCAGCAAAAGTGTTGGTACAAATAGAAGTGGCTTCTTTAAAAGCAAAAGGCGAAGAAATTACTCCTGAAAAAGAAGCAGAACTGTATAACAAAACAAAAGACCGTTACGACAGTCAGACAACACCATATTATGCTGCTGCACGTTTATGGATGGATGCTATTATCAATCCGTTAGATACGCGCAAATGGATATCGATGGGAATAGAAGCTGCTAACCATACTCCTATCACAAAAGCATACAATGTGGGAATTATTCAAACCTAAATTTTAGGTTTATTTATTAAATTAAAAATCTTATTTTTGCTCAATAATAATTAAACTATGACAAACAAAATTATAACGCCTCGCTTTTTATTTTTAACTGCAGTGATTTTAGTTGCTGCTATTACTCGTGTATTCCCTCACATTCCAAACTTTACTCCTATTGCTGCAATGGCATTGTTTGGTGGTGTTTATTACAGCAACAAAGCAATGGCATTCGTTATGCCATTAGTAGCAATGTTCATTAGTGATCTTTTATTAGAATTAACAACTGGTTGGGGATTCCACAACACAATGGTGTATGTATACGTTGGATTTATCTTAACAACCATGATTGGTTTTATGGTAAAACGTAATGTTACTATTACCTCAGTAGCTACAGGTTCAATTGTATCTTCTGTTGTATTCTTTATCATTACCAACTTTGGTGTATGGGCTGCTAGTGGATTTGTTGGAGGTGCAGCAGGATTAAGCACTACTTATGCTTTAGGTATTCCTTTCTTTGGTCCTACTTTAGCTGGTGACCTTTTCTTTAATGCCATTTTATTTGGTGCATTTTACTTGGTACAACTTAAAAAACCTGCTTTGATTAAAGCATAATTGAAAATAGAATTATAAAAAAAGCCTCGAACATTTGTTCGAGGCTTTTTTGTTTTATAACCTTATCCCCATCACCAATACATCATCTACTTGTGGTTCATCTTGTCTCCAGTTCAGATGTGCATATTGCAAAAAGGATTCCTGCTCCTCCATCTCCATCGATTGTGCCGATAATAAAAGTTCCTTGAACCGCTTCCTGTTAAACTTCTTTTTCAACTCGCCACCAAATTGATCGCAATACCCATCTGTAAAAAAGTAATAACTATCTCCTTGTTTCACATCAATGGTTGTGGTTGTAAATTCTTTTTCAGTATCTCCATAAAAACCAATTGGAAACCGACTGCCTTCAAATTCAATAAAGTCATTGTCGCGCACCAATAACATCGGACGAAATGCTCCTGCATACGATAACGTATTCTCCACAAAATCGAACACACCCAAGGCAACATCCATTCCATCGTTGGTAACAGAGCCATCTCCTTTTTTATTCAAAGCAACAAACAACTCTTCATCCAAGGCATACAATATTTCCGAAGGCTCTTCTATTCCTTTTTTTACAATCACTTCTTTTAAAATTCCATTCGCAATGATACTCATCAAAGCTCCCGGAACACCATGTCCAGTGCAATCCACTGCTGCAACGAATGCTTTATTGTTGCGCTGGTAAAAAAAATAATAATCACCACTTACCACATCCTTGGGCTGAAACAATACAAACGCATCTTTAAATGCAGCTTTTATTTTTTGAACATCGGGCAAGATTGCTTCTTGTATTCTACTTGCATACTGAATACTGTCCAACATATCTTTATTATGCTGAACCAATTCTTTGTTCTTTTCAAGCAATTGCTGCTCTGCCTTTTTTCTGTCTGTTATATCATGCCCTATTCCAACCAAACTGTTTTCTGGACCTTTCGATGTATTCCACAATATCCAACGGTCGCCACCAGTAGCCGTTTTTAATAAACGTTCGTAAGGAACAGTCGCTAATAAGGTATCTTGTTTTAGCTGTTGCAATGCCAATGCTTTTATATCAGCACGTTCGTATTCATTGTCACGCGTTAGATTCCACCATCCTTCACCCATCAACTGTTCTGGCTCAAATCCAAGAATACGTTTTGCAGAAGGACTAACATATTCTACTGCTCCGTATTTATTAACAACAACGATTAAGCTGTTTAACTTTTCAAGTATTGCATCAGTAACGAGTGACATAACAAAAATAATTTGTGGTTTTGCAACCGTAAATAAAATTCAAAAAAGAGATTGTGTGTTTGCCTAATTAGGCTTTGGGTAAGCTATTATCTACAAATAATTGTAGTGCGAATGACGCGTTTAATAGGCATATACGGGCTCATACCCTTCCAAGATCGGGAGGTAGTAGTTGGTAAATAACTTGTATGTACTTGTTGAGCCATTAATTATTTTGTTGCGACAAATGTATCGTTATTTTTTAAATTCCAAGAATTATTTTTTAAAAATGCAATTTCATCAAAAAATAAAAAGCCCCAATCACATACATGATGGGGCTTAAAAAGCACACAGGCTTTTTATCGCCTCTTAGCATTAAAGCCAAAAGAAGCGCCCATTCGAATGCCATCCTTACTTGGCACAACATATACATTTACGGGTATGTTTAATTTCCCTGATTTAAATGTTTTACCTGCAGCCACAATAAATCCTGCTTGTAATTCGTAAGAACCTCTACTATCCATTCTCTTTTCTATTCGGAAAGGATTTACCATGGTTGAATCATGATTGGTTGCCCAATCGCTTTCTAAATGCCAGTTATTGCTTTCATCAAAATAACCATTGGCTTTGTTTACCAATCCGAACGTTGGACCAAAAGCAATTTCCCATCCGTGTTTGTTATTTCTAAAACCATTCATAATGGTAATGCTCGGAATAAATACATTTTGATTGAATCCAGAAACGGTTGGCAAAAATTCAAACAAGGCTTGGTAATTTCCTTCGTTCAAGTATTGTACTTCGAACTGATAACCAAATTGAAACATCATTGGAAAGGAACCATAACCACCTTCGGAACGAGGTTTCTGAAGCACAGCGGCTGCTTCACCTGTAAAGTAAGCAAATCCACTTCTTGGTCCGGATAAATTCACACTCGTTTGATTGGGATTGTTGGTTGAACTCTCGAAATTGTTTTTCTTGGTAACATAGGCCAACAAAGGTTCTTCAACGAGCTTTCCAAACATTTGATGGATGGAAATTTTCACCATCGACTGTAATTCTTTTGGCAAATTCAAATATTCATTCACCTGCGTTTTTTCAATCTTAGCCGTTTTTACATCTATCAATCGGAAGGTTGCTACTACTGTTTCACCAATTAACTCTACACTACCAGTAAACATTTTATCGGAGTTTATGACGCTCCCTACTTCTACCAAACAAATTTTACCATAACAATTTGAAATGTTCAACTTGTTTTTTTCCACCACATACGATACATCGTAACGATCCATTACTTCAAACGTATCCAACTTCTCTAATTCTATTCGAACCATATTACCCATTTGCGTAGGATCAATCCCTAAGCCTTTACTATCTATATTTAATACCGTTACACTCGGTCTGTTGGTGCTTTTTGCCAAGGTTTTTTCCTGTGCATTGCTGATTGTTGTTATTACTACAAACAAAGCTAATAGCGACCAACGTTTTACGTTTAGCAGCCCTGAGTACAAATGGAATGTTTTTTCGCAATATTTTTCCAATACATTCAAATTCAAAAACAGCAATAAATTATCTGTTGAAATTTTTTCAGGTGATTTGTTCTTTAAACCGTCTGATGTTTTAGTTGATTTTTTCATAATTCGTATTTTTAATATTATTTTTTTAGTTTTTAATGTTTAGCCAATTGCATTGATGTTCCACAATACAAGGAGTAGTACAAGTAAAAAAAGGCTAATCGATTCTATTGTTTTTAATTCTTTTTTCATGTGAATAGAAATTAAATTGTTTGCCATTCTAACAGATTGTTTGCAAATTGTCGGAAATCAATTTTTCCAAGACTCGTAATTGCTATTGAAATAATCAGAGCTACCAAGCATAGCGTTAATACACTTGTTACTTTCGAGCTCGAGGTGATACTATTTGTTGCTTCTGTTTTCATGTTTTTATTTTTTAGATGGTTATTAATACTTTAGCATTGAATGCAACTCCTATTTTCATGGTAGGTAAAAAATTTACATTTGAAATGGTTAATACATGAATTCCTTTGCCATCATAAACATCCATCGAAAATTTAGGAGTCACTTTTTTAGCAGTTTCTTTAGTAGATAAATTATCCGCCTTTTTATTTTTAAATCGTAAATCAATTCGTGCTTCTTGTAATTGCTTTTTTAGGAATCCTACTTTTTCAAACGATGCTGATTGAGCATTTAATTTTGTAGATAAAATCAGTAGTAAAAATCCAAGTTGAATAAGTTGAGCTGCTTTCATGGTTTGTTTAATTTTCTGAAGCAAAACTACTACCTGTCCCTGGAGCCGGAAAACGGCATTCCGCTGTAGCTCAATAAAATCAATCACTTAGCGCAAAAAACGAACAGAAAACGGAAGACCCAATGGCTGTATTTGCATTTTTTGCAAATTCTTTTTGTATCTTTAGGAATAATTGCAAATAATAAGGATTGGGATTAGTAATTTATACCAAAGAATTATGGCAAAAAAAACAACAGAATCGGCTCAATTGGTGCTTATGCAGCGCTTAAAAGAAGCATTACCATCCAACATTTCGTT
>Ga0208626_1000174_pt1 | contig 26384 bp, 21 predicted proteins | sample LakWasMet10_HOW4_2_FD_183860 | JGI IMG/M metagenome (GOLD analysis project Ga0208626, IMG submission 183860) | Freshwater sediment methanotrophic microbial communities from Lake Washington under simulated oxygen tension - Sediment Metagenome... | ecosystem: Environmental > Aquatic > Freshwater >... | reverse complement strand
GTAAACCGAGCCGTAGCCGGTCGCCTCCGTACGTGCCAGCGAGCCGCCCCAGGGGATTTTTTTACCTGTCAGCACGCCATCAAAATTGCCTGTTAAACGCTTGTATTGACCATACATATAGCCGATCTCCCGGCCACCCACGCCAATGTCGCCAGCAGGCACATCGGTTGTCGGGCCGATGTAACGATACAGTTCCGTCATAAATGACTGACAGAATCGCATGATCTCGTTATCTGATTTGCCTTTGGGGTCAAAGTCGCTACCGCCCTTACCACCACCGATAGCCAGACCCGTTAGCGAGTTCTTGAATATCTGCTCAAAGCCCAGGAATTTAATGATACCCCCATAAACGCTCGGGTGAAAACGGATACCGCCTTTGTAAGGACCAATTGCCGAGTTGAACTGAACACGATAACCCTTATTGACCTGAACATGCCCCTTATCATCAATCCATGCCACACGGAACATGATCTGACGCTCAGGTTCCACGATACGCTCAATAATGCTATGTTTTCTGTATTTTGGATTTTTGTCCAGCAACGGACGCAGTGAAGTTAACACCTCATCAACCGCCTGATAGAACTCGAACTCTGCAGGGCCTGATTTTTTCAATCTGGCAATAGTATCTGCTACATATGGCATGCGCTTATTTCCCTTCATCAATATCAACACTGATAGCCAACCAGCATTAACACTTTGTTTATGATACGAATTATCTGCTACCGCATCGGCTGGCCTATATATTACGGCCACAAATCCGGATAATTGCACCATTATGGGAATAACATTTTGGTGCAATGCACCAAAATGTGCCAAGCGAAACATCGCTACTTTACTGCATATTGGTAGCGTCTGGCAACAGGCATGAGAAATTACTGTTGTTAATACAACAGGTTATTAATAGATGAAAAAGTATTTTACAGATCTGGCACAGAGCCATAGCGGGCGATTTTATCAGGTCAAAATCGCCCTTTAATGCGCTATTTTAGTGCAACAGCCTTGAACGCCGTTTTTGCGGCTTGAATTGTGAACGCAATATCGGCATCCGTATGCGCAGCAGAAACAAAGCCCGCCTCAAAAGCGGATGGCGCCAGATAAATACCGGCATCCAGCATCAGATGGAAGAATTGGTTAAATTGCTCTTTATTTGCTTGCATGACCTCAGCAAAACTCGTCGGACATTTTTCACTGAAATATAAACCAAACATGCCGCCCACACTTTGCGCGCTGAAAACGACACCGGCTTCTTTGGCGGCAGACACCAAACCATCCACCAGCTTTTGAGTCTGCACAGCCAGTTTCGCATGGAAATCAGGCGCCTGAAGCAACTTCAATGTTGCAAGGCCGGCAGTCACAGCAACCGGATTGCCCGATAACGTACCTGCCTGATACACCGCTCCCAAAGGCGCCAGACACTGCATAATATCCTTGCGGCCGCCAAAGGCACCTACCGGCAAGCCACCGCCGATGACTTTACCCAGAGTCGTAATGTCAGGCCTGATGTTATACAAAGCCTGCGCTCCGCCGAGATGAACACGGAAACCCGTCATCACTTCGTCAAAAATCAATACAGCGCCATGTTTGGTACACAGGTCGCGCAATGTTTGCAGAAACTCCATGTGCGGCACAACCAGGTTCATATTGCCGACCACCGGCTCGATAATGACGCAGGCGATTTCGTCACCAGTCGCTTCAAACAGGTCTTTCAACTGCTGCGTATTGTTATATTCAAGCGTCAGGGTATGCGCGGCGACTTCCGCCGGCACACCGGCAGAGCTAGGCTCGCCAAATGTCAGCAGACCAGAACCTGCTTTCACCAGCAAGGCATCCGAGTGGCCATGATAACAACCTTCAAACTTGACCAACTTGTTTCGACCGGTAAAGCCGCGTGCAACACGAATTGCACTCATCGTTGCTTCAGTGCCGCTGCTCACGAGGCGCACCTGCTCCATGCTCGGCACCAGCTTATTGATGAGTTCGGCTATTTCAAGTTCCAGCCCGGTTGGCGCACCGAATGACAGGCTATTTGCCGCCACTTCCTGCACAGCCTTAATAACTTCCGGGTGCGCATGTCCCAGAATCATCGGCCCCCATGAGTTGATGTAGTCGATATATTCCTTACCATCCACATCCCACAACCTGGAACCCAGCCCTTTTTTGAAAAAAACCGGCGTACCGCCCACACTACGGAAAGCCCGCACCGGTGAATTAACACCGCCAGGAATAAGTTGTTGCGATTTTTCAAATAACTGCTGGCTCTTAGATGTCATAAATTGTCTTTCAGGGTACCTTGTAATTGTTTTGTGTCATTAAATCGATTCCGCACTCGAGACCTTCGATCCATGAAATAAACTGGTTCACCATCGCCTTGCCTACAAACGGCCGGCCATGCTGCGGCACGATAGATTCAATATCCATGGTGCGTACCATGTTTGCCCAGAAGCGGCAGGCTTTATTGGAAGTCATATACCTTCTGTGAAAGCCTAGCATGGCAGGCAAGTGGGCGTTGAAATCCGTTACCGGTTCAATCGCCAGCTCAGCCGGCACCAGTGATGCCCCCAAGTCTCCGGAAAACAGGATTTTACTAGCTACGTCATAAAACTGGAAATTACCTTCCGAATGCAGGAAGTGCGCCGGCAATGCTTTAATAATGGTATTGCCCAGGTGTATATTCATGCCGGCATCCGGAATACCGATAATACGGTCATCCGTATTGCCCACACCGCAGAAGTGCGGCAAAAAACGCTCCCAGATGGCAGGTGCCAGCACTTTGCACTCGGTACCGATCATCCACTTATTGATAGATGCCACGATGTCCGGATCCTGATGCGAAGCCAGGATATATTCCAGCTTACGGAAATTAAAATATTTCCCCATGCCGACCATCAGGGCGTTATAGGTCATATTGCCGCCCGGATCAATCAATGCGCCATGCCCGTCTGTAACGATCAGGAACTGGTTGGACTGCACCGCCTCCGAAGAAGCCTTATCCGCCAAGTCATTGAATACTATACAAACATGACTGCCATTATTAAATAATTCTTTGGCCATTACAGACCTCTCCCATGTTAAGTGAAGGAAGATTATTTCACGGAATAAAATCTATCTATTTAATACACATCAAAAACTCGCGAAAAATCGCGGGCTGCTTGTGTAATTGATTCATCATCACCCGCATTAAACAAGGCACCGATCACGGCGATTGCATCAGCACCGGCTGTCACCGCCTGCGCAGCATTTTCCAGGGTGATACCGCCTATTGCAACCAACGGAATCTGTACAAGCCGCTTGGCTTCAGCAAACAAATTTAACGCAGCCACCGGTGCATTCGGCTTGGTACCAGATGCGAAGCACGCACCAAAAGCGGCATAGTCCGCACCTGCATTTGCAGCTGCCAGCGCCAGATCCAGCCGGTTATAACAGGACGCGCCCAAAATCTTATGCGCCCCCAGCCGGCTGCGCGCTTGTGCCAGGTTGCCGTCATCCGCTCCCAAATGTACGCCATCGGCATCCAACGTCAGGCAAAGCTTGATGGAATCATTGATGATGAAGGGCACCCGGTATTGCCTGCACAAAGGTAAAATAGCGCGCGCCTGCTGCGTTTGCAGCTTATGATCCGCGCGCTTGTTGCGATACTGCACGACGCTGACCCCGCCGCGCAGTGCCGCCTCGACTTTGGCGAGCAGCACATCAGTGTCTTGCTCATCCGGCGTAACGGCATATAAACCCTGAATTTTGCGGGAAGTCAGCACTGTCATACGATTGCTTCTAGTGTGCTTTTACACTGCCGTCACCGGGATTGATGACCGGATCTTCCTCATCACGCGCCCAGAACATACGGTCAGGAATATACTGCCCCATCCCAGGCCTGAAGCCATTCTTCAGAGTCTGCCATGTATATTCCTGCGCTTCCAGAACCGCTTCTTCGATACTCAGGCCATGCGCCATGCAAGCCGCGATCGCACTGGTGAGCGTACATCCGGAGCCATGATAACTACCTAGCAAACGCTCCCATTTATAGGACTTGATCAGCTTATCGTTACCATAAAGCGTATTCGTGACCTCCTGCGTACGCTCATGCGTACCGGTAATCAGCACATATTCGCTGCCCATTGCCAGCAACCGTCCTGCCGCATCATCCAGCGATGTCAACGCCACCTCATCAGTTTCATCCGCGTAGGCAAACCGGCGCGCCTCAAGGCTGTTCGGTGTAATCAGCGTGGCTTGCGGAAACAACAGTTCCGTCATCGCGCTCATCATTTCATCATTGGTAAACTCATCACCGCGGCCAGAAGTCAGAATAGGGTCTATCAACAGCGGCACATCAGGATAGTCCGCCATAATCTCGGCAATGACCGCAATATTCTCAACCGACCCAAGCAGGCCCAGCTTGAATGCGGAAACCTGCACATCTTCCAGGATCGCACGCGCCTGATCGTTCACCCAGTCTGCGTCCATCGCCAATACACCATCCACACCCACCGTATCCTGTGCAGTAATTGCAGTCACGACAGAAAGCGGGTGGCAGCCAATGCTGGCAAAGGTAAGAATATCAGCCTGCAGTCCTGCACCGCCGCTTGGGTCTGTACCCGCAAAAGTCATTACTGAAGGAGGTGCCTGATTAGCCATAATGTTTACCACTGATATCTGCTGAAAAGTTGGAGCGGGTGACGGGAATCGAACCCGCGTATCGAGCTTGGGAAGCTAGCGTTCTACCATTGAACTACACCCGCATATTGGGCAATTATACATTAACGCCACTAGCTGCATGCACTGCGTAACAATATCACCGTATACAAAATCGGCAATACTGCTCGCGCCTCCAACCCTGGCCTTATCCAAATCAACGATGGCTCACACAAGTGATTAGCGCGGCACCCAAATATCAAGGCTGGCTTAATTATGCGTTATCATTGCACTCATCACGGCTTACCTGCAACCTGCCAATTGTCGTTTACGGCCTGAATGAAATTAGAATAAATATTTTCTAACAACTTTGAAAATGGGTATTTTTTATGAAAAAAAACATTATCTACACACTTGGCATAATGTTTTTGATTTTTTCATCAATCACTTTTACCCAAACATTCAACCACATATTGTTGATGCAGGCTTTTAAGGAAAATTCCGGTGCCACAGAGTCCCTGCCTGCAGAGATCATCCATTTAAATTCCCTGATTGCCAAAAATGAACTCCGGAAATTCAACCTGGCTGGCGTATTGAATGACAATGCGCTTTTGCATCAACGGGCGGTCGAATATGCCTACCCCGCCAGACTGGATGCAAACGCCAAGGATGTTTTCACCCTCACTGGAACAGCACTTAAAAGCAATTGCCGATGGATTGATCATCAAGAAAATGTAGAACATCATGTTTGCGAATAAACCCCGCGAAGAACAGACGCTATGGCTAGCAACCGCGCTATGCCTGATTTTTATCGCCAATCAGTACTTATGGCTGCTTAATTTCACCTATATCAGCAGTGCTGCCATTGGTTTATCAATTTTAACTGCCTTGTTCCTCATCATCAGGTCTGCCAAAGCAAATCCACAAGTTGCTTTTGTGCTACTGGTTTTCTGCTTCCTGGCCATCATGACGCTCGGGGCAGCCACCACGGCCTGGGATGCGAGGTCTATCTGGTTATTCCATGCCAAGCGGATCTACCTGGATGATCATTTACTCGCCCAGCTGGATAATTACGCAGCATTCAGCCATAACGATTACCCCGTCATGCTTCCTGCACTCAGTGCGACATTGGCAAGAATCGTGGGCCATTGGAACGAGATATTCCCCAAAGCCGGCAACGTATTTTTTATATTGCCGCCGTTACTTGTGGTTGCCGCGACTTTCGGCACCCTGAGGCTCACGCTGCTGTTCGTCACCGGTTTGTTCTTAATCGTTGGCGACCTGCTTACAAACGGTTTTATGGATGGAATATTGTCCTTGTATATTGTTGCAACCATGATACTTTTATCCATGCTGTTTCTTGGGTGGCAGGCAAATCTTAAAGCCAGCAAAAGCACATTGTCAGTTGCAGCGATGGCACATCTGGCTGTGCTGATCGGCGTCAAGAATGAAGGCACGATGGCGGCCGTGATCATTCTGTTCTGCTTGCTGCTGACTTTGGCAATCAACAGGAAACGCATCGATATTTCGAAGTTACTGCTGATATTCACACCTGCTTTTATCATGTCCGGGCTGTGGCTGCTGCTTTGTTATCTGCACGGCGTTGGTAACGACATTGCCACAAGCGGCAGCTTTATGGGTACATTCACAACTCGAATAACCGATGTTAAAAGCGCAGGGTTAATCTCAATCGCCTTGTATTGCCAGAAATGGCTTTTGTTTCTGCCGCTAGCGATATGGTCAATCCATGTTTACCGCAAAAACCAGCAAGCCGTTGATGCAGCCAGTTTTCTATTAAGATTCGGTTTGCTGTATTCATTCAGCCTGTTCCTGATATACCTGGGCTCACCCCATAACCTGGAATGGCACCTGGCGACTTCTGCAGTCAGGACAATGCTGCCGGTGACGCTTACTTTCATGACCTGCCTTCTGATGCTCTACGCTGAAAACACATCCATCAGCACGGATGCAACCGCCTCTGCACCCTGATGCCAAAAACACACAGGTTCGGCAGCCTTCTGAAGGCCTTCAGAACTCCAGCGGATTTACATCGACCGCCCACCTGACTTTTGCGGCCAGCTTATGCGCTCTCATCTGGCTAACCAGCTGCTTCAGCAACTGGTGCAAGGCTGGCCGCTGCTTCGCCTGCATCAGGACATAGCCGCGTTCCATGCCTTTCAGGCGCTCCATCTGCGGCCTGACCGGGTCATACACCTGCACCTGCTCGGTCAGGCTGCGCGCCAGTGCGAACGCAAGCTGCAGAAATTGCTGCACCAGCAGGTAATCATTGGCCTCCGCACGCAGCAGAGCCGTGAACACATAAGGCGGGAACTGCATCTGCTCCCGCTCTTCCAGTAAAACATTGGCATAGCTCTCATAATCCTGAATACGCAAAGCATTAAACAGGGCATGATCCGGAAACTGTGTCTGGATGATCACCTGTCCGGCTTTATCGGCACGCCCGGCACGGCCTGCCACCTGCATCAGCTGCGCGAACAGGCGCTCACTGGCGCGGAAATCGGGGCTATGCAATGCGCTGTCGGTATCAATCACGCCAACCAGGGTCAGATTCGGAAAATCATGCCCCTTAGCCAGCATTTGCGTGCCAACGAGAATATCGATCTCCTGGCCATGAACGCGATCCAGAATCTCGACCAGCGCATTTTTTCGGCTGATGCTGTCACGGTCGACCCGTGCAATGCGCGCAGTCGGCAGCAATTGTGCCAAAGTATGCTCCAGCCGCTGCGTACCCTGCCCGGTGGGATGCAGGTCTGCATCACCGCAAGCCGGGCATTGATGCGGTATGCGCTGCTCATGGCCGCAATGATGGCAGCGCAGCTTTCTTTGCGACAGATGCACCACCAGGCGGCTGCTGCAGCGGCTGCATGGTGCGATCCAGTGGCAAGCCGAGCATAGCAGTACCGGCGAATATCCGCGTCGGTTAATAAACAGCAGTGACTGCTCCTTACGCTCCAGCCTTAAGCGCAACCCTGCGATGAGCTGGGGGGTGAGGCCATGCTGCAAATTCACTTTAGTCGTGTCTATGCAGTCTATCTGCGGCAGCTGCGCAGCCGTTACCGCACGCTCTCTCAAGCGCAGCAAGCCATAGCGGCTGGCTGGCTTGGGGTTCACTGTTGCGTTGTACCAGGTTTCCAGCGCGGGCGTCGCAGATCCCAACACAACCGGAATGTTCAAGCGCTTGGCGCGCACCATCGCCACATCACGTGCGTGATAACGCATGCTGTCTTGCTGCTTATAGGAATTATCATGCTCTTCATCAATGATGATAAGCTTTAAATCAGGCAAGGGCGTGAAAATGGAAAGTCGCGTGCCGATGATGATTCTTGCAGCGCCGGACTGCGCAAGCTGCCAATGATGCAAGCGCTCACTTTCGCTAAGATTGCTGTGCAAACTGACTAAAGGAAAATCAGGCAGACGGCTCCTGAAACGCGCTTCCAACTGTGGGGTCAGATTAATTTCAGGCACCAGCACCAGCACTTGGGCATTACCCTGCTGCAGAACGCGCTGCAACAGCCGGATGTAAACTTCAGTCTTACCGCTGCCGGTAATCCCATACAACAGCCATGCCTTAAACACACCGAACCCGGCAATAATCTGCTGCACCGCCTCTAGCTGCCCCGCATTTAACGGTGGCTCTACGGCCTCCGCCATCGGCACCATGCGCTGCAATGCCGGCACCTGCTCGCTGCTGGCATAACCCAAATCCACCAGCGCTTTTGCGGCCTTACGCGCAGTGGCGGAAATATCATCCAGCTCGGCCTCTGTCAACCGACTCGATTCCTGCAAAGCAGATAAAACATTGCGCAATACTTTCTGTTTCTTTGCGATTTGCTCAACATCAGCCGCACGGCCCGCGTCTGTCAGCTGATAAAGATATTGCTTGCGTGAAACTGCGGGGGCTATCTGGCGTAAACGCGCGGGGAATGAGGATAGCAAGGCCTGGCCAAACGGGTGCTGATAATAATCAGCGCTGAATTTAATCAGGCTCAGCATTTCGGCATCCAGCGGTGTTTCTTCGACAAACGCCTGCAGCACGGGCTTGAGTTTCTCTATCGCGATATCGCTGCTGCTGGCAACCTCCATCACGATGCCGATCTGGTTACGGCTGCCGAACGGCACCAGCACACGCTGGCCGACCTGCACGTCAAGATCGCCGCTCAGGTAGTCAAACAAACGATCCAGCGGTACATCAAGGGCGATTTTGAGGATAGATTGAGCCAAAATTGTTTGAATAATGTATGTTTAAAGAAAAAATGACAGCAGTAGGTTAAAATAACCCTTTTAGATTTTATGCAATTATTGTGAAAACACATCTTACCCAATTATTAACAAGCGCCGCAAAATCAATCGCACCGGACATGGCCGATTTAAACATCGTGCTGGAACGCCCGAAATCAGCGGAACATGGTGATTTTGCCACAAATCTGGCACTTGTTCTGGCCAAACCGCTAAAACAGAATCCACGCGTCATTGCCACGCAGATTATCGATGCACTGCCAGCCAGTGAGTATATTGCTAAAACCGAAATCGCCGGCGCCGGCTTCATCAACTTCTTTTTGAATCCTCAATCCAAGCAGGTGGTGATCAAAGAAGTACTCAAAGCCGGTGAGCAGTACGGCCGCAACAATAGCGGCAACCGGCAGAAGGTGCAGGTTGAGTTCGTATCTGCCAACCCGACAGGCCCACTGCACGTCGGCCACGGTCGTGGGGCAGCAGTCGGCGATTGCTTGGCCCGTCTGCTGGACGCAAATGGCTGGGATGTGACTCGGGAGTTCTACTACAACGATGCCGGCGCACAGATCGATAACCTGACCATTTCTGTACTGGCACGCTGCAAAGGCATTTCAACCGAACATGAAAGCTTCCCTGAAAATGGCTATCGCGGCGAATATATCAATGACATTGCTGCCGCCTTCCTGACTAAACATACCGTCATTGCTGATGATATTGAAGTGACCGCCAGCGGCGACATCAATGATCTGGAATCAATCCGCGCCTTCAGCGTAGCTTACCTGCGTCATGAGCAGGATCTGGATTTGAAAGCATTCCAGATCAAATTTGATGTGTTCTCACTGGAAAGCGCACTCTACAAGAACGGCAGGGTCGATCAAACCGTACAAGCACTGATCAACAGTGGACACACCTATGAAGAAAACGATGCGCTGTGGCTCAAAACCACAAACTTCGGTGATGACAAAGACCGCGTCATGCGCAAAACCGACGGCGGATACACCTACTTTGTGCCGGATGTCGCTTACCATGCAGAAAAATGGGAGCGCGGCTTTGTTCGCGTCATTAACGAACAGGGTGCCGATCACCACAGCACCATCACGCGCGTGCGCGCCGGCCTGCAAGCACTGAATGCCGGCATCCCGCAAGGCTGGCCTGACTACGTGCTGCACCAGATGGTCACCGTAATGCGCGGCGGGGAAGAGGTCAAGCTCTCGAAACGTGCCGGCAGTTATGTCACCTTGCGCGACCTGATTGAAGAAGTAGGCTGCGACGCAACCAGATATTTCCTGGCTGCGCGCCGTGCCGACTCGCAACTGGTATTTGATATTGACCTGGCACGCAGCCAGAGCAATGACAACCCGGTTTACTATATTCAATATGCGCATGCCCGGATCTGCAGCGTACTCGGCCAGTGGGGCGGTGATGCCGCAAGCCTGGCTTTATCAGACCTGACACCGCTGGATAATGCGCACGAGGCCGCATTGATGCAGCGCCTGGGCGAATATCCGGAAATTGTTGCCAATGCTGCCACTGAACTGGCACCGCATACCATTGCCAACTATCTGAAAGAATTGGCGAGCGACCTGCACAGTTATTACAATGAATATAAATTCCTGATTGATGATGAACCGCTTAAACTGGCGCGACTGAGCCTGATTCGAGCAACGCAGCAGGTACTTAGAAATGGCCTGGATTTACTCGGCGTTGAAGCCAGACAAAAAATGTAACTTCAATTTCAATGTAATGAATAAATAAATTGAATGGAAGATAAGGATTCATAAATGAGCAGAGATTACAAACCTAGTCCGGAACGTAGTAAAAGACAGAATAAAGGCAGCCCTTTCTTTTCCGGTTTATTGGTCGGATTTTTACTGGGTGTTGCGACGTCATTAGCGGTCGTTATGTACATCAAAGGCGGCAAAAGCCCATTTGCCGAACAGTCTGTCGCTAAAAGGCCGCTGGCTGAGAAAATCGCTGAGGATGCCAAAAAATCGGCAGATGCCACTGATAAAACATCGGCAGATACTACCGCGGATAACGGCGATAAAACCCGTTTTGATTTTTACACCATTCTGCCAGGCAGTGAGAGCAAGGTAACAACAGAAGAGCTGAACATCAAAGAGCAGCAGCCACAACCGGTGGTGCAGTACACCTATTACCTGCAAGTCGGTGCCTTTCAAACTAGTGAAGAAGCCGACAACATGAAAGCCAAGCTTGCCCTGCAAGGTTTCGAGGCTGTAGTGCAAACCGCTACCATCCCCGATAAAGGCGTATGGCATCGTGTGCGTGTCGGCCCGCTGAATAACCTGGATGACATCAATAAAGCCAAAAACGACCTTGCCGCCAATGGCTTTAAGGCTGACCTCATCAAAGTGAATAACGAAAACCAATAGCCAAAAGCAAAGACTTTATCGTATAAATTTTGCATTGGCGTAAGGAACGTTTATGCAGTTTGTCAGCCAAACGCCAAGACAATACGTTGTGTTAACTGCCATGTTTTAAAGATGTCGATTCAAACGATCGGTTGAAAACCGTAAAAAATAACAAAACAGTACTAAACAAATAGTTCAAAAGGAAAATTTAATGAAAAAGCTATTCGCCGCCTTAATGTTGCTGGCCTCATTCAATGTAATGGCAGCAGATCCGGAAATGGGCAAAGACTTTGATAGAACCGTACAGGCCATTCCTAACGACAACCCTGCCAAAATTGAAGTTGTGGAGCTGTTCTGGTATGGCTGCGGCCACTGCCACCACATGGAAACGCCGTTAAACGCATGGGTAAAGAAACTGCCTGCCGATGTAACATTCAAGCGTGTTCCAGGTTTGCCTAATGCATCATGGGCGCCTATGGCCAAGGCTTACTACGCCATGGAAACACTGGGTGTATTGCAAAAACTGCACACACCGCTATTTGATGCAATTCACAAACAAAAAACACTGAACCCTACCGATGAAAAAGCAGCGATTGACTGGGTAACCAAACAAAGCGGCTTGGACAAAATCAAGGTGGAAGAAGCATTTAACTCTTTCTCAACCAATGCCAACCTGAAGCGTGCTGCAAATGTGTTCCGTGCATCAGGCGCGACTGGCGTGCCTAGCCTCATCATCAATGGCCAGTTCATCACCTCAAGCACCATGGCCGGCAACAATGATGCCGCTTTAAGAACCGTTGATTACATCATCAACAACATCCGTGCCGACAAAGCAAAAACCGCGAAAAAATAAAATGCACTAAACGGCAGCAAATTTTACATACGCTGCATTTTAACTGCGGATACCAACCCGTTTTTACCTCACTGTAAAAACGGGTTTTTTTATATGTTCCAGAGTAAGGATTTTGTATGAAAGTTTTTATTACCGGCGCCTCCAGTGGCATAGGCGAAGCAATTGCCCATGAATATGCACAAAGATATAAGAACGAAAACGTGACTATAGGTATAGTATCCAGAAGGAGTGAGCGCTTACAAAAACTAAAACTTGCGCTGGAAAAAAATCACCGCACAACATGTGCCGTTTATGCGCTTGATGTTCGCGATGACCAAGCGCTGGCAAAAGCCGCCGCAGATTTCATACAGCAGCAAGGCGTTCCCGATGTCGTGATTGCGAGCGCTGGTGTCAGCAGCGGCACGCTGACAGAAAAACAGGAAGACATCGCTACATTTCAGGTGGTCATGGACATTAACGTAATGGGCATGGTGCATAGCTTTCAGCCATTCATTAAGGCCATGCGCAACGCCGGAAAAGGGCAGCTGGTAGGCATTGCCAGCGTCGCCGGAGTGCGTGGCCTGCCGGGCGCAGGCGCTTACAGCGCCTCAAAGGCAGCAACCATCGCTTACCTCGAAAGCCTGCGTGTGGAAATGTCACACCATAACATTGCGGTGACAACCATCGCGCCAGGCTATATCCGCACACCGATGACCGACATCAACACTTACAGCATGCCGTTCTTAATGGATGCAGACGTTGCGGCACATAAATTTGTAAACGCCATCGAAAACAAACGGCGCTTTGTCGTGATTCCCTGGCAGATGGGCTGGGTAGCAAGACTGATGCGCTTGATTCCACCAGTATTATGGGACCTTCTGGCAAAGAATGCGCCGCATAAGCCTAGAATTGGAATTGAATAGCAATCAGCCGCCGATGCACGCTGATAGAACCGGTCATTGCAAGCCGTAAGGCGTGGCAATCCAGCTCAATTAAAAAGCTGCGCTGCTACAACAGATATTAAAAACATCTGGATCGCCACGGGCTCTGCCCTCGCGATGACGGTGTTGGGCTTTATCCGTGTTTATCTGCGTGCATCTGTGGCTATAATGATTTTTACTGGGTAATCGGTTTGTAGCGGATGCGTTTTGGCTTCGCGCCTTTGGCGCCGAACTTGCCATCACACCAATCATAGGTGCTTCAGCGCCATGATTGGTGGGGAAGTCCCTTGCGGTCTCTAGGGCTTAGTTTCGGCGGACATGCCATCACGTGTGAATAATGCACTTTAGTGCATATATTCCACGGGGAAGACCCTTGCGGTTTGAGGGTACGGAAGGCTTTTTAGCAAATGAAGCGAATGGTTAACGGGTAATCGGTTTGTAGCGGATGCGTTTTGGCTTTGCGCCTTCCTCACCCAAACGTTTACGTTTATCCGCCTCATATTCCTGATAGTTACCGTTAAAGAACGTCCATTGCGACTCGCCCTCGGCTGCCAGGATATGGGTAGCGATACGGTCCAGGAACCAGCGGTCATGCGAGATCACCAGTACAGAGCCGGCAAATTCCAATAAGGCATCTTCCAGGGCGCGCAGTGTTTCTACGTCCAGGTCATTCGACGGTTCATCCAGCAGCAATACATTGCCGCCGGAAATCAGTGTTTTAGCCAGGTGCAGGCGGCCACGTTCACCACCTGACAGTTGACCTACGATTTTCTGCTGGTCACCGCCCTTGAAGTTAAAGCGCCCGATATAAGCACGGGAGGGCGTTTCATAACGACCCACGGTCAGGATATCCGAACCGCCTGAGATTTCATCAAATACCGACTTGTCGCTGCTCAGGTCATCACGGCTTTGGTCAACATAAGCCAGTTTAACGGTCTGGCCTATTTTCACAGTACCGCTATCCGGCTGTTCTTTGCCGGTGATCATTTTGAACAAGGTAGATTTACCGGCGCCGTTCGGGCCAATGATGCCGACAATGGCACCTGCCGGGATACTGAAACTCAGGTTATCAATCAGCAGGCGGTCTTTAAATGCTTTGCTTACACCGTCAAACTCAATGACCTGGTCACCTAAACGCTCACCGGCAGGAATGAAAATCTCCTGCGTCTCGTTGCGTTTCTGGTATTCGGCACTTGCCAGCTCCTCATAGCGGGCAATACGCGCCTTGCTCTTGGCCTGACGTGCTTTCGGATTCTGGCGTACCCACTCCAATTCGGTATTCAGCGCTTTACGGCGTGATGACTCCTGGGATTCTTCCAGTGCTAAACGTGCCTGTTTCTGATCCAGCCAGCTTGAGTAATTGCCTTTCCACGGAATACCATGGCCTCGATCCAGTTCCAGTATCCATTCGGCAGCATTATCAAGGAAGTATCGGTCATGCGTGACCGCCACTACGGTGCCGGGGAAGCGCACCAGGAACTGCTCCAGCCATTCCACCGATTCAGCATCCAGATGGTTGGTTGGCTCATCCAGCAGCAGCATATCCGGTTTGGATAATAACAATTTACACAAAGCCACACGGCGCTTCTCACCGCCTGAAAGCGGGCCGATCTTTGCATCCCATGCCGGCAGGCGCAACGCATCAGCCGCCACCTCGAGCTGATGCTCGACATCGGAGCCGCTGGCCGCAATGATGTTTTCATACTTGGCCTGTTCTTCAGCCAGTTTGTCGAAATCCGCGTCCGGGTCTGCATAGGCCGCATACACTTCTTCCAGCTTCTGTTTGGCCTGCATGACCTCACCCATGCCGGATTCAACCTCTTCGCGCACGGTTTTCTCTGCATCCAGCTGCGGCTCCTGTGGCAGGTAACCGATGGAAATACCCGGCTGCCATTGCACTTCACCCTCGAACTCTTTATCCACGCCCGCCATGATGCGCAGCACGGTAGATTTACCGGAACCGTTCAGGCCCAGCAAACCAATTTTGGCACCCGGGAAAAAAGACAGCGAGATGTCTTTAATGATCTGTTTTTTAGGAGGGACGATTTTGCTCACGCGGAGCATGGACATTACATACTGGGCCATAACTGAACTTTACTGGATTACAAAGAGTGAAAGCTTAACAGAAACCAGGCCATATAAGGTAGCGCGTACATCCCTCAGCAGGGCTTATGCGTATAATGTATTCACTTTAAATTAACCGGATAATCCACTTCAGTAGAATCTATGGCTATTAAATCAACAATATACAAAGTCGACCTGCAAATCGCGGATATGGATCGTCATTACTATGCGCAGCACAGCCTGACGCTGGCAAGGCACCCTTCGGAAACCGACGAGCGCCTCATGGTACGCCTGATTGCTTTTATGCTTTATGCCAATGAAACCCTGACTTTCGGCAAGGGGTTAAGCGATGATGATGAACCGGATTTATGGCAGAAAGACCTGACCGGCGCCATTGAGCTATGGATAGATGTAGGGTTGCCGGACGAGCGCGAAGTACGCAAAGCGTGCGGACGCTCTGCGCAGGTCGTAGTCGTGCTGTATGGCGGCCGCATTGCAGATATGTGGTGGGACAACAACAAAAAAGCGCTGCTGAAACAGCACAACCTGACCGTGATTAACCTGCCGGATACGGATACCATTACAGACATCGCATCACGCGGCATGTCGATAAGCTGCACGATCCAGGACAAACAGATCCTGCTGGGACATGCTAGCGGCAGCGTAGAAATCAACCCGGTGACCCTGAAGTAGCATATTCGATACAATCCCTGCCGGATACACACAATCAGGATACGGATATAGATGCAACCGCCTTCATCTGCGAGTATCATGATTCGTATAGTAACGATATCACTGAATACAGATCCGGAGAGATGATAGATGAGTGCAGCTCCTGTAAAACCAAGCCGCAAAGAACTTGAGGATATCCATGCCTACTGGCGTGCCTGCTGTTATCTTGCCGCTGGCATGATTTACCTGCGCGATAATCCGCTATTGAAAGTGCCTTTGCGCGAAGATCACATCAAGAGCCGCCTGCTGGGGCACTGGGGGTCAAGCCCGGGACTGGCATTCACCTACACGCACCTTAACCGCCTCATCAACAAATACGACCTCGAAGCTATTTTCCTTGCTGGCCCCGGCCATGGCGCGCCGGGTATGCTGGGACCTGTCTACCTTGAAGGCACTTACAGCGAAGTCTACCCAAACAAGGGTGAAGATGAAGCGGGCATGAAGCACTTTTTCAAGGAGTTCTCTTTCCCCGGCGGCATCGGCAGTCACTGCACTCCCGAGCTGCCCGGCTCCATCCATGAAGGCGGCGAGCTGGGTTACAGCGTTTCCCATGCCTTCGGCGCCGCTTACGATAACCCGGATCTGCTGGTCACCGTCATGGTCGGCGATGGCGAATCAGAAACCGGGCCGCTGGCTACCTCCTGGCATTCCAACAAGTTTTTGAACCCGATACGTGATGGTGCAGTGCTGCCGGTGCTGCATCTTAATGGCTACAAGATCAATAACCCGACCTTGTTATCACGGATTTCCCACGATGAACTCGATAACCTGTTCAAAGGCTATGGCTGGACTCCACATTTCGTAGAAGGCAGCGACCCGATGGAGATGCATGCCAAGATGGCGGAAACCATGGAGCAATGCGTGCTGGAAATCCGCCGCCTGCAGCAGGAAGCGCGCAGCAGCGGCAAGCCCATGCGCCCACGCTGGCCGATGATCATCCTGCGCACGCCCAAAGGCTGGACCGGCCCGAAAGAAGTTGATGGCCACAAGGTGGAAGGCTTCTGGCGCGCGCATCAAGTGCCGCTAGGCAGTGTCATTGGCAACCCACAGCACCTGCAACAGCTGGAACAATGGCTGCGCAGCTATAAACCGGAAGAACTTTTCGATACGTCCGGCAGGCTCAAAGCCGACCTCAGGGCGCTTGCCCCCAAAGGCACACGCCGCATGAGCGCCAACCCGGTGGCCAACGGCGGATTGATACGCAAAGAATTGCGTATGCCGGACTACCGGGACTATGCCGCAAAGCTGCCGGCACCAGGCAAGGTGAGTGCAGGCAATACACATGCACTGGGTGAGTTTTTGCGCGACATCATGAACAACAATATGGATAACTTCCGTGTGTTTGGTCCGGATGAGAACACTTCCAACAAACTGGATAGCGTGTACGAGGTAAGCAAAAAAACCTGGCTGGCAGATTATCTGCCGGAAGATGCTGACGGCGGCGAGCTGTCACCCGATGGCCGCGTCATGGAAATGCTGTCAGAACACACGCTGGAAGGCTGGCTGGAAGGCTACCTGCTCAGTGGCCGCCATGGCTTCTTTTCCACTTACGAGGCCTTTGTGCATGTGATTGATTCCATGTTCAACCAGCATGCCAAATGGCTGGCCATGTGCAAGGCGGTGCCCTGGCGGGCGCCGGTCTCATCGCTCAACCTGCTCATCACTTCAACGGTATGGCGCCAGGATCACAACGGCTTCACCCATCAGGATCCCGGCTTTCTGGATGTGGTGCTTAACAAGAGCCCTGACGTCACACGCATTTACCTGCCACCCGATGTGAACTGCCTGTTATCGGTCGCTGACCATTGCCTGAAAAGCACCGATTACATCAACGTGATTGTTGCCGATAAGCAGAAACACCTGCAATACTTGGATATGGATGCCGCGATTAAACACTGCACCAAGGGCCTGGGTATCTGGGAGTGGGCAAGCAATGACGGCGATACCGAACCTGATGTAGTCATGGCATGTGCCGGGGATATTCCGACCAAAGAGGCACTGGCGGCCGTTGTGCTGCTGCGCGAGCATTTTCCGCAGCTCAAGGTTCGCTTCATCAATGTGGTCGACCTGTACAAACTGACCCCATCCCATGAGCATCCGCATGGCTTATCAGACGATGATTTTGATAGCCTGTTCACTGTCGACAAGCCGATCATTTTCAACTTCCACGGTTACCCCTGGCTGATCCACCGCATGGCTTATCGCCGCACCAACCATCGTAACCTGCACGTTCGCGGCTACAAGGAAAAAGGCAGCATCAATACGCCGCTCGAGCTTGCGATCCAGAATCAGATTGACCGCTACAGCCTGGTCATGAGCGTGATCGACCATATTCCGGCACTGCACGTGGCTGGTGCGCACGTGAAGGAAAAAATGCGCAACAAGCAGATAGAATGCTGCCAGTACGCCTATGAACACGGAGTTGACCTGCCGGAAGCCGGTGACTGGACGTGGCCGTATTGAGGGCACTTCTAACAATGCAGAGTTTGGGATGCAGTACGAGGCGCACGGAACGCAGAAACTGAGATAGTATACTGAATACAGCGAGGTTTCGAGTACCGCGCAACGCTGTAATGCACCCAAAGAATGTATTGATAGGAGTGCCCTTGAGCATACTGACCATCAATTGCGGCTCATCCAGCCTGAAAGCCAGTCTGTTTGCCAGCAACGGTAGCAGGCGCGACTTTCGCTATGAGCATATCAGCGATGATAGAACGCACAGCCTGCACGATGCCTTTAAAAACCTGCTTTATGACCTGGGGTCTGATAAACCGGCAACAGTAGGCCACCGCTTTGTGCATGGTGGTGACATTGCCGATGCCGCCCGTATTATTGATGATGCCGAACGCGCCCGCCTCAACAGCCTGGTTCATCTGGCGCCTTTGCACATGCCCAGCAACCTGCTCGGGCTTGATCTGTGCAGCAGGCTCTTTGACGTGCCGCAGATTGCCTGTTTTGACACGGCTTTCCATGCCGGGATGCCTGCGCTCTCTAAACGTTTGCCAATACCAAGCGGACTGAACCTGCACCGCTTCGGCTTTCATGGCATTAACTATGCCTATATTGCCAAAACTCTGCCGGACATGATTGGTGAAATCGCTTACAAAAAGGTGATTGTCGCGCATCTGGGCAGCGGTGCCAGCCTGTGCCTGATGGAGAACCTGAAGTCTGTCGACACCACCATGGGCTATACACCGGCAGGCGGCATCACCATGGGCACGCGCAGCGGCGACCTCGACCCCGGCGTCATGCTGGAACTGGCCAAACACTATAGCCCAGCGCAACTGAACGACATCGTGTTCCACAAAATGGGGCTGCTGGCACTCTCCGAGGGGGAGAGTGCCGAAATGCAAGTCCTGCTTACGAGCCCAAGCAGGCAGGCCAGGTTTGCCGTTGAATACTTCTGCCGGCAGGTGCGTGGTGCTATCGGCGCACTGGCAGCTAAAGCAGGTGGCGTAGATGCACTGGTATTCACGGCCGGCATCGGTGAACATGCGGCCGTGATCCGGCAGGAAATCTGCACCCCATTAGCTTTTATGGGCTTTACCTTAAGTGCGGCTTTAAACGAGTCAAATGCAACAAGAATAGAGCTGGCTGGAAGTAAGCCGATTGTAATGATCCCTGCTGATGAAGAAGTCATGATCCGTGATTTATGCCTGAGTGCAATTGAGTAGATCATGATATTCAAGACCATTATCCACTTTTGTATTGCAGCGCCATTGATTTCAGCAGCCCATGCTGAAGCCATTGACTCGACAGCAGTTGTTGCGGCACACAACAGGTGGCGTGCCGAAGCAGGCGTTCAAGCACTTAGCTACTCGCCCAAACTGGCTAAATCAGCACAGGCCTGGGCGAACCATTTAAAACAATCACAGTATTGCGCTATGCAACATAGCGACCCTAAAGGCAGCTATGGTGAAAATCTCTACTGGACAAGCCCACTCATGTGGCCAGATGGCCGTAAAGCGCTGCGTAAAGTCTCGCCGGCTGAAGTGATCGATAGCTGGGGTAACGAGAAAGATGACTATAACCTTGCACGCAATGAATGCAAAAGCGGAGCTATATGCGGTCATTACACACAAATCGTATGGCGCGACACCTCAAAAGTCGGCTGTGGCATGGCGACTTGCAGCGATAGCCATGAGCAAGTTTGGGTGTGTCATTATTCTCCTGCCGGGAATATCGTAGGTGAAACACCTTACTGAATCAGTAGCCAATGCTGGCGTGAAAAGGCCTGCACCAATCAAAAATACGGATACCATCCGTGTATTTTTTGCACTGTGGCCGAAACCTTCCATTCAGCGCCAATTACATGCGATTGCTAAAAAATATCAGGCTCAATGCGATGCCCGCGTGATGCGTGCGGACACACTGCACCTGACTTTACAATTTATAGGCAATATAAAACGCTCGCAACTGCCTAAGCTGCTAGCAGAGGCCAATAAAACGGCAGGTACAATGCCTTTCAGGCTAGAACTGGATACGCTTGCATTCTGGAAACATAACCGCATCGGCTACGCAACACCGGCAGCCAGTGAACCCGCACTGGGGATGCTAGCCGCAACATTGCAGCGTGAACTTGCAAACGCAGGATTTGCCGCGGGTGATAGCGCTGGATTCAGCCCGCACGTTACACTGTTTCGTAACGTCGGGCATATTTTAGCGCCCCAGTACTTTGCACCTGTAGCGTGGCAAGTGAACGCTATGGTGCTGGTGGAATCAGTCACGGCCAGCCAGGGAGCAGAATACAGAACCCTGCATGAATGGCCATTTGCAGCCTGAACACGCTTCCGGTCTCATGAGGCTGTTCCCAACGCTGTTAACGCATCACAATATGCCAGCCCATGCGCCGTAGCGACCGCCTGATTAGTGACCTTGCCCAGGTGTACATTCAGGCCATCAAGCAGGTGTTTATCTTCATGCAGTGCCATTAAACCTTTATCAGCAAGAGCCAGCACATAAGGCAGCGTCACATTATTCAGCGCATAGGTTGAAGTGCGCGGCACAGACCCCGGCATATTGGCGACACAGTAATGAATAACGCCATCAAGCACAAAAGTCGGTGCATCATGCGTGGTCGGGCGAGAGGTTTCACAGCAGCCGCCTTGGTCAATCGCCACGTCAACAATCACGCTGCCGGGTTTCATGCGCTTTACGAGATCGCGGGTAATCAGCCTGGGGGCGGTCGCGCCCGTCACCAATACGGCACCGATCACCAGATCAGCGTTAATGCAGTACTGCGCGATTGTGGTTCCGGTTGAATAAACCGTATTGAGTGGCGTGCCGAAATGCTTTCTGAGCCCATGCAGGGTTTCTACATTGCGGTCCAGCACCGTCACTGAAGCCCCCATGCCCAAAGCCACGTCTACAGCATTCATGCCAACCACACCGCCGCCGATAACCGTGACTTTAGCAGGCTCGACCCCCGCCACGCCCCCGAGCAATATACCGGAGCCACCGTGTGTCTTTTCAAGAAAATGGGCGCCGGCCTGAATCGCAAGGCGCCCGGCAACTGCGGACATCGGTTCAAGCAAGGGCAACCTGCCGTCATCTGCGCTTACTGTTTCATAAGCGATGCAGCTAGCACCCGATTCCAGCAAGTCACGCGTCTGCTCCGCATCAGGTGCAAGGTGCAGGTAAGTGAAAAGGATCTGTCCGGGTTTCAGCCATCTGCGCTCAATAGCCTGCGGCTCTTTAATTTTGACGATGAGCCGGGCACGCTCGAATATTTCCTGTGCAGTAGCCACGATTGTGGCGCCTGCCGCCTGGTATTGGGAATCATCCGCACCGATACCTGCACCTGCGCCAGCCTCAACCAGAACCTGATGGCCATGGCTTACCAGCTCATGCACGTTCGCAGGCACCAGTCCAACCCTGTACTCGCGCACCTTGATTTCCTTAGGGACCCCGATCAGCATGCTTTCAGCTCCTCACACAATAGTTCACATTGCCGGCAGAGCCATTAACCGCTATTCCACCGTTACGCTCTTCGCCAGGTTCCTCGGCTTATCCACATCCGTGCCTTTAATCAGCGCCGCATGATAGGCCAGTATCTGTACCGGTATGGTATGCAGAATAGGGGAGAGTACACCCACATGGCGCGGGGTGCGGATCACATGCACACCTTCCGATGCGGTAAAGTGGCTGTCTGCATCGGCAAATACAAACAGTTCACCGCCGCGCGCTTTCACTTCCTGCATATTGGATTTAACTTTTTCCAGCAATGCATCATTCGGGGCAATCACTACGACCGGCATAGCGCTATCTACAAGCGCCAGGGGCCCGTGTTTAAGCTCACCGGCAGGGTAGGCCTCGGCGTGGATATAAGAAATCTCTTTGAGCTTCAATGCGCCTTCCAGCGCAATCGGGTAATGTATGCCGCGACCCAGGAACAAAGCATGCTGTTTATTGGCAAATGATTTCGCCCACTCACGGATTTGCGGTTCGAGATTCAGCGCATGCTGCACGCTACCTGCAAGTTGGCGCAACGCAGTTAAATACTCCTGCTCGGCTTCTGCGTTTAGCAAACCGCGTTGTTTGGCAAGCGTAGCTGCGAGCGTGAATAAAGCGACCAATTGCGTAGTAAATGCTTTGGTGGATGCCACACCGATTTCAGCACCGGCACGGGTATAAAACACCAGCTGCGATGCGCGAGGTATCGCACTCTCTTGCACATTGCAGATTGCCAGTGTCAGGTTCTGACCGAGTGCTTTGGCATGTTTTAATGCCTCCATCGTATCCAATGTTTCACCGGATTGTGAAATAGTCACGATCAGCTGCTTCGGATCGGGCACGGATGTACGGTAACGGTATTCACTGGCAATTTCGACATTGGTCGGCAGCCTGGCGATACTTTCCAGCCAGTATTTTGCCGTGAGTGCGGCGTAATAGCTGGTGCCGGCTGCCAGAATCAGGATGCTATCCACCTGGCTGAAGATTTCACTCGCATTGGCTCCGAATAATTGTGCAGAAAAACGATTATCGTCTATCAGCGCTTCAATCGTATCGGTCAGGGCGCGCGGCTGTTCGTGAATCTCTTTCTGCATGAAATGCGAGTAGGGGCCAAGCTCCATGCTCGCCAGCGATACATCGCTCATATGAATTTTACGTTCTACGATACGGCCATCGCGGCCATAGATTGTGACCGCATCACGGCAGACATCCGCCACATCACCGTCTTCGAGATAAATCACTTTGCGCGTGACTGAAAGCACGGCTGAAACATCCGAAGCAATGAAATTCTCCCCTTCACCCAGGCCGATGAGCAGGGGGCAGCCCAGGCGAGCCGTTATCATATGCTCCGGCTCTTTAATGGAGACCACGCTGATTGCGAACGCCCCGGTCAGTTCACTCACGGCTTTTTGCGTAGCAGCCAGCAGGCTCAGGCTCTGGTGGTAATAATGAATCAGGTGGGCAATCACTTCGGTATCGGTTTGCGAGGTAAACTCATAGCCTAGCGCTTTCAGACGTGTACGCTGCTCATCGTGATTTTCGATGATGCCGTTATGCACCACGGCCAGCTCACCTTTGGATACATGTGGATGTGCATTGCTCTCAGTGACGCCGCCATGCGTTGCCCAGCGCGTATGGCCAATGCCCACTTGGCCGTTCAAACTAACGTCATTGGCTTTTTCTGTCATGGCAGATACACGACCCACGGCACGCACGCGTTCGATACCGGAGCCATTCAGTACCGCAATACCGGCTGAGTCATAGCCACGGTACTCCAGGCGGCTCAGGCCTTCTATCAGCGTTGAAACGACGTTTCTATTTGCTACTGCACCTACAATGCCACACATAGTGATTGAGTCTTTCTTGTGATGTTACTTTTTAATCTTCTGCGGGCGTTTCCAGCCGGCGATTGATTTCTGTTCTTTGGCGCGGCAAAACGTCAGCTGCTCCGCCGGTGCGTCCCTGGTGATCGTTGAACCAGCCGCGATTGTCGCGCCGCGGCCTATCGTGATTGGCGCCACTAATTGTGAATCCGAGCCGATAAAGGCATCGTCTTCAATCACCGTCCTGAATTTATTTGCGCCATCATAGTTACAGGTAATGGTGCCGGCGCCGACATTGACGTTTTTGCCTACCGTGCTATCGCCGACATAACTCAGGTGGTTGATTTTACTGCCAACATCCACCTGTGCGTTTTTCAGCTCCACAAAATTGCCGATATGCGTTTCCGCTGCCAGTGTAGTGCCGGGGCGTAAACGCGCATAAGGCCCGATGCGGGCGTTCTCGCCGATATGCGTATCGTCAATATGGGTGAATGGTGCAATATGGGTACCGGCAGCAATGGTCGCATTCTTTATCACGCAGTTCGCGGCAATCTTCACATTGTCGCCCAGTGTTACCTGGCCTTCAAACACGCAATTAACATCGATCTCCACATCACGGCCACAGCTAAGCGCGCCACGTACATCGAGGCGGGCAGGGTCTTTGAGAGTGACGCCTTGCTGCAATAGTTTATTCGCGATTCTGCTTTGATGCACGCGTTCCATCAGCGCTAAATCAGACTTGGAATTAATACCGGTCACCGACCATTCATCTGTCGTAATCTCAGCCACGACATCAATATTATCCTTAACCGCCATTGCCACAATGTCGGTTAAATAATATTCGCTCTGTGCATTGTGATTATCCAGTCTGGACAGCCATTGCGTTAAATGAGCATTGGGCATTGCCATGATGCCGGTATTCACTTCCGTGATCTTATGCTGTTCTTCGCTAGCGTCTTTATGTTCCACGATCGCCGTTACGCCGTACATGGCATTGCGCACGATGCGCCCGTAACCAGTAGGATCTGTTTTATTAAAAGACAGGATCGCCAGTTTGTTTTGCGCTTGTTCAAGCAGGTTACGGCACGCCTGTGCGTCTATCAGCGGCACGTCACCTAACAGAATCAGCGTGTCGGCGTCCGCATCCAGATGTGGCATCGCCTGCTGTACCGCATGGCCCGTACCGAGCTGCTCAGCCTGATTGACCCAGGTGATATTTTCATGTGCAAAAGCCTGTTTTACGGTCTCGCCGCCAAAGCCATACACGACGATTATTTTGTGAGGAACAAGCGATTTGGCACAGTCAAGCACATGTCCCAATATCGGCTTGCCGCCAACGGCATGCAAAACTTTCGGCAGGTCTGAATACATGCGAGTGCCTTTACCCGCAGCAAGGATAACAATGTTTAATTTGCTCATAATCAATCTGGTAGAGCGCCGTAAAAGCGCATGGTCATACTCAAAGTATAACAAAAAAGGCAGCCGAGGCTGCCTTTTTGCTTGTTACACCATCTGCTTCACAACAATTAGTGCGTTTTTTTACGTAAGCGCTCAATTGTCTGAATTTGCGCAACCGCTTCTGACAACTCAGCTTGTGCTGTTGCGTAATCGATATCTGAAGTTCTGTTTTTCAGCGCTTCTTCTGCAGCTTCTTTTGCAGCAATCGCCTTCGCTTCATCCAGATCATGGCCACGCACTGCCGTATCAGCTAAAACCGTGATTACACCAGGCTGCACTTCAAGCAAACCGCCTGAGATAAAAATCAGAGTTTCTTCAGCAACATTCGCTTGCTTGATACGCAAGGCACCAGGCTTGATGGTAGTAATCATAGGCGCGTGATTAGGGAATAAACCCACTTCACCGGCACTTGCAGGCGCAACCACAAACTCAGCTTCACCTGAGAATATGCTTGCCTCTGCGCTAACTACATCAATATGAACAGTATTTGCCATTTTTTTCTCTTTATCAATTAACCATTAATTCATTTTATCTAAGCAGAGCAAGGCGCACGGAACAGAGCGACGCAGACAGCACATTAAGTGCGGCAAGGAAGCGAGTACCGCGCAACGCGGCTATGCGACGATAAAATTAATTAAGTGTTTTAGCCTTTTCAACAGCCTCTTCAATGCCGCCTACCATGTAGAACGCTTGCTCTGGCAAGTGATCGTATTCGCCGGCAACAATCGCTTTAAAGCCTTTGATGGTTTCTTTCAATGGCACGTATTTACCAGGTGCGCCGGTAAACACTTCAGCAACGTGGAAAGGTTGTGACAGGAAACGTTGGATTTTACGTGCGCGGCCAACAGCCAGTTTGTCTTCTGGTGACAATTCGTCCATACCCAGAATCGCGATAATGTCACGCAGCTCTTTGTAGCGTTGCAGTGTTTGTTGTACTGAACGTGCAACTTGGTAATGCTCTTCACCAACCACCAATGGGTCTAATTGACGTGATGTTGAATCCAATGGGTCAACCGCTGGGTAGATACCCAATGAAGCGATGTCACGTGACAACACAACTGTTGAGTCCAAGTGCTGGAATGTTGTTGCTGGTGATGGGTCAGTCAAGTCATCCGCAGGTACATAAACCGCTTGGATAGATGTAATAGAACCTGTTTTAGTTGAAGTAATACGCTCTTGCAAACGACCCATTTCGTCAGCCAGAGTAGGTTGGTAACCTACAGCTGAAGGCATACGGCCTAACAGCGCTGATACTTCAGTACCGGCCAATGTGTAACGGTAGATGTTGTCAACGAAGAACAACACGTCACGGCCTTCGTCACGGAATTTC
>Ga0208626_1000173_pt1 | contig 26406 bp, 23 predicted proteins | sample LakWasMet10_HOW4_2_FD_183860 | JGI IMG/M metagenome (GOLD analysis project Ga0208626, IMG submission 183860) | Freshwater sediment methanotrophic microbial communities from Lake Washington under simulated oxygen tension - Sediment Metagenome... | ecosystem: Environmental > Aquatic > Freshwater >... | reverse complement strand
TTACCTTAAAGAATCGCATTGCCATTCCTCCTATGTGTCAATACATGGCAGAGAATGGCTTGGTGAATGACTGGCACAAAGTGCATTATGCAAGCCTGGCGCGTGGCGGCAGTGGGCTGGTTATTGTAGAAGCAACTGCGGTAGCGCCGGAAGGACGCATCACACCAAACTGCCTGGGGCTTTGGAATGACGACCAGGCAGAACAGCTGCGTGAAATTGCGGCAGCGATCAAAGCCGCAGGAGCAGTTCCAGGCATTCAGATTGCACATGCCGGGCGTAAGGCAAATGCCAATATCCCGTGGGAAGGTGATGACCATATACCCGCAGATGACATTCGTGCATGGCAAACAATTGGGCCATCCGCAATAGCGTTCGGCGGCGATCTTGCTCGCGTGCCATCTGAGATGACAGTGCTTGAAATCAAGCGCGTGCAGAATGATTTTGTTGCAGCTGCTCAGCGAGCGCTGGATGCAGGGTTTGAATGGCTGGAGCTGCATCTTGCACATGGCTATTTGGGGCAGAGCTTTTTCTCACCCCATTCAAATCACAGAACGGATGAGTATGGCGGCAGTTACGAGAACAGAGCCAGATTCAGCCGTGAGGTACTCTCTGCAGTCAGGAATGTCTGGCCGGATAACCTGCCGTTAACTGCTCGATTTGGCGTACTGGAATTCGATGGTAAAGATGAAGAAACGCTAAGCGAATCCATTCAATTGGTTAAAGAGTGGCGGCAGATCGGGTTGGACATGCTGAGTGTCAGCGTTGGATTCACGATCCCGGAAACCAATATTCCGTGGGGGCCGGCGTTCATGGCACCTATTGCCGAGCGTGTCAGGAATGAAGGCAATATACCGGTTTCATCGGCATGGGGCTTTGGCACACCTAAACTTGCCGACCAGGCCGTGCGTAATGAACAACTGGATCTGGTGATGATAGGGCGCGCTCACCTGGAAAACCCAAACTGGTCATATCAAGCTGCCAAAGAATTAGGCAAGGAAAGCCCTGCCTGGATTCTTCCGCCACCATATGCCCATTGGTTATCCAGATATAAGATCCCGACAGCAGACTAAATGCATAAAACAATTCAGGGGAGGGTGCAATTGAGCGCCTTACCCCTTTGAAAGTCTGTTTTTGGTTGGTAAATGCATTAGCCAGCACGCATAGCCAGACCCTAAACGTTTGGGTTAAGGAGTTGGTTGTAGTGAATCTCGATTGAATGATAGGTCAGGCCAACTTATATTTGCACGGTACTGGATAAAATATGATCTATAAATTTTTCATTTGTTACTGATGATTTTCATTTTTAGATGCTTTCAGGAGCGCCAGGAGCTGATCTAGGGTACCGGGTTTGGCGAATAAGTATCCCTGGCCATAATTGCATTTAAACTGCTTCAATAAACTTTCCTGATGTGCGTTTTCAATTCCTTCTGCAATAACTTTGATGTCAAGTTTCTGAGCCATATGAATGATGGCCTCGCAAAGCACCGCGTCATAATTGTCTGATACGAGATTCTGAATAAAGGATTTATCTATCTTTACATAGTTGATATCAAATTTTTTCAGGTATGCAAGTGCTGAGTAACCTGTTCCGAAGTCATCGATGGATAGTTCAACACCGGCTTCCTGTAATGCGGAGAGGGTGTTTAATACAGTATGGGATGCTTCCAGAAGAAGTCCTTCTGTGATTTCTAGGGAAATGCAGTTACCTGGGATGCCAAGTTCTTTAATGTTTTTAAGCCAGTTGAGCAGGATCTCAGGATGATGAAACTGGTGAGGTGACACATTGATACTTAGCTGGAAGTCAGAATTAAGGTAATTGCGGATAATAGATAAATCTTTTAACGCTTGATGAAAGACCCATTGACCCAATGTGCCGATTAATCCGGTTTCTTCAGCAATGGGAATAAAGTCAGCCGGGTTGATTAAGCCTTTTGTCGGGTGATTCCACCTGAGCAGGGCTTCTGCTTTAGCGATACCGGAGTCATTCAGGTTTATGATAGGCTGGTAATAAACGATGAACTGCCCGTCGATCAGGGCACTTCTTAAATCACTGGCAATTGATAACCTGTTGGATGAAATAGCCTGCATTTTTTTCGTAAAAAACTGATAGCAATTGCGGCCAAGTTTTTTTGCCTCATACATCGCCTTGTCGGCATAGATCAGTAACTCTTTAGAACTCTGGCTATCCTCTGGATATATAGTGACTCCTATACTGGCTGAAATAAAGAATATGTTGTTATCAATAGAAAAAGGCTTTTCAAGCTCAGCCAATATTTTTTGGCAGGTATTTTCCAAGCTGTATATATCCTTCAGTTCTGCCATGATCACCATGAACTCATCTCCGCCGATACGTGCAGCTGTATCCGATGACCGGATGCATGAGCTTATTCGATCGGCCGCTTCTGCCAGTAATTTATCTCCTACAGTATGGCCAGATTGATCGTTCACATGTTTGAAGTTGTCAAGATCAATGTACAGCAGGCCTACTGGCAGATTTGACCTATTCGCCCTGTCTAGCGCATGCTCCAGGCGGTTATGCAGCAGGTGGCGATTAGGCAGTTTTGTCAGAAAGTCAAAATTTGCCTGATACCAGATTTGCTGCTGCGATTCAGCGTCTTTTTTCTTGATGGCCTGCTTTAATCTATAAAATCTAATCAAGCCTAATAAAAATATTACGGATGTCGCGATAAGTAAACCAGTGAGAATCTGACTGTTTTTAGCTTCAGAAACACTCCATTTTTTCAGTAGCTCCTTGTTTTCAGGCTCAATTGCAGATAACCCCTTTTCCATGATTGAAGCAAGCTCTGGACGGTCGTTCCTGACGGCCATTGAAACTGTCGATGTAAATGGCGTTAGGCCTGATTTTTCAGCAAACTTCAGGCGGTTAAAGGCGATGTGGTAATCAACGACCATTTCATTGCCGATATAAGCCTCGACCTTTCCAGTGCTTAATTTCTCAAAAGCTTCATCAGCGATATTCACGTAGACCAGGTTTAATTTCGGGTAGTTTTCATGTATTTTCTGACCTATCGGGTTGTTTCTGAAAATAGCGACGCGCGAATTCTCAAGGTCGTCCAGCGACTTTATGTTTGATTCTTTCTTGATGTTCTTGTTGGTGTAGATTGCAAGCGGGAAGACCAGGAATGGCTGATTCAATAAATGAAATTGATGGTTTTCCAGATTCTTATTACTGACTGCGGAAATGATATCGGCTTCTTCTGGATCGATATTATCGATGTAGTCGGTAATAATGAAATTAATCTGCAGCAGGTTGGCCAACCGGGTCAGGTAGTCGATGGATAATCCTCGATGCTCTTCACTTTCCAGCTTGAACTCAATGGGCATCCATCCATTTTTGACGGCTACTTTGATGTTCGGGTTTTTGTTAAGCCATGCTTTCTCTTTGGGAGTGAGCCGTATAGTTAACTCTTGAGTATCCTGATTTTTTTGAACACTATTAATTTGGTCCGGATGAATAGTTTCAGCTGCAATTTGAGATAGCTGAGTACAGGATAACAGGAGGCAAAAAAATGCTGACTGGATGATCAGCTTAAGGGAGACCGGTCTATGAATTAAATTGCTGTTTTGCATGTAATTTTCGTTTAACTAATGTTTTGTTATTATTCGAGTACACATTGGCTTCAATTGTTATATAACGATTTATGGTTCATTTTAAAAACCCCGCAGTGACTAAGTTGTGAGGTTTCAGGCAGCAGCTTTTGGTTTTTCTGTACCGAATTTAGCGCATCCCATTAGCTTTAGCAGTATGAGGTCAAGCTGGGCGGCTTGCTTCTGGTAAGCTTCGGCTTCTTTTGCTGTAAGCTCGATATTGTGATTGAGCTTATCCATGTTGTCATGTGATTCCATCAGGGATGCAGCGCGTTTATCAAGCGCGTTTTTGTGGGTGTCGATTTCGTTCTTCAATTCGCCGACTACCGAGTGCAGCCAGCGTTCGCAATCTGAATGCGCTTGCTCAAAAACAGACTTTATCTGGTTGCCCAGGCTTAAGAAAAACTTGCGGATCAGGAAATGCTTCTCGGTCATTAAATTCACCGGGCTGGCACAGAACTCGCTGGTTGCCTGTTCCAATGCCTGCATGCCCTCGGTGAGCCTGCTTAAATCCAGATCCGCGGCCTGGCTTTTTTCAAGGCCATGCTTGATCTGAAACAGATGGTATAAGTCATCCGCATGCTGTTTTATCACGCGACTTTCAGCCATGATCTCTTGTGCCATCTTGGCTGTATGACGCGTGATTCTGCGGATGCTCTGGTTGAGCCCGACAGTCGTCCAGCGGTCGCCCATATCCTGTTTGGACTGTGCCAATACCGTTTCCAGATAAGCAGAGCTGAGGTGGCGCAAGAGCCTGCTGCTTAGCTTGGCTATTTTTTCACTGCCCTGGTTAAAGGTCAGTATCGAGGTTTCATAGCGTTTGCGTTCGGCGATTACCTTGGTGAGTATTTCTTTCGATGTGCCCTGGTGTTGAAGCTGCAATTCATGTAATTCATCAAGCTGGTTCTTAATATTGCTGACGCGGATCTGTGCAAGTTTGCGTGATGCCCGGATCATGCCGGAACACTCGGTGATAATCGCCCGGCCAAGCACTTCATGTTTCGAGCGTACAATCTGTTCAGCAAGTGCGTTTTCTACGGCATTAATGCCGGAGCGTTGCAGCAATGCATGATTCTTTTTGATTTTGGCCAGCAATGCCTTTTGTGCGGAAATGGCAAAAATGCTTTTTTCGTTCAATGCCAGCTCCTGTGAGGTATTCAGGATCTGTTTCTTGATGACGGCATCTATTTCCGCCTCGGTTTCCAGGCCATCCCACAGGCTGTCAATCTTGTTGAGCAGCACCAGTTTATGCGCAGCTCTTTTCTGCACATATTCTGTCCATACCTGCATATCCGATTTGGTGATACCGGTATCTATAGAAGTTAGAAACACGATAGCCTGCGCGCTGGGGATAATGCTCAGTGTCAGCTCCGGCTCGGTACCTATCGCATTCAAGCCAGGCGTATCGAGTACGACCAGCCCATTTTTGAGTAAAGGATGTGGGTAGTTTATGAGCGCATGGCGCCAGGCAGGGATTTCGATAAAGCCTGTCTCGGCAAGTGCCTGCTGCAAGGACGGGTCATTTTCGCAGGAGAAGCCCAGTTTTCCGGCAGTGGCAAGGTCAACCTGCCGGGTTTGCACCAAAGCCCTCAATGCCTGTTTCATGCTGTCTGCGGAAGATGTATTGAGCAACACCTTGTGCCAGGCATCGGGGCTGGTTTTTAGGTAATTGAGCGTATCGTCGGTCTGCCTGGTTTCAATCGGCAGCAGTTTGATGCAGGGCGCTTCATGCGCGTTAAAGTAGATTTCTGTCGGGCACATTGTCGTCCGGCCTGCTTCACTGGGTAGCAGCCGCTGGTTGAAATCTGCAAAAAACAATGCATTGATGGTTTCGGTTTTTCCGCGTGAGAATTCAGCGAGAAATGCCAGTATCAACTGGTCTTTTTTCAAGAGTTCCTTAATGTCATAGAGCCTTAATTCCTGTATGGCATTCATCTCTCTCTGATGCCCTGGCCAGTCTATGTATGCATCGATCGTTGTAATGAGCGTTTCACGCCATTGGCTATATTCTGCTATTTTGTCAGTTAAATTCGAACCGCTGCTTGCGGTTTTATTTAATTCGCCATTTAGCATCATTATATCCGTATATTTTTACATGATTTACAGGATTGAAAGTAGGTTGTTCTTTAATGGCACCATGATGGTTGTTAGCACTAGCTGTGCTGCAATAATAAATGCCAGCGGGCTTAAATCGAAAGCCCCGGCAGGCGGGATGTACTTCCTGAATATCCGTAGCACAGGGTTCGTCAAGCTGTAGAGGATTGGCGCAGCGGGAGTGTGCGGATTGATCCAGCTTAACACCGCCTGTATCAGTACCGCATATAAGAAGATAGAAATACTGAGGCTTAGAATGTCTATCAATGCCAGCCCCAGCATGACAATCCAGACGACGTTGCCCGCGACAAATAAAGGAAAGCCGTTAAGCAGGAAGGTGAAAAAGTGGAGTACCACCTGCGTTAAATAAGCGAGCAGCAATGTTGAAATATCGATCTTGCCTAAACCGGGAATCACGCGCCGCAATGGCTTTACCGCGAAATTCGTCACGGTGACTATCAATTGCGCGAATTGATTCTGGAACGATGCTTTTGTAAGCTGAAAATAGAAACGCAGCAAGAATGCAATGCTGAGCAGCCCCAGTATTGTTTCCAGTAGAAATAAAATGGCGTTGTTGATCATAATAATTGCACTCTGGCCGGTTTAACTGCCAAGCTGGTCTCCAAGCATTACGGATTTATCCGCGGCAGCCTTGGCGGCTTTTCCGATAATATCTTTGATATTCCCTGTTTCCAGAGCAAGTATACCTTGTTCTGTCGTTCCGCCTTTGGATGTCACCTGCGCACGCAGGGTTTTAATGTCGTCCTTGCTTTGGGTTGCAAGCAGGCTCGCTCCGGCGAATGTCTCCAATGCCAGAAGTTTTGAGGCTTCGGCATCCAGGCCAAGTGCCAGCCCAGCATCCTGCAATGCTTCTATGAAATAAAATACATAAGCCGGTCCGCTACCGGAAATAGCGGTCACCGCATCCATTTTCGCTTCATCATCAAGCCACAGTGTTTTACCGACGGCTGCCAGAATAATATTGGCCTGATTGCGCTGGGCCTGGCTCACTTCGGGCGTGGCGTACAAGGCTGAAATGCCTGCCCGGATCTGTGCCGGTGTATTGGGCATTACGCGTACAATAGCCCTGTAATTGCCTAGCCAGCGCGAGATGTCGTTGCTCCTGACCCCGGCCGCAATCGAGACAACAAGCTGCGACTTTAAAACAGCATTCAAGTCACTGCATACTTGTTTGAGCTGCTGAGGTTTTACCGCCAACACAATGACATCGGTATCGCTGAAACCTGTGTAGCTATCCGTGACCTGTACATTGAATTTCTGCGCTAACTCCGCGCGCTTTGCTGCATCCAGTTCCAGGACGGTAATGACTGACATATCCAGGCCGTTTTGTTTCAGGCCACCGATGATGGCACGTGCCATATTGCCGCCGCCGATAAAATTAATTTTCATATAGATTTCCGGACATTCTGTTTTATATTTGATTGTTCTGTGTTATCAGTTTTAATGTGCTGCTGTTCAGTTAGGCCTGCATTCTGGCTGGCCTGGCACCAAACAGTGCCGACCCGATGCGTACCAGGGTCGCCCCCTGTGCGATCGCTGCCGGATAGTCATCGGACATGCCTATCGATAGTGTATCAAGGGTGAAGCCTTTTGCTAATAATGCATCATAGCATTGCCGAACGCGTTTGAATTGTGCAATTTGCTGGTTTATATCCTGAGTGGGAGCAGGTATTGCCATCAAGCCGCGCAGTTTTAATCTTGGCAGCTTCTGGATTTCTGCCGCCAGTGCTGCGAGATCATCAGGAAAAACACCGCTTTTGCTATCTTCATTACTGATATTGACCTGGATGCAGACCTGCAATGGCGGTAAATCCTCCGGGCGCGATTCATTTAAGCGCTGGGCAATTTTCAGGCGATCCACACTGTGTACCCATGAAAAATGCTGGCTGATGGGCTGTGTTTTATTGCTCTGTATAGGGCCGATGAAGTGCCATTCAATGTCCAGGTCGCTCAGTTGCGCTTGCTTGTCTAGTGCTTCCTGCAGATAGTTTTCACCGAATACAGCCTGGCCTGCCTGGCAGGCTTCGCGGATTGCAGAGGCTGGCTGAGCCTTGCTCACTGCTACGAGCTGAACCGGCTGACCTTGTGAATTCGTTGCTTGAGCCGTCTGAATAGTTGTTAGAATATCTTGCAAGCGATTGCTAATTGTGGTCATAATTAATGGGGCCTAGATTTGTGCATATAATGGGATTTCTATAAAGCATTCTTTGAGCGCATTACTTCGTTGCGACTATATTAAAATGGACTCGTAACCTCGTTGTATAGCCTATACTATCTCGGCTTCTGCGTTCCGTGCGCCTTTGGCGTATGAACAATGCGCTCGAGCGCATATGTTCTACGGACACGCCCTTTTACACTTTGCTTGCCAGTTTACTGGTTTAGCAAATTGGGAAAGCCAAATACTGGCTTACGGGTGTACTGCATTTCAAAGAATGCATTTATTAGGAAGCCCCATAACAACTAAAAAATTATAACAGGAGCAGGTTGTGGACATTTCAGATTTACTCGCATTTTCAGTTAAAAATAAAGCATCGGATTTACATCTCTCCGCAGGCCTGCCGCCGATGATCCGTGTCAATGGCGATATTCGTAAAATCAACGTACCGGCAATGGACCACAGCCAGGTGCATGACATGGTGTATGACATCATGAATGATGGCCAGCGCAAAGTGTATGAAGAACACCTCGAGTGCGACTTCTCATTTGAGATTCCCAACCTGGCACGTTTCCGTGTCAATGCGTTTAACCATAACCGTGGTTCTGGTGCAGTATTCCGTACCATTCCCTCAAAAATTCTGACGCTGGAACAGTTGAACTGCCCGGCAATTTTCAAAGAGATCGCTGAAACGCCGCGTGGCATCTGCCTTGTTACCGGTCCGACCGGTTCAGGGAAATCCACCACGCTGGCGGCAATGATTGACTATATCAATGACAATGAATATGGGCATATCCTGACGGTAGAAGACCCGATCGAGTTCGTACACCAATCCAAAAGATGCTTGATTAACCAGCGTGAGGTTGGCCCGCATACCCTGTCATTTAATAATGCTTTGCGTTCCGCGCTACGTGAAGACCCGGATGTAATTCTGGTGGGTGAGATGCGTGACCTGGAAACCATCCGGCTGGCGCTGTCAGCAGCGGAAACCGGCCATATGGTGTTCGGTACGCTGCATACCAGTTCTGCTGCTAAAACCGTAGACCGGATTATTGACGTGTTTCCGGCCGCTGAAAAAGAGATGGTGCGCTCCATGCTTTCAGAGTCACTGCGTTCGGTGATCTCGCAAACCTTGCTGAAAACCAAGGATGGCCAGGGTCGGGTTGCGGCACATGAAATTATGATCGGCACGCCAGCCATCCGTAACCTGATTCGCGAGAACAAAATTCCGCAAATGTATTCAGCGATTCAGACTGGCCAGAGCGTAGGCATGCAGACACTGGACCAGAACCTGCAGGACCTGGTCAAGCGCAATGTGATCTCGGCCAATGAAGCGCGTTCCAAAGCCGCGAATAAAGACTCTATCATAGGTTAACGGCAGGGTGCGGCGCTAAGTCGTCAAATAGTGTTTACGGTGGTGATTTAGCCGTGAATTAAATGGTGTTGAAAGGGAATTAACGTGCAGAGTCAGATGGAAAAAGGTCAGGCCGAAAAGTTTGTATTCGATTTATTAAGACTGATGCTGGCAAAAAAAGCGTCCGATATGTTTATTACGGTTGGTTTTCCGCCGGCAATCAAGATTGACGGTAAAGTGACGCCGGTGAGCAGCCAGCCTCTTTCACCGCAGCAGGCGCGCGAGATTGCGCGCTCCATCATGAATGACAAGCAAACAGCGGAGTTTGACGCGACTAATGAGTGTAACTTCGCGATTGGGATTCCCAATGTCGCGCGTTTCCGTGTCAATGCGTTTGTACAGCGTGGCTCCGTAGGGCTGGTATTCCGTACCATTACAACCAAGATTCCGGAGTTTGAAGACCTGGGCTTACCGGATGTGCTTAAGGATGTGGCCATGACCAAACGCGGCCTGGTGATTTTTGTCGGCGGTACCGGTTCCGGCAAGTCTACCTCGCTTGCTGCAATGATCGGTTATCGCAATCAGAATAGCTATGGCCACATCATTACTATTGAAGACCCAGTAGAGTTTGTGCATGAACATAGGAACTGCATAATCACTCAGCGTGAAGTGGGTGTGGATACCGATAGCTGGGAGATCGCACTTAAGAATACGCTGCGCCAGGCACCGGATGTGATCCTGATTGGCGAGATTCGCGACCGTGAAACCATGGATTACGCTGTTGCGTTTGCTGAAACCGGCCACTTATGCATGGCGACACTGCATGCCAACAGTACCAACCAGGCGCTGGACCGTATCATCAACTTTTTCCCTGAAGAGCGCCGTCACCAGCTGCTGATGGACTTGTCATTGAACGTACGCGCCTTTGTTTCACAGCGCCTGATCCCTAAAAAAGAGGGTAAAGGCCGTGCTGCCGCGATGGAAGTGATGCTGAACTCACCGTTAATCTCGGACTTGATTTTCAAAGGTGACGTGCATGAAATTAAAGAAATTATTTCGAAATCCCGTGAGATGGGTATGCAGACCTTTGACCAGTCATTGTTCGATCTGCATGAGGCGGATGTGATTACCTATGAAGACGCGCTGCGCAATGCTGATTCTGTGAACGACCTGCGCCTGAAAATCAAGCTGGAAGGCAAAGGCGCCCATGACAAAGACTTGTCAGCCGGGCTTGATTCACTGGGTATCGTTTAGCTGGAGTTTTATATTGGTTATAACGCTATGAAAAAAGGCGCACTGAATTTATTCCAGTGCGCCTTTTGGTTGTTTAAAAGTACAGATGTTTTTTAGGTTCTTTGCTGATAGACGATTTGCCCATGTACTAAAGTCAGCTTCACCTTCCCTGCAAGTTCCAGATTGGTGAACGGTGTGTTTTTACCCTGGCTTTTCAGGGTGTCAGGACATACTTTCCAGTATTCGTTAGCATCAAAAACGCATAAATCCGCATCGCTGTTCACACTTAAATCGCCAGCAGGAATGCCCAGTATCCGGGCGGATGCCTGAGTGATCGACCCGATAGCCTGCAATAAACCGACGTTCTGTTCGGTTGCCCATTTCAAGGTAAGCGGCAGTAATAACTCCAGACCAGTGGCACCTATTTCTGCTTCAGCAAATGGCGCCAGTTTTGCATCGTCATCTACTGGCGTATGGTCTGAGCAAATGGCATCAATCGTGCCGTCTTTCAGGCCGGCACTGAGCGCCTCTTTGTCACGCTGTGTACGCAGCGGCGGTTTGAGGTGGCAGTTGGCGTCAAAATAGCCAATATCGTGTTCGGTCAGGTGTAAATGATGGGCGCTGATATCGCAGCTGATTTTCAGACCCTGTTTCTTGGCAGCACGCACCATATCCACGCCTTCAGCAGTAGACAGGCGGCTGATATGCACTTTTGCACCGGTTTCCTGGGCGATGCGCAATATCGTCGCCAGTGCCAGAGCTTCCGCGGCGCTAGGAATGCCTTTCAGGCCCAGTCTGGTTGCAACTTCGCCGTCATGGGCTACGCCTTTTGCTGCCAGGAATGGTTCTTCTGCATGCAGGAACAATGTAAAGCCAAAGGTGGCCGCATATTCCATAGCGCGCCACAGGACTTGTGTATCGGTAATGGCGACATTGGCTTGTGAGAAGCCTACGCAGCCTGCGGTACTAAGTTCACTCATTTCCGACAGGGCTTTGCCTTCCAGCTGGCGCGTAAGCGCTCCCAGCGGGTATACATGGGCAAGTCCCTGCTGTTTTGCACGGTGCTTCAGCATTTCTACCAGCCCCGGTTCATCCAGTACCGGGTCGGTATCAGGCGGGCATGCCAGGCTGGTGACGCCGCCTGCGACAGCGGCCTGCAATTCGCTTACCAGGCGTGCTTTATATTCATCGCCCGGCTCGCGCAGCCTTGCGGATAAATCTACCAGGCCCGGGCAGACAACTAGGTTGTCTGCATCAATGACCTGATTGGCAACAAATCCTTCAGGGCTGTGGCCGATGGCAACGATTTTCCCGGCGGCAATAAATACATCCAGTTTGCTGTCGATATTGTTTTTTGGGTCTATCACGCGACCATTTTTTATTTGTATTTTCATGACGCGTCTCCTGCTGGGGCGGCCGGGCTGCCGCCGGCACTTTGTTGTTGTGCCGGCAGTCCGCCTGCAAGCAGTGCCATGACCGCCATACGGATTGCGATACCGTAAGTCACTTGCGGCAATATTACTGATTGCTTGCCATCTGCAACATTTGAATCAATCTCAACGCCGCGATTCATCGGACCCGGGTGCATGACAATGGCATCCGGTTTTGCCAGTTTCAGTTTCTCCTGCGTCAGGCCGTAGGTTTTAAAGTATTCCTGCGAACTCGGCAGCATGGCACCGCTCATTCGCTCATTCTGCAGGCGCAGCATCATGATCACATCAACGTCTTTCAGGCCTTCTTCCATGTCGTGGAACACATGCACGCCTAATTTATCGACTTGTGCCGGCAGCAATGTTTTTGGTGCAATCACGCGTACTTCAGGTACGCCTAGAGTAGTCAGCGCGTGGATTTCAGAGCGGGCGACGCGGGAGTGCAGAACATCGCCCACAATTGCGATCTTCAAGTTATGAAGATCCGGTTTGTATTTACGGATGGTAAACACATCCAGCAACCCTTGTGTCGGGTGCGAATGGCGGCCATCGCCGGCGTTGACCACGTGAATGTGCGGTGGCACATGCTTGGCGATCAGGTGTGCCGCGCCAGACTGTGCGTGGCGCACGACAAACATGTCGGCATGCATGGCGATCAGGTTATCAACAGTGTCGAGGATGGTTTCGCCTTTTGATTGCGAAGAAGTACTCACATTCAGGCTGATCACGTCGGCAGAAAGCCGCTTTGCCGCGATTTCAAAAGTAGTGCGGGTGCGGGTGCTGTTTTCAAAGAACAGGTTGCACACGGTTTTTCCGCGCAGCAGCGGCACCTTTTTAACTTCGCGTTCCGCTACCCCAACAAACGACTCGGCGGTATCCAGTATCTGATTGAGTATCCTTTTAGGCAAACCTTCGATTGAAAGCAGGTGCTTCAGGTTGCCGTCACGGTCGAGTTGAGGATTATTCATGCTCTTGAGTTCTCGCGCTGTTATGTTTAGTAAGTTCAAGGGCCAGAGTGCCGTCTGCCAGTTTGGTTAACTGTAAGTGCTGTAAGGCATCCAGAGGAATGTCTGCCGCAACGATCTGCGGCGCAATCGGCAGCTCACGTCCGCCGCGGTTTACCAGGGCGACCAGGCTGATGCTGGCAGGGCGTCCATAATCGAAGAGTTCGTTCATGGCTGCACGTGTGGTGCGGCCGGTGTAGAACACGTCGTCGATCAGGATAATGTGTTTGTTTTCTACGTCGAATGGAATCTGGCTGGGGCGGTTTTCGGCTTTCAAGCCACGCTGTGCGTAGTCGTCACGATAAAATGACACATCCAGTGTGCCATGTTCAATTCCGTGTTTGCTGATCGTGTTTTCCAGCAAGGTCAGCAAGCGCTGCATGAGCCATACGCCGCCGCTATGAATGCCGACCAGCGCGGTATTCTTTTGCAATAACGGTTCCAGTTTCTGTGCCAGAACTTTTAACAAGTCCTCTGCATCGGGTAATTGCGGGGAGGGTGAGTTTGAATGATTTTCTGTCATGCCGTTATTTTACTGAATATTTATCATTGCTAGTAAATCTTCTTGTTGGCCTTGTATAAAAATCTATTAAATCATTGAGATAGGGTGTCAAAATAACTGCGCAATATGGTCTGCGCAGCAACCTGATCCAGCATTGCTTTCTGCGCGCGGCCTTTTATACCGCTTTCGTTAAGCAGCTGGCTGGCCTCGGCTGAGGTGTAACGTTCGTCGATCAGGGCTACAGGCAGATTGAAGCGGCCATTGAGGCGGCGTGCAAATTTTTTGCAGAGCTGGGTCACTTCAGTTTCGCTGCCGTCGAGGCTTAATGGCAAGCCTACCACCAGCAGTTTAGGCTGCCATTCATTCACTAGCTGAGTGATGGCGGCAAAACGCACTTCATTGCTTTCGTTATCTATGGTGACAAGCGGGTTTGCGCTATGGATCAAATGCTCTCCTACTGCAACACCGATGCGCCTTTCGCCAAAATCAAAAGCCAGTACTGTGCCGGACCGCACCTTTGATTTGTCGTAAACCTTTTCGTTATCAATGAGTTGCAGATGTGATGCGCCGGACATCAGGCGTGGCCCGCTACGTCTGACAGCATCGATACATCAAAACCCAGCAGCGCCATTGCAGCTTTAAGCTGCTCCTCGTGTGGTGTGTCAAACAGCACTTTGTTAAGCGTTTCCTGATCCTCGGGTTTGACCGATAGCCATGCGTTCTGGGAAATTTCATGCTCCAGCTGACCGGCAGTCCAGCCGGCATAGCCGAGTGAAAGCAGCAGCTTTTCAGGGGCGTTGCCATTTGCCACAGCATCCAGAATATCTTTGGAAGTGGTCAGTGCAGTATTGCCAGATATGGTGATGGAGCTATCCCAGTCGCCTGGCGGCTGATGCAGTACAAAGCCACGTTCAGGCTGTACCGGACCGCCGTAAAGCACAGGTTTGGTTGCCAGCGACTGGTTTTGCAGATCAAGATTGATTTTTTCAAATAATGTTCCGTAAGTCATCTCGGTAGGCTGATTGATGACAATACCCATTGCACCGTCCTGGTTGTGCGTGCAGATGAATGTGACTGACTTTGCAAAGTAAGGATCAGTCAGGCTGGGCATTGCAATTAAGAGGTGCCCGGTAAAGTTGGTATTTTCTAGTGTCATAACGTTTAAACTGTAGCTTCTGCTTCCAGATACCCTGTGACTTCCAGGCCAAAACCCGCCATGCTCGGCATTTTGCGCGGACTGGCCATTAGTTTCATCTTTCTTACGCCGCAGTCCCGCAGTATCTGCGAGCCAATGCCATAAGTTCTGAGTTCCTGATTGATGCGTATCGGTTCGTCTGCACCCTGAATGCGCTCAATAATGCTATTGCCGGATTCCTGCTGGCGCAGCAGCACCATGACGCCAACTTCTGCTTTGGCAATCACTTCCATGGCTTGCAGTGTGTTCCAGCTATGCGAGCAGCTGGTGCTGTCCAGTAAATCGAACACTGAAAGCGGTTCGTGTACGCGCACCAGCACTTCTTGATCCGGTGCCGGCGTACCTTTGATCAGGACCAGATGTGTTTCTTTGCCGATTTTATCGGTATAGGCGACCAGTTTCATTTTTCCGTAAGGTGTTTCTACCATGCGTTCAGCGCCGCGCTCGATAAAACTTTCCGTTTCAGCACGGTAGTGAATCAGGTCGGCAATCGTGCCAATTTTAAGTTGGTGTTCTGCTGCAAATGACATTAAGTCTGGCATGCGCGCCATACTGCCATCGTCTTTTAATATTTCACAGATGACACTTGCGGGTTCCAGGCCTGCCAGTTCAGCTAAATCACAGCCTGCTTCTGTATGGCCGGCGCGTACCAATACACCGCCATCCATTGCCGCGAGCGGAAAAACATGGCCCGGGCTGACAATATCCTGTGGTTTTGCGTTTTTTGTCACTGCGGCATGTACAGTCCGTGCGCGGTCTGAGGCTGAAATTCCGGTGGTAACGCCTTCGGCTGCTTCAATTGAAACAGTAAAGTTGGTGCCCATGCGTGCGCCATTTTTTTGTACCATTTTTGTCAGGTTCAGCTGGCTGCAGCGTGCTTCCGTCAGCGTCAGACAAATCAGGCCACGGCCAAACTTGGCCATGAAGTTGATATGCTCCGGTGTAGTGAATTCGGCGGCCAATACCAAGTCGCCTTCGTTTTCGCGGTGTTCGTCATCCACCAGGATGACCATGCGTCCGGATTTGATTTCTTCGATAATTTCCTTGGCAGGGCTAATATGGTTACTCATGGTCTTTTTGCCCTTTGTTTTCCAGTTTTACTGGAGATTCAGATTTCACCGGGGTTTCGTTCTCCCATAGCGTCATGCGCTCTACGTAGCGTGCAATCTGGTCGACCTCAAGGTTGACTTGACGTCCGCTCGCCAGTGATTTCAGTGTGGTGTTTTCGAGTGTGTGTGGAATCAGGTTGATGCTGAATATATCGTTAACAATACTGTTTACGGTAAGGCTTACGCCGTTTATGCAGATTGAGCCTTTAACCGAAATGTATTTTGAAATGGCATGTGGTGCGCGAATATCCAGGCGCCAGCAGTCGCCGAGCGGCTCAAAGCTGACCACCTCACCTACGCCGTCAACGTGGCCGCTGACCAAGTGGCCGCCAAGCCTGTCGCTCAGGCGCAGTGCTTTTTCCAGGTTCACCGGGTGCGGTTTGTCGAGCCCAACGGTCACCGATAACGTTTCACGGGACACATGCGCTTCAAACTGAGCGGGTGCCAGCTTGATTACGGTCAGGCACACGCCGTTAACGGCGATGCTGTCGCCTAACTGAACGTCCTCCATGTCAAGCTGGTGGGTGGCAATGGCAAGCTGTATATCTGTACCGACCGGGGTAGCTTGCGTAATCGCGCCGACGGATTGAATGATTCCTGTAAACATAGCCGGAATTTTAACAGATAACACTGGATAACAATTAGAAGCCTGATAAAATCAGTGATATGAAATCACTACCTTATGAGTTATTTGTCGGCTGGCGTTATACGCGGGCCAAACGCAAAAATCACTTTATTTCCTTTATTTCACTTACCAGCATGATTGGCATTGCGCTCGGCGTCGCGGCCCTGATCGTTGTGCTGTCGGTCATGAACGGGTTTCAGAAGGAGTTGCGCACGCGGATTCTGGGCGTGGCGTCGCATCTGCAGATTACCGGTGCCAATAACCAGCTTGCTGATTGGCAGCGTATCAGTGAATTCACCGCTAAGGCGCCGCATGTGCTGGCAAGCGCTCCTTATATTACCGCGCAGGGTATGCTGAGTTACGACCAGGGCGTGCAAGGTGCGATTATTCGCGGCATTGAGCCTGGCGCCGAGGATAAGGTGGCGGATTTGGGCATGCATATGAAAGCTGGCCGCCTCGGTGATTTACGTCCCGGAGAGTTCGGCATTATTCTGGGGGCAGACCTGGCTTATTCACTCGGTGCGCAAATCGGTGATAAAGTTGTCGTGATGGCGCCACAGGGGCAGTTTACGCCCACCGGTGTAGTGCCGCGCCTTAAGCAGTTTACGTTGATCGGCCTGTTTCAGATCGGCATGTATGAATATGATGCCGGGCTGGCATTGATCCATATTGAGGATGCCGCCAAGCTTTATCGCATGGGCACTAATGTATCCGGCGTGCGTTTGAAGCTGAATGATCTGTTTGATGCGCCGTCAATTGCCGCGTCCATGAATGAGCAGCTTAATCGGCAGGCTGATCCGAACGGGAGCTATTATGTAACCGACTGGACGCAGCAGCATGCCAATTTCTTCCGCGCAGTGCAGATGGAAAAGCGTGTGATGTTTATTATCCTGACCCTGATAGTTGCCGTAGCTGCTTTTAATATCGTATCCACGCTGGTGATGGCCGTGACCGATAAACGCGCTGATATTGCAATCATGCGGACATTCGGCGCCAGTCCCGGCAGCATCATGAAAATATTTATTGTGCAGGGCGCTATGATCGGGGTAATCGGCACGGTGCTGGGGGCGGTATTCGGCATTCTGGTCGCGCTCAACATAGAAACCATCGTGCCATTTATCGAGAACCTGTTCAGCGTTCAGTTCCTGGCAAAAGATGTGTATTACATCAGTGACCTGCCTTCCGACCTTGCGTGGTCGGATGTGTCTACGATCGTTGTCGTATCTTTTATATTAAGCCTGCTGGCAACCTTGTACCCAAGCTACAAGGCAAGCAGAATCAATCCGGCAGAGGCATTGCGTTATGAGTAGTTCAGTACCCCAATCTATTATCAATTGTACTGGTTTGCATAAAACCTATCAGGGGCTGGATGTTGCGGTGCTGAATGGCATTGATTTGGCCGTAAATGCAGGTGAGCAGGTGGCAATCGTCGGCGCTTCGGGCTCCGGCAAGAGTACATTGTTGCACCTGTTGGGCGGCTTGGATATCGCCAGCCGTGGTGATGTGCATATTCTCGGCAGCAATCTCACGCAGTTGTCCGAGGCGCAGAAGGGTAATTTGCGCAATCAGGCATTGGGTTTCGTCTATCAGTTCCATCATCTTTTGCCTGAATTCACGGCGCTGGAAAATGTGGCAATGCCGCTTTTTATTCGCCGCATGGCACGAGAGCAAGCGCTTACGCTGGCAAGTGAAATGCTGGCCAAAGTAGGTTTGGCTCACAGGCTGGAGCATATGCCGGGTGAGCTTTCCGGCGGCGAGCGCCAGCGTGCGGCACTGGCAAGAGCCATGGTCACGCAGCCGCAATGCATATTGGCTGATGAACCTACCGGCAATCTGGACCGGCATACCGCCCATGCCGTGTTTGATCTGCTGCTGGAAATGAACAGTTCGCAGAATGTGAGCTTGATTGTTGTGACGCACGATATGGAGCTGGCATCGAAAATGCGGCGTCAGTACAAGCTGGTTGATGGCAAATTGCTGCCTATCTAAACCAATGGTTTTTCCGGCACTGGCTTTTGTTTTCGGTGCTTTCTGTCTACAGCAATTGCCTGCATTGCCAGACCCGCTCTGGGGCCTGGCCTTAATTCCGCTGCTATTGATTAACATTAGAATCAATGGTGTTAATCAGCGTGTTTTGTTTTTACTCAGGCGCCCGGCGACTGTCCTTTTAAGCTTTCTACTTGGTTTTCTCTGGGCGGCTGCATTTGCCGCAACCCGCCTCGGTGATGCCTTGCCCGCAGCATGGGAGAATAAGCCAATACAGATTGTCGGCGTGGTGGCAAGCGTTTCCGAGCTGCATGAACGGGGTGAACGTTTCCGCTTTGATGTGGAAGATGTTTTTACAAGAGCAGCAGTCGTTCCCAGGCATATTTCTCTCGGTTATTACCAGCCCCGACTTCCAGGCGAGGACGTAACCGGTCAGGACTCACGTGTTGCAAAGTTCAGGGCGGGTGAGCGCTGGCAGTTTACCGTGCGGTTAAAGCGCCCGCATGGGACACAGAACCCTCATGGGTTCGATTTTGAGGCCTGGGCCTTATCTGAAAATATTCGTGCCACCGGCAGTATCAAGGCCAAGGCGGATAACAAAAAACTGCAGGATTTTGTCTGGCGCCCCGGGTATATGGTTGAGCATGTGCGTGAAGTTGTTCAGCAGCGTATTTCCCGCGTGCTTGTAGGCAAGCCATATAGCGGGATTGTGCAGGCGCTGGTGATGGGGGATGATAGCCGGATTGCCGCTAATGATTGGCAGCTGTTTCTGCGCACAGGCACCAGCCATCTGATGAGTATTTCCGGTCTGCATATTACGATGCTGTCAGGCCTGTTATTCGCGCTTGTCAGTTACGTATGGCGACGTGTTCCCGTGTTGGCGATGCGTTTACCTGCGCGCAAAGCTGCGGTAACTGCCGGTATGCTGGCGGCACTGGCTTATTCATTGGTTGCCGGTTTTTCTGTACCTACGCAGCGCACTTTATATATGCTGGTGATACTAGGCCTGGCGTTATGGTCGGGCCGGCAGTTGGCTATTGCCCGGATTCTTGCTTTGGCACTGCTGGCAGTCGTGCTGCTCGATCCTTTTGCCGTGATTTCCGCTGGTTTCTGGCTGTCATTCGGCGCTGTGGCAATATTGAGCTTTGCTCTCGGCGCGCGTATTGGCCATATCCACTGGCTAAAAGTCTGGTTGCAGGCGCAGTGGGCGGTGACCATAGGTATGGTGCCGTTGCTGCTGGTCATGTTTAACCAGGTTTCAATTGTTTCGCCGCTGGCCAATGCGATTGCAATTCCGTTAATCAGTTTTGTTGTGACGCCGCTTGCATTGCTGGGCAGTTTCTTGCCTTTGGATTCTGTATTGGTACTTTCCTATCAAGCGCTCAATTTCTGCATGCTGCTGCTTGACTGGTTTAACCGGTTACCAGCTGCAGTGTGGCAGCAGCATGCTCCGCCGCCATGGACGTTGCTGCCGGCAATAGCTGGCGTGTTGTGGCTGTTGCTGCCACGCGGAGTGCCTATGCGCTGGCTTGGGTATTTTGGCTTTTTTCCGATGCTGTTGCTTGTGCCGCAGCGGCCAGATGCAGGGGATATGAAAGTGACCGTGCTGGATGTGGGGCAGGGTTTGAGTGTGGTGGTTCAGACAGCGGCACACACTTTGCTGTATGACGCTGGCGGTAAGTTCAGTGAGCAGGCCGATGCGGGCGGGCGTATTGTATTATCCTTTTTGCGTGCTGCAGGTGTCAGGAAGCTGGATGGTTTTATTGTGAGCCATGATGATACCGACCATAGCGGCGGCATGCCGGCAATCCTGTCACAAATGCCAGTGGCTTGGCTGCTAAGTTCCTTACCCGATTCCGTGGTATTGAATAGCGATGTTAACCATGTGAAATGTGTTGCTGGGCAGCGATGGGTTTGGGATCAGGTTGATTTTTGGGTGGTATATCCGCAGCCTGGTAGTGATGCGGATGCATCTTTGACCGACAATAACCGCAGCTGCGTGCTTAAAATCACCAGTGCGTCAGGCAGTATGCTGCTTACCGGAGATATAGAAAAGCAGGCTGAGCTGGCGTTGGTCAGGCAGCAGGTGTTGGCTCCCGCGCACGGGTCCTTGAAAAGTGACGTCATGATCGCCCCGCATCACGGGAGCAGAACCTCATCCAGTGTTGAATTGATTGAGGCTGTGCAGCCAGGGTTGACTATATTTACTACCGGATATTTAAACCGGTTCCGGCATCCGAGGCCAGAGATCGTGAAACGTTACATGGATGCGCAAAGCCACATACTGCGCTCAGACTATGATGGTGCGGTCACCCTGGATTTTATTGCCCGCGAACCTGGCCGTGATTCTCTAGGCGTAGCTAGAGCGGCAAGCTGGCGCAAACAGGGCAGGCGATACTGGCATGATGTTTATTAGCCTGTGTCAGGCAATGCAATTTAAGTTGAATGTAAAAGGATTGCAGTAGGCGCTTGCCCAAAAGCAGACTACAGGCTAAAGTATCGCACGGATTTAATTTAAGAATAACGGAAGTAACTACCTGCGCGAGCGAATGGCTATTTGCGAGGTAGTCGCGATTCCGCTTTATACCGCGTAATATCTCGGTTTCTGCGTTCCGTGCGCCTTGCACTTCATCTTGCCTGGCGACTTGTTCTGCATTTCTTTAATTATATTAAACATTTTTACTTGGTTATTGAATTTAGGGAGTTCCACTGTGTGGCAAATTATTTTAGCAGCCGGCTGGCCTATCTGGCCGCTTATCATCGCATCAGTTGTTGCTGTGGCAATTATAGGCGAGCGCCTTTTTGCGTTGCGAGAAGGTATTATTGCTCCAAAAAACCTGTTGCCAGAAGTGCAGAAATGGCTTGCCGCGGGCGGTATTAACAAGGAAATGATCGAGCGTCTGGAGCAGAACTCCCAATTAGGCCGTGTTTTTGCAACGGCGCTGGCAACGGCAAAACAATCCCGTGATATTACTAAAGAGTCCATTGAAGAAACTGCGCGTGCAGTAGCGCATGAACTGGAAAAATATCTGGCAACATTGGGTACGATTGCGACGGTCGCGCCATTGCTCGGTTTGCTGGGTACCGTTATTGGTATGGTGGAGCTGTTCGGTGCGTTTACTACTACCGGGCATGATGTGGCACAATTTGCCCGCGGCATTTCGGTAGCGCTTTATAATACGGCTGCGGGTATCGTGGTTGCAGTGCCGGCAATGATCGCTTATCGTTATTTCCGCACAAAAGTAGATGCAATCTTGATTGATATGGAACAGCAGGCAATCAAGCTGGTTGAAATTCTTCATGGTGAGCGTTAATCCTAGCGTTAAATAAATGAACGCTGGTTTGTAGAATACTTGAATTTGCAAATTACAGGGGTCAACAGGATTGAACCTTGTTAAAAGGAATAACAAATGAATTTTCAACGTGGAAAAAAACACGAAGAACTTGAAATCAACTTCATTCCGTTGATTGATGTGCTGCTGGTGATTATTATCTTTCTGATTATCAGTGCGACATTTTCTCGTACCAATGAGTTGCAGATCAATTTACCGACTGCCGAAGCCAATGCGCCTCAGGATAAGCCATTAATGATCGAGGTGGCAGTAGATGCTACTGGCAAGTACCTGATCAATGGCAAGTCGCTGGCCGATAATTCAGTAACAGGCATCAGCGCTGCATTGCAGGCAGCTGCCAATGGCGGCGGCAAAGAGCCTACTATCGTGATTAATGCTGATGCCAACAGTACGCATCAGTCTGTGGTTAATGTAATGGAAGCTTCGCGCGTTGCAGGTTACACGCATATTACATTCGCTACACAAGTGCAGTCAGGGCCTTGAGTTTAAGGCAGTATTCCATAATCACCCGTCTTTCAATCGTTAGTCTTTTAAAGTCAATCGACGTTACACATGTCGTCTAAAACCAGAAAATCTAAAACCCATCTGCAGGATGCAGTACATATTCCAAACGCAAAGGCTGTGTATTTGCGTTTGTTCCGTTATGCCTGGCACTACAAATATGTCTTTAGCGTGAGTATTCTTGCGCTCGTTATTTTATCGGCCAGTAATACGGCTTTTCTTGCGCTGATCAAACAAGTCACCGATGAAGGTTTCGTAAAAAAGGCGGAAGGTCAGGCAATCCTTTTGCCGCTGATGCTGATTGCACTGATGGTTGCACGGGGTTTGGCCGGATTCATTTCTTCTTATTGCATGCGCGTTGTGGCGCGCAAAGTGGTAGAGGATTTTCGTAAGGAAATGTTTGCAAGGCTGATGCTGTTGCCGGTGCATTATTTCGACGCAAGATCAGCCGGTTCAGTAGTATCCAAATTTACCTATGATGTTGAGCGCCTTTCCGTTGCAACCACGCGCTCCTGGATGAATGTATTGCGTGATGCGCTGACAGTAATCGGCTTGATTGGCTATATGCTTTATCTTGACTGGAAGTTAACGTTGATATTTGCAATAGTGCTTCCTTTTATTGGGCTTTACCTGAAAAAAATTACGCCCAAGTTAAAGGCAAATGCTAAAGAAGTGCAGCACAGTGTCGGTGAAATGACCAAATCTGCAGAAGAGGCGATCGCCGGGCAGCGCATTGTCAAGATTTTTGGCGCGCAGCAATTTGAATATAACCGTTTTGCGCAAATTGCCAGCAACAATCGCCGCATAGAATTACGTGTGGCGCGTATTTCAGGGTTGAGCAGTTTTGTGGTTGAGCTGTTTGCTGCACTGGCATTAGGTTTAGTCATTCATTATGCAATCGGTAATTTTACAGTGGGCGAGTTCGCCGCTTTTGTAGGCGCATTGTTGATGCTGATTTCTCCGATTAAGCATATTGCGGCTGCGAATGAAGATCTGCAGGTTGGATTAACCGCAGCACAAAGTATTTTCGAGGTGATCGATTCGCAAGAAGAAGTCGATGCCGGCCACAATACCATTGGTCGTACTAAAGGTGAAATTGAATTCAGGAACGTAACCTTGCGTTATGAAAATACACCTGCTCCTGCGTTGAATGACTTGAGCTTCAAAATCCAGGCGGGTGAGAAAGTCGCTTTGGTGGGACGTTCTGGCGGCGGAAAAACTACCCTGGTTAATCTGTTGCCAAGGTTTTATGAATTGCAGCAAGGTTCTGTACTGTTGGATGGCATGGATGTTCGGGAATTAAAGCTGAGCAACTTGCGCGAGCAATTTGCGCTGGTTAGCCAGGACATCATCCTGTTTAATGATACGATTTTCAATAATATCGCTTATGGCGTGCTGCGTAATGCAACGGAGGAAGCCGTGATAGCTGCCGCAAAAGCAGCGCATGCCTGGGATTTTATTCAGCATTTGCCTGATGGTTTGCAGAATGTAATCGGTGATCGCGGGGTCAAGCTATCCGGTGGTCAGCGTCAACGTATTGCAATTGCACGGGCTATTCTCAAGAACGCACCGATTCTGTTGCTGGATGAGGCTACTTCTGCGCTTGATACCGAGTCCGAGCAGCATGTGCAGGCAGCGATGGATGCGCTGATGCAGAATCGTACCAGCATTGTGATTGCGCATCGTTTAAGCACAATTGAAAACGCAGACCGCATCATGGTAATGGAGCGGGGGCAGATAGTTGAAAGCGGCACGCATGCTGAACTGATGAATCTGTCAGGTCATTATGCTAAGTTATATCAAAAGCAATTTAACTAACATTGTTCCAGGTGGATGATGACTGATTGGTTCCAAAAGCAATGGGCTGGTTTTACATTCTGGCACATCGTGTTGATTCCATTATCATGGCTTTTTGGCGTTATCGTTTGTTTGCGTCAGTATCTCTACAGGATTAGCTGGCTTAATAGTACTCGTCTGCACGTTCCCGTTGTTGTCGTTGGTAATATCAATATTGGCGGCACCGGTAAAACCCCCCTTGTCATCTGGCTTGTGGAGCAGATGAAACTGGCGGGCTATAAACCTGGCGTGATCAGCAGGGGATATGGCGGCAATGCCCTGCAAGTTACTGAGGTGTTCCCTGGCAGCAATGCGCTGGTAGCAGGTGATGAGGCGGTTTTGATTGCAGCGCGCGCCGGCTGCCCGGTATTTGTCAGTGCAAATCGCGTATCTGCAGGGCAGCATCTGTTAAAGGCATATCCGGAATGCGACATCATTATCAGTGACGATGGTTTGCAGCATTACCGCATGCAGCGCGATGTTGAAATTGTGGTGTACGATAGCGTGAAAGGTTTTGGCAACGGTGCGTTACTGCCTGCGGGACCATTGCGTGAACCAAGGAGCCGCTTGAAAACTGTAGATGCTGTTGTGAGCAATGGCGCAGGTAGCAGAAAAAGCTTGCACGGTATCACTGCTATTGAAATGCAGCTTATTGCTGCGGATTTTTACAATCTGGCTGATAATCAAATAAAATCTGATGTAAAGGCATTTTCTGGGAAAAAAGTAATCGCTGTTGCCGGCATAGGCAATCCCCAGCGCTTTTTTGACCAGCTGAATGTTCTTGGGTTGCAGTTTGAAAACCGTGCTTATGCCGATCATTATATATTTCAGGCAAAAGACTTCGAACACATCAATGCCGATGTGATCCTGATGACGGAAAAAGATGCGGTGAAATGCAGGGCATTCGCCAAACCCAATTTCTGGGTGCTGCCGGTAAGCGCTGAAATAATTGATAGCCTGATGCCCATTGTGTTGAATAAAATAAATCGTAATTAAATCGAGGCGTATATGGATGCAAAACTCCTGCAGATTTTGGTTTGCCCTGTGACTAAAGGCCCATTAATCTATAACAAAACTACAAACGAGCTGATTTCAAAATCCGCACGTTTGGCTTATCCGATAAGAGACGGTATCCCTGTCTTGCTTGAAGATGAAGCGCGCAAGCTAGAGGATGATGAAGAAGTTGCTTAACCCTCAAGATAAAACGCCCAAGTTCTATGTGGTGATTCCTGCGCGTTATGCGAGTACTCGCCTGCCAGGTAAGCCTTTGCTTGATATTGGCGGAAAACCTATGGTGGTTCATGTGGCAGATCGTGCCAGATTAAGTGGCGCAGCGCAGATCATAGTTGCGACGGATGACTTGCGTATTGTCGAAGCGGTAAAGCAGCATGGCTATTATGCGATGCTCACGCGTGCGGACCACGTCAGCGGAACGGATCGCATAGCGGAAGTCGCTTCGCGTGAAGGCTGGCAGGAGGATGCGATTGTCGTAAACGTTCAAGGTGATGAGCCTTTGATAGATCCGGCACTGATTTCTGAAGTTGCGATCGCACTGTCCAATAATAAAGAAGCGGTCATGGCAACCGCATGCCATGGCATTCATGCTAAAGCTGATTTTATCAATCCTAATATTGTCAAAGTGGTATTGGATAGGCAGGGCCATGCGCTTTATTTCAGTCGTGCGCCCATTCCATATCCTAGGGATACTTTTTACAATGATTCTGAATTGCCATCCGCTATGCCGGTGTATAGACATATAGGTATATATGCCTATCGTGCGCAATTTTTAAATCAATACGCACAAATCCCACCTGCAGCAATCGAGCAGTATGAAAGTCTGGAGCAACTGCGTGTATTGTATCAAGGCTATAAAATAGCTGTCGCCATTAGCGATAACGCCCCGGCAACTGGGGTTGATACGGAAGCCGACTTGGCTTACGTGCGCAGTGTAATGAGCTAGTCTATATATATGCCTGAGTGAGAGCCTCCAGAATTATTGTAGAAATTTACAATAGTGCTTGCGGTAAGTGTCATGGTTTGCTATAGTCTCACCTCTCGACAGCAACAAGTCGAGCCGGACGCGGGATGGAGCAGTCTGGCAGCTCGTCGGGCTCATAACCCGAAGGTCACAGGTTCAAATCCTGTTCCCGCAACCAATAAATTCTAAGCGCTTAGCGCTAAAAATTTTGCAGTAAAATGAAGTAGAAAGCGCAGTAAAAAGAGTGGTTAATTTTAATTGAGAAATAATTCGAAATTAAGGTTGACGCGGTCAGAAAGCTCTGTATAATGCGCACCTCGTTAACGCAAAGCGTAACGCGGTTTGAAGTAAAAAGCTCTTTAACAATATAACAACTGATAAGTGTGGGTGCTTGTGGAATAGGCAGCTGACTTGATCGCCA
>Ga0208626_1000171_pt1 | contig 26671 bp, 21 predicted proteins | sample LakWasMet10_HOW4_2_FD_183860 | JGI IMG/M metagenome (GOLD analysis project Ga0208626, IMG submission 183860) | Freshwater sediment methanotrophic microbial communities from Lake Washington under simulated oxygen tension - Sediment Metagenome... | ecosystem: Environmental > Aquatic > Freshwater >... | reverse complement strand
AACAATTGTAATGGAACCCAATAAAATAAAGAATCCTAGGGGAGTAAGTCGAAGCGAAAAATTTTCTTCAAATGTATCATCATTCATTATCACAATGCGATAACGATGTTTAATACGTTGCAAAAAATTGCGTTTATCTTTTTTTTCTTCCGACATGGTAAGCTACAAATATCGAAAATATTTTGGGAAAGCCCTAAGTATTCCGCAATTAGCAAACGTAAAAAATGGATTTTTTACTGTTTTTATCGAAAAAATAAAATAATTTTGCTTTTCTTTAGTTATATAGGTTTTGAACTAATTTGAGTGTGTGAAAAATAACGCGTTATATATTGTAAAAATAGTCCTTTTTGTAGTACTGATTTTTTTAGTTGATGCTTGTAAAACAACTAAGAATACGGTAATGCACCGTGGGTGGCATAATATGAATGCTCGTTATAATGGTTTCTACTATTCGAGAGAGAATATGAAGGAAACTGTAAAGCGCCTCGAAAAAGTAAATAAAGACGATTATTCAAAGCCAATTCCTCTTTTTGTATATCCTGATAATACTAGTGCTAAAAGCTATTATGGCGATTTTGATAAAACAATAAAAAAATCTTCTACGGTTATACAGCGACATGCAATTGTGAATAAACGTACAAAAGAAGAGATTCCCAATGCTTGTAAATGGATTGATGAGAATTATGTTTTAATTGGGAAAGCCCATTTATACAAACGCGATTTTTTTTCAGCATTGGAAGCGTTCGAATATGTTTCAAAAAAATACCCAAATCCTGAAGCAAAGTATAGCGGAATGCTTTGGATGGTTCGAACCAACAATGAAATTGGTAGCTTATCATCATCGGAGTTGATTGTAGATGAGCTTAGAAACGCAAAAGATTTCCCTACAGACCGAATTTATGCAAAAGAATTAGCCTTGGTAACTGCCGATTTTCATATTAAGCGTGCCGATTACTCTCCTGCCATAAAAAGTTTAACAAAAGGGATTACATTAACAAAAAAGAAAAAAGAAAAGGCGCGTTATATATATGTTTTAGCACAACTTTATGAGTTAACGGGTGATAAAGCAAAAGCGTCCCAATACTATTCGATGGTTCCTGGTTTGCATCCAAGCTATGATATGGTGTTTAATGCTCAAATGAAAAGAGCGAGCTTAATTGATGTTAATTCAGCAGACATAAAAGTGGTTAAAAAACAGCTTCAACGCATGTTGAAGGACATAAAAAATGTAGAGTTCAAGGACCAAATATATTATGCTTTAGCAGAAATTGCTTACAAAGAAAACGATGTTCCATTATCGATGACCTATTTGAATAGCTCTATCCAAACAAGTGTTTCAAATAACACGCAGAAAGCCTTATCTTACTTAAAACGCGCAGATATTTATTTTGACAAATTGGATTATAAAAGAGCTCAATCTAATTATGATAGTACCATTACTTTTCTTCCCAAAGATTATCCAGATTATGCTTTAATTGATGCTAAAAAGAAGAGTTTAACATCACTTGTTGTTAATTTAAATACGATTACGTTGGAAGATAGCTTGCAACGCATGGCAAAAATGTCGGAAAAGGATCGCAATGATGTAATTGATAAAATGATTGCAAAAATTGAAGAGGAAGAAAAACGTAAAGAAGAAGAGAAACAAAATCAGCTTCAAGAATTGCAAAATCAATTATTAAATCCTACTACAACTGTAGCAAATAATACACCTGCAAGCAATACTTGGTATTTTTACAATCAAACTACGGTTAGTTTTGGTATAGGTGAGTTTACAAAAAAATGGGGTCAACGAAAGCTAGAAGATAACTGGAGAAGAAGTGAGAAAGATCAAATTTTAGTTGTGAATACAGATGAGGATACAGCGGATGAGCAGCTAGTGGATAGTGATACTACAAATGATGGAAAAGGCTCAAAAGAAAAATCAAAGAAAAACAAAAAAGGACGCGATTATTATCTAAAAAACATTCCTTTAACTGCTGAAGCTTTAGATAAATCTACTGGTAAAATCATTGAGGCTTATTATGCCGCAGGGACAATTTACAAGGAGCAATTATTAAACAATAAAAAGTCAATTGAAACATTCGAAGAGCTTACACAACGCTATCCTCAAAATAAGTATCAACTTTCCTCTTATTACCAATTATATCGCACCTATTTGTTGATGGATAATCCTGTGAAGGCTGAGTATTATAAGAATTTGATTCTAACAAATTATGCAGACACTGAGTTCGCGAAAATTATTAAGAACCCAGATTATGCAAAAGACATTGCTGCAAGCAAAAGTCAGGTAGAGAAATTTTATACTGAAACGTATGAATTGTATGCAGATGCAAAATATTCGGAAGCGTTGGCAAACTGTATGAAAGCCGATTCCTCTTTTGCTAAGAGTACACTCATGCCTCAATTTGCTTTTATTAAAGCACTTTGTATAGGCAGAACACAAGATATTTCTGCTTTTGAAAGTGCATTGGTTCAAGTTACTATCAAATATCCAAAAGAGCCAGTGAAAGAAAAGGCACAGCAAATGTTGGAGATGATTAAAAAACAGAAGAATCCTGATTATTTAAGTGCAGCAGATAGTGCAGCAGCAAAAGCACCAAAATTTATTTTTAAAGAAGATGGCGAATATTATTGGGTGGCAATTGTTGATAATGGGAAAGGAGACATCAATAAGTTTAAAGTAGCTATTTCCGATGTTAATGGCCAAACATACAGTATTCAACAGTTAGCTGTTTCAAGTGTGTTCTTAGATGCAACACACCAAATAGTGAGTGTAAAAACATTTGCTGGAAAAGCGAAAGCGATGGATTATTATAATTTTATGAAAGGCAATCAGTTTGTTTATTCCGATTTAGAAGCGGGCACTTACCAGACTTTTATTATTTCCTCCGAAAATTATTCAATTTTCTATAAGGATAAAAACATAAACGAGTACAAGCAGTTTTTTACACAAAATTTCAAGTAATTGATTGTTTTTTTGCTTTTTTCCGTTAATTTTACCCAAAATCATTTAAAAAATCACTAAATGTTTAATAAAATGGCAAAAAATAACACTTCAGATAGTCCATCGGTTAATATTATAGGTGCAGGAACAATTATAGAAGGAGATATTACCACAAATGGCGATATGCGAATTGATGGTTCACTTACTGGGACAATTAATGTGAAAGGCAAATTAGTTGTTGGTGCTTCTGGAGCAGTAGAAGGTGAAATTATTTGTCAGAATGCAGATATTTCTGGGACTATTAAAGGTAAAATAGGTGTTGCAGAGTTATTAGCACTTAAATCATCTTCAAAATTAACTGGTGATATTATCACAAACAAAATTGCAATTGAACCAGGTGCTACCTTCTCTGGATCGTGTAGTATGGGTGGAATTGTAAAGGATATTAAAGGTGAACGAACAGAAAAAGCAGAACTTGCCGAAAAAACCGCTTAATAATTATGCGAAATATTCGGGAATGGCGGTGCAAATGGCCGCTATTATTGTGGGTGGAGTGTTAGGTGGAGTTGAACTCGATAAATACCTGAAATTATCATTTCCTATTTTTACGTTAGTGCTAACTTTGCTCTCTGTATTTTTAGCGATTTATTATTTTATTCGAGATATTCTCAAAAAGTAGCATTTTATGTCCTCAGCACTCAAGTCGTTTTTTACTCAATTAACCATTTTTTCTCTCGTTACACTTGCATTAGTTTTGCTTTGGAATCAATATGCTTCGGCTCGTTTCCAAACACCACTTACTTGGTTTGTTTGGGCGTTTTTTATTGCTACAACTACATTCATTCATCTTTTTTTAGTAAAATCTACCGAAAAAGAACCCAAAAAATTTGTTGTAAATTTTATGCTGGTTACTGCTATTAAACTTTTTGGATACCTCACCCTAATTTTAGCCTATGCGTTAATCAAACGCGAAGCAGCATTGGGTTTTACCGTATTTTTCTTAGCCATGTACATGTTGTATAGTGGTTTTGAGGTATTTACGTTGCTTCGCCACTTCCGAAAATAGATTTTTGTCGCTCATAATCAGGGGTTTGTATAGCCTATAAACAAACTGACAGAAATCAGCAAAAAAACACATTGTTTTTCTTTAAAATATTGGTTTAAATGCCTAAGTTTGCACCCGAATTTGAAAACCGAGTAAAGAAATACGTGTAATGGCTAATAAAATCAACATATTCAAGCATTTTTTGGTTCTAGTAAGCATTTTTGCTTTTAATACCCTTTGGGCATACGAACCAATTGAGAAAGAACACAACGCAGCAGAGGTTCATGAAGTAGCAACAGATGAACATGGAGCAGAGCATGAATCAACTGGATTTGATGCGGGAAAAATGATCATTGAGCACGTTGCTGATTCTTATGGATGGCATTTATGGGGGCACACTTCATTGCCTTTGCCAATTATCTTAAAATCAGACAAAGGTTTTGATTTTTTCATGTCTTCAAAATTTAATCATGGTCATGATGCTGTTCAAGGAAATTACAACTACCGTATTCATGAAGGTAGCATTGTTGTTTTTGATGAATTAACAGGAACTGTTGATGAAGCGGCAACAGCAAAAATTACCGATATTTCTATTACCAAAAACGTTGCAGCAATGTTGTTTAGCATGTTGTTGATGTTATGGATGTTTATTAAAGTAGCTAAGTTGGCTACAAAAAATAGAGGTAAAGCACCTAGTGGTTTACAATCTTGGATTGAGCCATTGGTCATGTTTGTTCGTGATGATGTAGCAAAGCCAAGTATTGGTAAACATTACGAGCGTTTTATGCCATTCCTTTTAACTGCATTTTTCTTTATTGCTATCAATAATTTATTAGGTTTAATTCCGATTTTCCCAGGAGGAGCTAATTTAACAGGAAGTATTTCGGTTGCAATGGTATTGGCTGCTTTCACCTTGGTAATTACATTTGTAGTTGCAAACAAACATTACTGGCGACATGTATTTGCAATGCCAGGCGTTCCATTACCTGTATTAATCATTTTAACACCTATTGAAATTTTAGGTTTGTTCTTACGTCCATTTGTATTAATGATTCGTTTGTTTGCAAACATTACAGCAGGTCACATCATTGCATTGGCATTTTTCAGTTTGATTTTCATCTTTGGTGAAATGCATGCTGGTTTAGGATTAGGAGTTTCAGTTCTTTCATTGGTGTTCACCGTATTTATGGGTGCAATGGAATTATTGGTTGCATTTTTACAAGCATATGTATTTACATTGTTATCAGCAATATATTTTGGTGCAGCGGTAGATGAAGGACACGATGTTCATCATCACCACGATCATGCAGCTGATGCAGCACATCATTAATATAAAGAAATTGGTTTTAGTTGGGTAGCCTTGCCGACAGCTAAAACTTTAAAAATCGGTAAGGCAAAACAATAAAATAATTACAAAATGTTATCATCAGTATTATTAGAAGCAAGCTTAACTTATGGTGTAGCTGCATTAGGAGCAGGTGTAGCTGCATTAGCAGCAGGTATCGGTATCGGTCGTATCGGTGGATCAGCGTTAGAATCTATCGCTCGTCAACCAGAGGCTGTGAACGATATCCGTTCATCAATGATCTTAGCTGCTGCCCTTGTAGAGGGTGCTGCTTTCTTTGCTATGGTTATCGGACTATTAGTAGTTTTGATTATCAAGTAAAAAAACTAAAACTGTCTGCAAGGTTGTTGCAGACAGTTTTTAAAACAAATTTGACTAAACTCAATATACAGTATAAATATTCAATACTTTAAAACATGGAATTAGTAAAACCTTCGATTGGCCTTATATTTTGGATGGCGGTTTCATTCTCAATCATTCTTTTCTTATTGAAAAAGTTTGCTTGGAAACCAATTTTAGGAATGATTAAAGAGCGTGAAGAATCAATTGAAAGTGCTTTAGCTGCTGCTGAAAAAGCAAAAGAAGAAATGAAAGCATTACAATCGAACAACGAGCGTATTTTGGCAGAAGCACGTGCTGAGCGTGATACATTGTTGAAAGAAGCACGTGAAATAAAAGATAAAATGATTCTTGAAGCAAAAACAACTGCAACCAAAGAAGGTGAACGCATGTTGGCAATTGCTCGTGAAAACATTCAAAACGAAAAAATGGCTGCGATTACTGAATTGAAAAATCAGGTTGCAACATTATCAATTGAAATTGCTGAGAAAATTTTGAAGTCAGAATTGTCTTCAGATGAAAAGCAAAAATCATTGGTAAATACTTTATTGAAAGACGTAAACTTAAATTAGTTCAAGGTTCAATGTTCAAGGTTGGTTTATTCCAACTTTAAACTTTAAAACTTTAAACTTTAAACTGATTAAAAATGCAAGGAACAAGAGTAGCATCACGATACGCAAAATCATTCATCGACCTTACAATTGAGCAAGGTGTGTTGGAGCAAGCGTATGCCGATATGAAGTTTATTTCAGATGTATGCAAATCAAATCATGATTTTGTAAGCTTCTTGAAAAGTCCGATTATTAATACCGACAAAAAACAAGCAGTATTAAAAGAAGTATTCAGTGGTAAATTAAATAAAGTTACTGATACCTATGTAATGCTTATTGCTGATAAAAAACGTGAATTGTATTTACCAGAAATTGCAGCTGAATTTGTGAATCAATACAAATTGAAAAAACAAATTTTAACAGCTGTTATTACTTCTGCAAATGGAATTGATGAAAACATTCGCAAAAAAGTAATGGAATTGGTAAAAGGTGTAAGCTCAAGTGAAGTGGTGTTGGAAGAAAAAATCAACAAAGATTTAATCGGAGGATTCATTATTCGTGTTGGTGATAAGCAAGTAGATGCTTCTATTGCACGTAAATTGAGTAACCTAAAACGCGGATTTGGTGAAAATCCATTTGTAAAAGAATTTTAATAATTAGATATACACTTATAATATAAATACAAATAACAATGGCAGAAGTTAAACCAGCAGAAGTATCTGCAATTTTAAGACAACAATTATCCGGCTTAAAATCGGAACAAGAGTTAGAGGAAGTTGGTACCGTGTTACAAGTAGGTGACGGTATTGCTCGTATTTACGGACTTTCAAAAGTTCAATCAGGTGAGTTGATTGAATTTTCAAATGGTTTAAAAGGAATTGTATTGAACCTTGAAGAGGATAACGTTGGTGCGGTAACTTTAGGTTCATCAAATGATATTAAAGAAGGTGATACAGTAAAACGTACAGGTAGAATTGCTTCATTGCAAGTAGGTGAAGGAATGCTAGGACGTGTTGTTGATACAATGGGTCATGCTATCGATGGTAAAGGTCCAATTGTTGGAACAACTTATGAAATGCCATTGGAGCGTAAAGCACCAGGGGTAATTTACCGTCAGCCAGTTAATGAGCCATTACAAACTGGTATCAAAGCGATTGATGCGATGATTCCAATTGGTCGTGGACAACGTGAGTTAATCATTGGTGACCGTCAAACTGGTAAAACAGCGGTTGCAATTGATACCATCATCAACCAAAAAGAATTTTATGAAGCTGGTCAACCAGTATTTTGTATTTATGTTGCAATTGGACAAAAAGGTTCAACAGTAGCTAATATTCAACGTGTATTAGAAGAAAACGGTGCAATGGCTTACACAGTAATTGTTGCAGCTACTGCTTCTGATCCAGCTCCAATGCAATTCTACGCTCCATTTGCAGGTGCTGCTATTGGGGAGTTTTTCCGTGACTCTGGTCGCCCTGCTTTAATTGTTTATGATGATTTGTCAAAACAAGCAGTTGCTTACCGTGAGGTATCCTTGTTATTACGTAGACCTCCAGGACGTGAGGCATATCCTGGTGACGTGTTCTACTTACACAGTCGTTTATTAGAGCGTGCTGCTAAAATCAACGCAAATGATGACATCGCTAAAAACATGAACGATTTACCTGAATCAATTAAAGGTATCGTTAAAGGTGGTGGTTCATTAACAGCTTTACCAATTATCGAAACACAAGCAGGTGACGTTTCTGCATATATTCCTACAAACGTTATCTCTATTACAGATGGTCAGATTTTCTTGGAGTCGAACTTGTTTAACGCAGGTGTTCGTCCAGCGATTAACGTGGGTATCTCTGTATCACGTGTGGGTGGTAATGCTCAAATCAAATCAATGAAAAAAGTTGCTGGTACATTAAAATTGGATCAAGCACAATACCGCGAGTTAGAAGCGTTTGCAAAGTTCGGTTCTGACTTAGATGCTGCAACAAAATCAGTGTTGGATAAAGGTGCACGTAACGTTGAGATTTTGAAACAAGGTCAGTTTTCTCCATTACGCGTTGAGCAACAAGTAGCAATTATTTACTGTGGTACAAAAGGTTTATTACGTAATGTTCCTGTAAATAAAGTGCGTGAGTTTGAAGCAGAATATTTAGCATTTTTAGAAGCTAAACACAAAAACGTATTGAACGATTTAAAAGCTGGTAAATTCAGTGATGAATTAACAGATGTGTTAGAAGAAGTTGCTAAAGATTTATCTAAAAAATACAATAACTAATAAGACTGAGCGAAGAGATTTGAGATAGTGAATAAATCATTACTCAAATCTGAATACTCAAATCTAATAAGATGGCAAATTTAAAAGAGGTACGTAACCGAATAGTTTCTGTAAGTTCTACACAGCAGATTACAAGTGCCATGAAAATGGTGAGTGCTGCAAAGTTGCGTAGAGCACAAGATGCTGTTACGCAAATGCGCCCGTATGCAAGTAAACTAAAAGAGATTTTAGAAAACTTAAGTGCGAGTTTAGATAGTTCAGAAGGTGTATACTCAAAACAACGCGAAGTGAAAAATGTGTTGTTAGTTGTTATCACTTCTAACCGTGGATTGTGTGGTGGTTTTAATGCAAACATTATCAAAGCAGCTAATCGTTTAGCTCGTGAACAATACAAGGGTTGTAAAGTAAGCATCTTAACGATTGGTAAAAAAGGTGGCGATTTTTTCAAGAAAACGGATTATGGTATTGTAGGTTCAGATATGCCACGTGGATTGAATGAATTGTTTGATAAACTTACATTTTCTAATGTTGCACCAGTTGCTGAAAAAGTAATGGAAGCATTTGTAAGCGGCCAGTTTGATAGAGTAGAATTGGTTTACAATCAATTTAAAAACGCTGCGATTCAAGTTACCACTGTTGAGCAATTTTTACCAGTACAAGCGCCTGCAGCAACTAAAGAAACTAAAACCGCTGATTATATCTTCGAACCAAACAAACAATACATTGTTGAAGATTTAATTCCTCGTTCATTAAAAACACAATTCTTTAAAGCATTGTTAGATTCATTGGCAGCAGAACATGGTGCACGTATGACAGCAATGCACAAAGCAACTGATAATGCAGGAGCATTGATTAAAGAATTGAAATTATCTTATAACAAAGCACGTCAGGCAGCCATTACAAACGAAATTTTGGAGATTGTTGGTGGTGCAGAAGCCTTGAATGGTTAATACCAATAGCGTTATTAAAGTTTAGAATTAAGACTTGTAGATTTTCTACAAGTCTTTTTTTATTCTTCTACTTCTTTGTCTTTTAGTTTTACCTTTACATCTACATCTAGGGCTGGTTTTGGAATCAACTCAGCTACTTTGCTCTGGTTCATTGCTGGAATTAAGGTGGGAGCAATTTTTCCAACAGGTTTATACAATAGCGATTCTTCTTTGGCCTTAAAGGAGATGATAGGATAGCTTTGTTCAATTGCATCCATAACGAAAATCACAACGCTCATTATTAAGGCAAATTTTAACGTACCAGCTACCGCTCCTCCAATTTTGTTAATAGCACTCATTGCCATTCCATCAACAGCACGTTGAATTAATTTTGCAATTAAAAAAACGATAATAATAATTACTAAAAATGTAAGTGCGAACGAAACAACAGGCAAGTATGGTGATTGCCAGTCAAACGTCTCTTTTATTTTTTGTGCTATGAAATCCGAAAAATGAATGCCACCCCAAACGCCTAAGCCAAATGCAACCAATGTTGCAGCCTCAATGATTAACCCTTTTGTGAATCCTTTGTACAATCCCCAAACGAGGGGAATGCATAATATAATGTCGATATAATTCATTTATGATTAATTAAAATGATTGAGAAAAAAAACTAATGCAACTTATTAAACAATTTTATCATCTCTATAACAAAGGAAGTGTTTACTACTATTTAAAATTCACTTTCTACCCCAAACTTATTAATAGATTATTGTTTAAAATCTTTTTCTCATGAAAAAACTACTACTCTCAATCGTTGCTGTATTATTTAGTTGTGCTGCATTTGCAGCTGGCCATGTGGCTACAGCAGTAGGAACAAATGTTTCTTGTAATGGACAATGTAATGGAACTGCTACGGCTTTTGCTAGTGGAGGTGTTGGACCTTATGGATATACATGGACAGGACCAGCAAGTTACACAGCAACAGGACAATCACTTTCTGGATTGTGCGCAGGAACCTATATTGTTACTGCGATTGATAGCAGTGACATGAGCACTGCACTGTATACATTAACTATTACTCAACCAAGTGCATTGGTAGTCGTTACCAATGGAACAATAAATTCATGTATTGGGCAATCAGTTACCATTGCAGCTACTGCTAATGGAGGAACTCCTGCATATAGTTATAATTGGACACCATCTATAGGTTTAAGCAATCCATCTATCCCAACCCCGATTTTTAATGTTAATGCTACTACAACATTTACGGTTACAGTAACCGATGCCAATGGTTGCACTGCAACAGCTATATCAACGGTTATTGCTAATCTGCCGCCTTCTTTAAATATCGCATCAGTTAATGCAACTTGTAACCTATGCGATGGGTCGATAATAAATAATACAACAGGAGCGGTAGCTTATAATTGGTCTGGTCCAGCAGCATATACCTCAACCATGGCTAATCCAACCAACTTATGCGTAGGAACGTATAATCTAACAGCAGTTAGTTCTGCAGGTTGCAGTGCTTCTGGGTTTTTAAATATAAACGCCTCTTCGCAAATAGTTGGCACTATTACTAATATAATGAATGCAACATGTAATGGTTCATGTGATGGTTCGTTAACCGTTGTTGCAACTGGAGGAACTCCTCCATATACATATGCTTGGTCAAATGGAACAACAACACCTACAATAACAAATGTGTGTGCAGGACCCTATACTGTTCAGATTATGGATGGAACGGGGTGTTTTACAAATATAATGGGAGTTGTAAATCAACCGACACCTATAGCAATAAATGCTACATCAATGCCTACACCTTGTGGTGGCGCTTGTAATGGGTTAATTACTACAAATGTAACTGGTGGTGTACCTAACTACACTTATAACTGGTCAAGCTTGCCTCCATTTCCACAGCATACTTCAGTATGTGCAGGAACATATAATTTAGTGGTAACTGATGCGAATGGTTGTGTAGGATCAGCTTCAGTAACAGTTGGAACAACAAACTCAATTGCTTTGACACAAACAGTTACGCCATCATCTGCTTGTGCTGGTGCGTGTACTGGATTAGTTAATTTAATTCAATCGGGTGGAGTTTCCCCGTTAACATATAGTTTAAATGGTGGAGCACAACAATCATCAAATCTATTTACAGGTGTTTGCCCAGGTAGTTATGTTGCTACTGTTACCGATTCGAATGGATGTTTAGGGAATACAACTTTATTCGTTGGAACAACAGGAATTTCAGGACTAACCGTTTCTCCTCAAATAACAAATGAATCAGGAGCTGGATTATTAAATGGTTCAATTGATCTTACATTAACAGGTTCTACAGGTCCGTATACTTTTTCATGGAGTAATGGAGCAACATCGGAGGATATTTATTCATTAGGAGGAGGAACATATACTGTGGTAATTACTGATAATAATGGTGATTGTAGTTCATATATCTTTACAGTAAATACAACACCAGCTTATGGATATATAACAGGAATGTTTTATAACGATGTAAATAATAATTGTATTTATGATGCTGGAGATTCACCATTGTCTAATTTTATGGTTACAGCTTCAAATGGAACAACTACCTATTCTGGTTTAACTAATGGAAATGGTCAGTATATTATTTGGGTTCCATCTGGAAATTATACGGTACTTCCTGTAAATAATACAAATATTTCAGCAACTTGTCCTGGAACTTATTCTGTGAATGTGACCAATGGTTCTACGTTGCCAAATAACAATTTTGCGTATAATTTACCAGCAGTTTATGATGTATGTGTTAGTGGATGGAGTCCTGGAATAGTTCCAGGGTTTAATGGGAACTATTATATTTATCTGACAAATTATTCTGGTTTACCAACAAGTGGTACTGTATGTATTGATTTGCCTCCAATGTTAACTTATTTAACATCTTCACCAGCAGCAACAAGTGTTTCTGGAAATACGATTTGTTTTAATTATACCAATTTACCTGGTTATGGTTCAACAACATTTTATGTTTCATTTAATACACCTGTAGGAATCGCACTTGGGACTCCTACAACGGCAACTATTACAGCTACTGTGTCTAATGGAACGGATGTAAATCCAAGTTGTAATACATATAATTATTACAGACCAGTAACGGGTTCATTCGATCCGAATGATAAAACGGTTTCTCCTTCAGGTATTGGTGCAACAGGTGATATTCAATTAACAGAAACAGAATTTACTTATTTGGTTCGTTTTCAAAATACTGGAAATGGTCCAGCAGTAAATATTGTTGTTAGTGATACCATTTCAAATTTGTTGGATGTAGCTAGTTTAGAAGTATTGAATGCAAGTCATAATTATGTAGTGGAATTGTTACCAAACAATTTGGTTCAATTCAAATTTGATAACATTAATTTGCCTGATAGTACAAGCAACGAGCCTGGAAGTCATGGACACATTCAATTTAGAATCAACAAAATGAATGTTGCTTCTGTAGGTCAAGTAATTGAGAATACAGCATACATCTATTTTGATTTTAATGAGCCAGTAATTACAAATACAGCAATGAATACTTATGTTATTCCAACTACAATTGCTGAAGAGATGAATTCAAATGGACTTGTAAGTATTTATCCTAATCCATTTAATACTTCAACAACTTTTGTAATTAATTCAGATAAAACAGATGCAGTCTACACATTTGAATTGTATGATGTATTGGGTAAAAAAGTTAACGAGTTAACAAACATTACGGCAAAGCAATTTAATTTAACAAGAAGTGGATTAGAAAATGGAATGTATTTCTACAAAATATACACTTCAGAAAAAGTAATTGGAAACGGAAAATTAATTGTTAAATAAAAACTGGAATATGAAGTATTTGTTAAATTGTAAAAACGTTTTATTTTTCATTTTTTATTTTTCATTCAATCTTATTACCGCACAATGTGATTGGGAGGCAATTGGTCCTGATGATGATATCTTTTTTATGGAAGATGGCAGTTCCAACTATCAACCTTCAATTGCATCTGACAATAATGGATTTCAATACGTTGCTTTTTCTGATGTTCAGAATGGAAGAAAAATAAGTGTAAAGCGTTATGTAAATGGGCATTGGAGCTTTTTGGGGCTTCCTGGTTTTTCCGCTGGACAAGCCGATTTGGTTAAAATTGCTACAGATAATTTAAATAGGGTATATGTTGCTTACAAGGATTATTCGAATAATCGTAAGGTTACAGTGCAGTTTTATAATGGATTTAGTTGGAGTGTAGTCGGCATGCCTGGAATTGGTGCTGATACAGTTATAGAAATGGATTTTGCGGTTGACAAAACAACTAACCACCCTTTTATCTATTATACCGATTCGGTTGATGTTTCTACTGTGATGGAATATAATGGTAGTAATTGGAATGTAATAGGCTCAAGTAATTTTGGAGCAGTCAGCATGTATGATGTTAAGCTTTCTACAAACAATGGAATCCCTTACCTGAGCTTTGTTACATACACTCCTTATCAAATAAATTTATTATCTTTTAGTAGTTCTTCTTGGACTGCTTTAGGTACGTTTTCGTCCTCCTTCACTAATGCAAGTTGGTGTTCTTCAATTTCATTTGATCATAATAATGTTCCTTATATTGCTTTTCATGAAAGTAGTTTAGGACAACCAAGTGTAATGTATTTGAGTGGATCAAACTGGACAAACGTTGGGTCACCTGGAGTTGTACCTTATGCAACTTGGTATAATAGTTTAGCTTTTGATCAGGCTAACAATGTTTATTTATCTTACACAAAGGCAACAGCTTCGGCAGCTGAAATAGCAAAATATAATGGTTCCAGTTGGAGTGTAATTTCCTCTTACTTAATTCCAGGCAATACCTCTATTCCCTCTCAATATGCTTATTATAAAGGAATGAGTATGGACCCATTAACTGATGATTTGTATTTAATTTACACCGAGAATACAGCTTCTCCACTTTTGGGTTGGAAAGATTTTGGGGTAATGAAATACAATGGTACATCTGCAAAATTAACGGGAAATGTTAGTATAACAGGACCAGTAACAACTACAGGTTCTGCAAAAGCATATTTCGATTTTGATAAATTTGGGACAGCTTATGTAGTATATTCCGATTCAACATATTCAGATAAAGTAAGTGTAAAAAAATATGTGGGAAATACTTGGGTGTACGTGGGAACGCCAGGTTTTAATACTGGTTACACAGAGTGGGCAAAAATTGCTTTTGATACATTAGGTGTTCCCTATGTGGCTTTCCGACAAGACAACGCAGATATTTATGTAATGAAGTTTAATGGATCCTCATGGGTATATTTAGGAGCAGTAATAACAAATACTTATGATGTTTCTCTTGCAATTAATCCCATTACGAATCAACCTCATATTTTTTATTGTGATGTAAACAATGGTTTAAGAGGGAATGTGAAAAAATTTAATGGTAGTTCATGGATAAGTGAAGGTGCAGCTAATTTTACAGTTGGATCTGCAGCATATACAAATATTAAATTTGATAATTTGGGAAACCAATATGTTGCTTATTCAGATAATGGATTAGGCATAAAGAGCATTGTTAAAGTATTCAACGGAACAAATTGGGTAACAGTTGGGTCGGGCACTATTTCAGCGGCACAAGCACACCAAACGAAATTTAAGATAGATGCGCAAAATAATTTATACATAGTTTATCTTGATCAATCAACATCTTATCAGCCACTATGCCATAAATTTGATGGTACTAATTGGCAAATGCTTGGTTCTTATGTTACTACAGGTTATGTGAGTGATGCCGATGTTGCTGTTGATAATGGTGGAAATGTGTTTGTATATTATACACAGCAATATTTAAATTATTATCCAGGAACAGTAAAACGATTTTTTAACGGATCATGGATACCTGCTGGCAGACAGTATATTGCAAACGCTAGTTGCAAATCAAATCAAATTGAGATTAATCCTGTAAATAATGCTCCATGTATTGGATCACTATCAAAAGCAGGGCCTTCAGTTAGTTTATTATCGACAGGTTTTTTCATAAAATCACTTCCTTGTAATTTTAATTCGGCTTTAATGGGTAAGGTTGTATATGATGCAAATAGTGATTGTATCAATAATAGCGGAGAACAAAATTTAGTATATCAAAGTGTTGCATTAACCCAAGGAGCAAATACCGATATTGCTTTTACTGATAATTCAGGGAATTATTATTTCACAAGTAATTCTCCTGGAAGTTATACTATTGGGATGGGCAATTTGACGAATGGATATAATGTTCAATGTGCAGCTAGTTTACCTCATAATACAACTATTGTTTCTGGGGCATTATCAACAGAAAACTTCGCGGTAGCATGTACACCTGAGTTTGACATTGTTGCTAATTCAATTACTCCTTTAGGAAATTGGTGGCCAAATCAAAATGTAAAAATTCATTCAAATATTATTATTCAAAAAACAATTTGTAGTGGAGGAGTTACACCTGGAATGGTACGCCTTATTTTTCCTACCTGTTTGAAGTATGTTGCTGATAGCACATTGCCTTTGCAACCAAGCAGTGTAAGTGTTTCTGCTTTGGGTGATACTGTTTGGTATTCTATTCCTGACGTATATAACCCAAGTCCGTATTTTTATAATTCAGTTATAACTTCAGCACATATTTGTTCTACGGCAACAATTACAGATACATTATGCATACAGTTAGATGTTACTGCAAACAATGATGTTAATTTAGCTAATAATGTTTATAGTAGATGTATTGCAATTGCCGCATCCTATGATCCTAACTATAAAGAGGTGATGCCAAAGGGATTAGGGCAACCAGGATTTATATCAAATACAACAGGAGAGTTATTATATACAATTCATTTTCAAAATACAGGAACTGCTCCAGCAGTAAATATTAAAGTTGTTGATACACTTAGTCAAAATCTTGATTTAAGTACCTTTCAAATTGTTTCTTCTAGTCACTATATGGCAGGGAATTCATTAGTTGGAGGTGTTATGACTTTTAATTTTCCAAACATCATGCTTCCAGATAGTACATCTGATATGTTAAATAGTATGGGGTATGTGACCTATAAAATTAGTCTTAAGCCCAATTTAATTCCATCAACCGAAATAAAAAATACTGCATACATTTATTTTGATTTTAACGCGCCTATTATCACTAATACTACGTTAAACACGATTGAAATTCCTTTAGCGGTAAATGATGTTCCATGGAAAGGAGATAATTCGGTGCTAGTTTATCCAAATCCATTTAATACTTCAACAACCTTTGTAATTAATACAGATAAAATTAATGAAGCATATACATTTGAATTGTATGATGTATTGGGTAAAAAAGTTAACGAGTTAACCAACATTACGGCAAAACAATTTAATTTAACAAGAAGTGGATTAGAAAATGGAATGTATTTCTACAAAATATACACTTCAGAAAAAGTAATTGGAAACGGGAAATTAATTATTAAATAAAAAAATATGAAAAAGTTAGGAATTGGCTTCGGGGTTGTGTTGGGATTATTGTCGCTAAAGACCAATGCACAAGTATATACACAAGGTGATATAATGGTTGCTCTTCAGCCAAGTGGAAGTCATGATGTTAATACTTGTTCATCGCAAGGTCAGATGATGTATCAAATTACCATTCAGAATTCCTTTGTTGGTGATTCTGTAAAAGTAAAAGATATGGGTGGGATGATGATTTATGAAGAAGTGAATTCTACTGGTCAAAATCCTTGGTATGTAATGGCTCCTGTGTATACTGCTTTTGGCTATGTACAAGACAATCAAGTGATGGGTGGTTTTGCGAATTTTTATGGGTCTCCTGCAAAAGTAATTTCAGGGATAGATACAGTTTACAACATTATGAATACGTATGGTATTCCTGTTTCAAATCCATGTACGTATGATAATGTTTCTGGAAAAGTTTATGTTGATTATAACAATGATTGTATTTTCAATGGTGCCGATGTTCCTTTGTCTTCTATACCTGTTGTTGCATCATTAGCACTGAATAGTCCTTCAATGAGCTCAACATCAGCTTCTGGGTACAGTAATTTTTTAGGAGATTATACCATGCAAGCGCAGCAAACATGGATGACAAATTACAGTGTTTCAATTCCGGGGTACTATCAATTTATTTTCCCTTCAACAGCATGTTCTCCTTCAATCCAGAACTTTACAACTTTGCCTCAAGCAAATGTTGATTTTTCATTGCAGTGTTCAAGTAATATTGATGTAAGAGCAGCTATTCATTCTACTGGTTTTGTTCGTCCGAACATTCCATTTAAATTATATCCATATGTAAACAATACTGGATGTAATGCAGCTAGCGGTGTTTTGAAATTAGTGTTAGATCCTGATGTAGTATATAGCGCAGCTTTAAGCACGAATCCAGCAACAACTATTAGTGGTGATACGCTGATGTGGAGCTACTCTAATTTGAGTAACCTTAGCAATGGAATGTATTGGAACAGCTTTTTTGCAGGTGTTCATTTAACACCTACCACAGCTGTTAATATTGGCGATGTTTTGTGCTTTGAAGTCATAACAAACGTTTCTGCAGGGGATATTGATGCAACAAATAATACATCTACTTTGTGTTTAGGTGTAGTAAACTCTTATGACCCAAACATGAAAGAAGTTTCTCCAAAAGGAACTGGTGTAGCAGGAAATATTCCTCCAACAACAACCGAATTAACTTATACTGTTCACTTTCAGAATACAGGAAATGCATTTGCTTATAGTATTTATGTGATTGACACTTTAGATTCAGACATAGAAGCTGCTAGCTTGCAAATATTGGGAGCAACACATTCAATGGTTCCACAATGGTTGTCTTCGAACATTGTTCGTTTTAACTTTAATAATATAAATTTAGCAGATAGCATGAGCAATGAGCCAGCTAGTCATGGTGCATTTTCATTTAAAGTAAATTTGAATAATGCATTACCATTAGGAACAGAGATTAAAAATACTGCTCATATTTATTTTGATTTAAATTCAGCAATTGTTACAAATACTACATTAAATACGATTGCACTATCAGCTGGAATTGATGAGAATCATATTCAGTCACAGAATGTAAGTGTTTATCCAAATCCATTTACTGAGTTTACCACTTTTTCAATAAACACTTTTAAATTGAATGAAATTTATTCATTTGAATTGTATGATGTAGTAGGTAAAAAAGTAAAATCAATTGCTAATATTTCAGCAAAACAATTTGAAATTACTCGAAATGGATTGGAAAATGGGGTCTATTTTTATAAAATCATTAGCTCTGAAAGTATTGTTAATACAGGAAAATTGATTTTAAAATAAAAAATCAAGAAATTATTTTGGAAATTTAAAAATTAGTGACTTATATTTGCATCGCAATAAGAAAACAATGAACAACAACTTTACATATACATTATCTACAATCAACAGCCCAATGATGTGCTGTATGATGTGTATTTAATTATGGAAAGCCTGTTGTAACAATATATTTTTAAATACATTAAAAAAGGCTTTCCAAAATTGGGAAGCCTTTTTTAATTTTAATAGCATAAAACATTTATAGATGACAACTTTTAACTTGGAACTTTTGACTATCAACATACTAATGTGTATGTGTTGTATGATGTACCTGCGAATGCGGAGCGCTGCTACTATGCACTATTGTAAAAGATAACACAATACAATACAATGCAAATCAAAAGCCCTTCCGCGAATAGCCGAAGGGCTTTTTTAATTTCTAAAAGTTAATTATAAAAAATAAAAAAATGGAAAAAGTATATATAAGTGATTCGGGACCTGAAGTATCAGCAGCAATCTATAGTTTTTGGAGATGGAATACTCCAAGTTTAGTGAACCAAAAAAAGGTAGAAGATATTGTAAATTATAACCTTGAATTGGGTGTTAACACCTTTGATCACAGTGACCAGTATGGTTCTGGTAAAATTGAAGAATTGTTTGGAAAGGCAATTCAATCGAAATCGTTCAATCGTGAAGAGATTGTTATTTCAACAAAATCAGGTATTGTAAAGGATGCCAAAGGGAAAACACTTTATTATGATTTAAGTGCAAAGCATATTAAAGATTCAGTAAACAATTCATTAAAAAAATTAAAAACCGATTATATCGATATCTTTTTGTTAGAGCATCCCGACTTTTTATTTGATGTTGAAGAAACTGCATCTATTCTTTCGGAATTGGTGTTAAGTGGAAAAATAAAATACATTGGAGTTTCAAATTTTAATGCGGCTCAACATCGTTTGTTAGCTGCTCATTTGTCACAACCAATCATTACGAATCACATTGAATTAAACTTGCTTCAAACAAACGCATTGAATGACGGTCGTTTGGATTTTATAAAAGAACAATACAGCAAACCACTTGCATTTTCACCATTGGCTGATGGTAAAATCTTAATAGGAAAAGATAAAAAAGCAATTAGGGTTCGTAAAGTGTTACAAGCAATTGAAAAAAAACACAATGCTAATGTAGAACAAGTGGCTGTGGCATGGCTATATAAATTGGGTGCATTGCCAATCATTGGTAGTCCGGATAAAAAACGCATCAAAAATGCAGCTAGTGCCTACTCCATTGAATTGAGTAGAGAAGAATGGTATCAATTGTATAACGCAACTATCTAATTAATATGCAAAGCTTTAGAACAGAATTAGAAAATCCTTTGGTAGAAAAGGATATCATTGAGTTAGAAGAAAAAATTCGTGCATTTCGTAATGGAACTTTGCATGAAGATAAATTTCGCTCACTACGTTTAGCTCGTGGAGTGTATGGTCAACGTCAGCAAGGCGTTCAAATGGTTCGTATCAAATTGCCATTTGGAAAAATATCGCCTAAACAATTGATTCGTGTAGCTGATATCAGTGATGAATATTCAAATGGAAATCTACATTTAACTACTCGTCAAGATATTCAAATCCACCATGTGAGTTTGGATAGAACTCCAGAGTTATGGGCAAAATTGGAAGAAGATGATATCACCTTGCGTGAGGCGTGTGGTAATACAGTAAGAAACATTACGGCATCGGCTGTTGCCGGAATAGATCCCAAAGAACCTTTTGATGTATCTCCTTATGCAGATGCTATGTTTCGTTATTTTTTACGTAAACCATTCGGACAAGAGTTAGGACGTAAATTGAAATTTGCTTTTTCATCGAATGATGATGATACAGCTTACACCTTTATGCACGATTTAGGATTTATTCCAAAAGTGAAAATCATTGAAGGGAAAATTGTACGTGGTTTTAAGGTGTTGATTGGTGGCGGATTAGGGGCTCAACCATTTTTAGCTAAAACGGCTTTTGAATTTTTGGAAGAAGATCAGTTGATACCTTTTACAGAGGCAGTTGTACGAGTGTTTGATAGACATGGTGAACGCTTGAGCAGACATAAAGCACGTATCAAGTACCTTATTAATAAAATTGGCATTGATGAATTTTTGAGATTAACAGAGGAGGAACGATTAGCATTGAATGTAAAATCATTTGAAATTAATCGTGAGGCAGTAATCTCAAAAGAAAAATATATTAATTCTTCATTTACAACATTTAAAGTTAGTGATGATGAAAATTATAAAGACTGGTTAGTAACTAATGTGTTTGAACAAAAGCAGCAAGGCTTCTATGGTGTTTTCATAAAAGTTGGTTTAGGTAATTTGAATTCACAAACAGCAAGAAAGTTGGCAGAAGCAGTAAGTACTTATGCATCGGATGATATACGCATCACCATCAATCAAGGCTTGTTGTTAAAGTTTGTTCCAAAAGGAGCTTTGCCTGCTTTGTTCAAAGCATTAGCGAAATTAAAATTGGCTGATGTTGGTTTTGATTCAGTTGGTGACATTACTGCTTGCCCGGGAACTGATACTTGTAATCTTGGAATATCCAGTAGTACAGGAATCTCCACTGAATTAGAGCGAGTAGTAAAAGAAGAGTTTCCAGAATTGTTATTTAAAAATGATATTAAAATTAAAATAAGTGGTTGTATGAATTCTTGTGGTCAACACGCTTTGGCTCAAATAGGTTTTCACGGAAGTTCTTTTAAAAATGGAAGTAGTGTAGTACCAGCATTACAATTGGTCTTAGGTGGCGGTGTATTGGGTAATGGCGAAGGGCGGATTGCAGAAAAAATTATAAAGGTTCCAAGTAAACGTGGACCAGAAGTTTTAAGAACATTATTGATTGATTTTGAAAAGTATGCTGTGGAAGGGGAATATTTTAATACTTATTATGATAAAAAGGGGAAAGATTATTTCTATCAGTTATTAAAACCGCATGCTGATAATACTACGTTGGTTGCAGATGATTACATAGATTGGGGGCATTCAGAACAATTTAAAACTGAAATAGGTGTAGGTGAATGTGCTGGAGTATTAATTGATTTGGTGGCAACCTTGATTTTTGAAGCTGAGGAAAAATTGGATTGGGCTAAATCAAGTTTTGATGATGAATTATTTGCAGATAGTATTTATCACAGTTATGCAGCGATTATAAGTGCAGCCAAAGCATTGTTGTTGGATAAGAGTGTACCTACAAATACACATCATGGAATAATCAATGATTTTGATAAACAGTATGTCGACTCAAATGAAATTAAAGTAAGCAGCACATTTAAAGAATTTGTTTTGCAAATTAATCAGAATGAACCATCGAAACAATTTGCCAAAACTTATTTAGGGGAAGCAATAGATTTTATTCAACAAGCAAAAGAGATTCGAAATAAGCAAAATAGCTAAAAATGAAAACAAAATTTAAAACACACATAAAGTATGATAGTTGTTGGTATGATAATTTTTTTAAAACAAATAAAACAATAAAAATTATCGAATCAAAAAGAAAACAATTAAATACTATAAAAAATGAAAACAAGACATAATATAAATCCAAAATTAACTTTGGTAGGCGCAGGTCCTGGGGATGTTGATTTAATTACAGTTAAAGGAGTTGAAGCAATTGCAAGTGCCGATGTAATACTTTATGATGCATTGGTAAATAAAGAATTATTAAAATATGCTCCTTCACACGCTGTTAAAATATATGTAGGCAAACGAAATTCAAATCATACCTATACGCAAGATCAAATCAATTCATTGATTGTTGATTTTGCATTTACGTACGGACATGTTGTTCGTTTAAAAGGTGGAGATTCATTTGTGTTTGGAAGAGGATATGAAGAAAAAGCATACGCAGAACTTTTTAATATTGAAACAGCTGTTGTTCCGGGTATATCCAGCAGTATTGCAGTTCCTGAATTGCAAGGGATACCATTAACAAACAGAGGAACAAATGAGAGTTTTTGGGTAGTTACAGGAACAACAAGCAATGGACAACTATCAAATGATGTAAAATTAGCAGCTCAATCAACAGCAACAGTTGTCATTTTAATGGGCTTAAACAAATTGAATGAAATTGTGGATGTATTTACAAAATACGAAAAGCAAGATACAGCCATCGCGATTATTCAAAATGGATCATTAAAAAATGAGAAAATTGCATTGGGCACTATCGATACAATTGTTGATATCGCAGCACGAGAAAAGGTGGCTGCTCCAGCAATTATTGTAATTGGAGATGTAGTGAAGCTGCATGAACAATTCCCGGCAAGTCTGACTGATTGGAAATATTTGTTGAATTAAATAAACTAAATGATGAAAAAAGAAATAAATATTACTTGCCCGGTTTCAGCCGGAAGAACAGATGAAAATATTGTACGTACAGTTGCACTTTTAACGGTTATTATTGCTGTATTTATATTGTTCACTAATAATTACCTATTATCTTTATTCTTGATTGTTGATTTCAGCTTGAGGGGCTTTGATTTTGGAAAATATAGTGTTTTGAGATTTATTTCAAAAAATATTGTTGAAGCACTAAATATTAAGCCAAAACCAATTGATAGTGCTCCCAAATTATTTGCTGCAAAGATCGGAATTGTGTTTGCCCTGCTCATATTTGTCGCACAAATTTCGAATTTGTATGTGTTGTTTTTAATTGCCAGTTTGGTATTACTTGCTTGTGCATTATTAGAGAGTGTATTCGGTATATGCCTTGGCTGTTATTTCTATACTATTTTGAATAAACTGATTCCTGTGAAGAATAATTGAGCTATGAAAAAAATCATTGTTTCCTTTTTGCTTTTTTCTTCTTTCACACTGTTTTGTCAGAACAGTATAAAGCATTCTAATTCGTTGTGGTTTTCGGATTTTACGAAAATCAATTTCAAAAAGAATTGGTCGTTTTATTTTGATTTTGGATTACGTGGGACTGAATGGGCAGGCAAATGGTCCCAGCAACTAGTGCGTCCTGGGGTAAGCTATATGGTTAAGGAGAAAGTGAATATCACCGCAGGCATAGCATATTTCAAGCATTTTTCTGCTGGTTCATATAGAGAGGAATTCAGAGGATGGCAGCAGTTGCTGATTACGAATGCGGTTAAAAGGATCAAAATAAACCATCGTCTGAGAATTGAGCAAAGGTCTATGGAAAATACAATAGAGGGAAAAAAGTCGAATACTTTCACAAATAGGTATAGATATATGTTACAACTGCAGGTGCCTCTCAATCATGCAAGCCTGAATGATAGAACCTGGTATGTTGCTATTTCTGATGAAATTATGTTTAATTCGGGTAAAGAGGTTGTCTATAATAGTTTTGACCAAAATAGAGCAAGTATAGGGATTGGATATAAACAGAATGATTTGTTCAGTGCAATGTTATCTTATACAGATATATTTTTAGTTAAAAATAAAAGGGATTCATTTGAACAGACGAATGTAATTAGTTTAAGTTTATTTCATAACATACAAATACATGAAAAAAATCAATGACAATACAAAAACAGATTCGCAAAATCATCTGTTTCCTGTGTTTCTAAAATTAGAACAACTTCATGTACTAGTTGTTGGTGGAGGAATTATTGGATTAGAAAAAGTAACAGCATTGGTGAATAATAGCCCGGCAACATGGATTACAATTGTTGCAAAGGTTATTTCTCCTGAAATAAAAACATTAGTTGAACAGATTTCAACCATTACATTATTAGAAAAATCCTTTGAGGTTAGTGATTTAGACAATAAAGATTTAGTGATTGCAGCCACTGGTGATAGATCAATTAGCGAGTTAATAAGAGTAGAAGCGACTAAACGAAAGATTTTAATAAATGTAGCCGATACACCCGATTTGTGTGACTTTTATTTAGGCTCTATTGTACAAAAAGGAGATTTGAAAATTGCCATTTCTACTAATGGGAAATCACCAACACTTGCTAAACGTTTAAAGGAAGTATTTAACGAAGCTTTGCCAGAGGATACCCAAATTACAATTGAAAGCTTAAATAAATTCAGAAATCAATTGAAGGGAGATTTTACTGAAAAAGTAAAACGGTTGAATGAGGCAACTGCTATTTTAACGAATAGTCAAAATATTTTATCACTACAGCCTCATTTGGTTCAAACAAAAAAAAAATCAAAGAAAGAGCTTCTTAAATATTGGTCTATTTATGTTATAGCATCCATTGCTTTAATGGTTGTAGGACATATTTTATTTAGCTATTTGCCCTTGTCAAAAATTGGTGGATATACAGGAGAATTAATTGGTCAAATAGATGCCACTGTACTAATTTTTATAGCAGGTGGTTTTGTTGCTCAAATGGTTGATGGTTCTTTAGGTATGGCTTATGGTTTATCTGCTACAACATTTTTACTATCATTTGGTGTAACACCTGCTGCAGCAAGTGCAAGTGTGCATGCTTCCGAAATATTCACAACAGGTGCATCTGGTTTGAGTCATTTAAAATTTAAAAATGTTAATACCAAGTTGTTTAAGAGTTTGTTAATTCCTGGCGTAATTGGAGCTATCATTGGTGCATATATTTTATCATCAGCTGAAAATTATAGTGGATATATCAAACCAATTGTTTCTATATATACCTTGATTCTTGGAATTACAATTATCATAAAAGCAATTCGCAAATTGAATGAAAAGAAGAAAATCAAGAGAATAGGAATATTGGCATTCTTTGGTGCTTTTTTGGATTCTATTGGTGGTGGTGGTTGGGGGCCAATTGTTTCATCTACATTAATTGCAAGAGGAAGAAATGTTCGTTATACAATTGGTTCTGTAAACTTGGCGGAATTTTTTATTACACTGGCAAGTTCAGTTACATTTTTTACGATTATTGGTTTACAACATTGGAGCATTATTATTGGTTTAATTATAGGAGGAACCATTGCAGCACCCATTGCTGCTTATTTTACTTCTAAAATTCCTGTAAGAGCAGGCTTGATAACCGTTGGAATTGTTGTAATTATCGTAAGTTTGCGGAATATATTAACGAGTATGTTTTAATGCAATTAGAAGAGCTAAATAAAAGATATAGTCTACTTAGTCCTAAGGATAGAATAAAAGAACTTTACAAAGATTTTGATAGAGTCTTGTTCACTTCTTCTTTTGGAACTACAGCTGCTTTTTTATTGCATTTATTTCACTCTGTAAAGCCCCAACAACAAATTTATTTTTTAGATACAACGTATCATTTTAATGAGACCTTAGATTATAAAAATAAACTGACATCGCTTTTAAACTTAAATGTAATTGATATTAAGCCTGAAGAATGGAAAAATAAATTTACTAAAGAAGATAAGACCTGGAATTCCGATCCTGATTTATGTTGTTCCATTAATAAAGTGGAGCCTCTGGATAAAATTAAACCCAATTTTCAGGTTTGGGTATCTGGATTAATGTCTTCCCAAAATAACTATCGTGGTACTTTAAAAGTATTTGAGGAGAAAGAAGGAATACTAAAGTTTTATCCATTGGTTGATTTGAAAGAACAAGATGCGTTTGATTATATAAAAAAGAATAATTTGCCAGAACATCCTTTATTAAAAGCTGGTTTTAGTTCAGTAGGTTGTTTTCATTGTACAGTGGCAGGTAAGGGTAGAAGTGGACGATGGGTAAATAAATCAAAAACAGAATGTGGTCTGCATTTATAAAAGAAAGTAAAAATTGATTAAAAATATATATTATGGGAAATAAAGAGATCTCTATTGGATTGTTTGGGTTTGGATGCGTTGGACAAGGATTGTATGATGTGCTAAATCACTCAGAAGGATTAAAGGCAAACATTGATAAAATTTGCGTTAAAGACAAAAACAAAAAGCGAAAAATTGATGCAAATTATTTTTCGTATGATAAAAACGAAATTTTAAAGCAAGGTCATCACAACGTAATTGTTGAGT
>Ga0208626_1000170_pt1 | contig 26701 bp, 28 predicted proteins | sample LakWasMet10_HOW4_2_FD_183860 | JGI IMG/M metagenome (GOLD analysis project Ga0208626, IMG submission 183860) | Freshwater sediment methanotrophic microbial communities from Lake Washington under simulated oxygen tension - Sediment Metagenome... | ecosystem: Environmental > Aquatic > Freshwater >... | reverse complement strand
GGATTTTCTGGAAACTGAAGGCGTAGCGATAACGCCCGGCAAGGATTTCGGTAATTACCATGCCGAACAACACATCCGTTTTGCCTATACAACATCGATAGAAAATTTACGTATTGCAATGGAAAGGTTAGAAAAATTTATAACCTGAACGCCTCTTGCCCAAAATAGAAAAACACCTCGTGTCATAACAAAAGCGCCAAATTGAATATCCCCGCATTAAATAAACCAAATTAAAGACAATCCACACGATTAATAGCAGAGAAATTCTTAAAACTCTTGACTATCAAATAATAATCATTATCATTTGCAAAAAGGCGATCTTTTTTACTCTCTCACTTTTACTCTGAAAAATACAGTTGGTGAGCAATGTAATATTTTGTGAAATTGTTTCGAACGAGGTTGTCATGTTAGATAAAAGAATTAACGTTCCGATGCAGCCGGAGCTGTCGCAGTTACATGCAACAACTTGCCTATTGATGACTCAGTTCATCAATGGTCGTCATTGCCCGAAGCTGGCTCATTTAATCGTACAACAACTTAGTTCCTTATTGACGCATCCAGAACTGGAACAGTTTCCGGATAGCCGCAATATGTATCAGCAATTATTGGAGCATTGGCAAAAAGTAACTGCTCTGTTACTTGAACAACAAGCGGTCGGGCAACGACAGAGCCAATATCATTAACTCGTTAAATCGACAATTTATAAACTCATGAAAAATCCACCTAACAATCCGACACCCGACTTAGCCGAGCCGCAAAGCGAGCGTGAACTTGCTGCAGGCAAACTCCGCTTTAACAGCCGACTGTTGTTCGGCACGCAAAATGAAATTGTTATCGAACATCAGGGAGATGACTATCGTCTCCGCATCACCAGCAACGGCAAACTGATTTTGACTAAATAGATTAACCCGATTCAGCGGTACAGCCAGCCACTCAGCCCTCCCGGGCCAGGAAGCCAGCCAACCTTTATTCAGACACGAGGTATGGCTATGTCAGTACATTCTTTTAAATTATTGGATTTTCCGGCAGCCGCCGATCAAAATCCCACGACGATTCCAAGCAGCAAAATAGCCGCTGCCGGATTGCTTACCGTCGTTAATGCTAATAGCACAAGCACCTTAGCAATTGGCCAAAATAATCCCGTTAAACGGGACTCGTCGAATTTCCACAGCCCCATCAAACGTGGTGATGCCTTACTCGGTATTTCGCTAACCCTGGCGTTGCATTTGCTATGGTTTTTCACGACACCGGCCACCGAAAAGCGCGAAGCCGTCACGCCGCCGCAACCCATCATGGTGGAATGGCTTAGCAATTCGCAATCTCAGGCGAAACCGGTCAAACCGCAGTCGCAACCAACCCCGGAAATAGCAAAACCTGTCGTCAAACCCAAGGTACAACCACGAAAAGTGGCGGCCATTCCCCCAAAACCAGTCATTGCCGCCACCAGTACATCAGCAGAGTCGACGATTGCCCAACCTGTGGAAGCACCGCCTGCACCAGCAGTTGTTGCGGCTGCCAATCCGGCACCTGCTGCAACAGCATCACCAAACAGCACTGCTGACGATGCCCCTGTCACGCTGCCGCATCTCAATGCCGACTATTTGAACAACCCGGCACCGGACTATCCCCCGGCTTCTCGCGAACTCGGCGAACAAGGCCGGGTGTTACTGCGCGCCATGATCAATATCGACGGTACGGTCGCCCAAGTGATACTGCGTAAAAGCAGCGGTTTTGACCGTCTGGATCAGGCTGCGCTGGATACCGTTAAAAATTGGCGCTTTGTGCCGGCCCAACGCGGCGAGCAAAAAGTATCGGCCTGGGTTGTTGTACCCGTTGCATTTTCACTTGAAGGATAAACTTATGGATTTCAAACATTTTTTAGCGCAAAACGATTCGGTCGGCTTATTCCTGTTTGGCTTGCTGATCAGCATGTCGATGGCCAGCTGGTATTTTATTGTTATCAAGGCTTGGCAAGGCAGACAGGCTCGCCGCTATAGCGAGCAATTTTTAAACAGTTTCTGGGATGCCGCTTCGCTGGACGATGTGGCGCAATCGCTGAATCAACACCCTGCCAGCGAACCGTTTGCGCATTTAACTTACCATGCCATTACCGCCTCCCGGCACCACGCCACACATGGCGCGCACCGTCTGAACGAAGCCGGTTCCGCTCCGGAATTTTTAACCCGCGCCATGCGCCGTGTGATCGACGAAGAAACCGCGCAACTGGAATGGGGTCTGACTGCGCTGGCTTCGATTGCCAGCACCGCGCCGTTTGTTGGTTTGTTTGGTACCGTTTGGGGTGTTTACCACGCATTGATTGGTATCGGCCAGGGTAGCTCGGGTACGCTCGATCAAATTGCCGGACCGGTTGGTGAAGCCTTGATTATGACCGGACTGGGGCTAGCCGTCGCCATTCCAGCGGTACTGGCTTACAACGATTGTTCCCGCTCTAACCGGCTGGTGCTGGCAAAGCTTGATGCCTTTGCCCACGACTTATTCGCCTTCCTGACCACCGGCGCCACCGTGCCGCTTAACTCCGGAGGTGCGTAATGGCATTCGGCGGTTTTGATCAAAGCAAAAACACCCACCCGGTTGCGGAAATCAACATGGTGCCGCTGATCGATGTGATGCTGGTACTGCTGATCATTTTCATGATCACCGCGCCGATGATGACGCACACGGTAAAAATCGACCTACCGAAAGCCGGTAGTCAGGCACAGCCGGAGAAAACCGAACATATTGCCCTATCTATAAAACTTGACGAGCAGTTGTTCTGGAATGAAACGCCGGTATCGCGTGACGAGCTGCAACAACGCCTGCAACAAATCGCCGGACAAACGCCGCAGCCGGAATTGCATATCAGGGCTGATCAGGCCGCGCAGTACCGGCTTATCGCCGAAACCCTGGCTGATGCCGCTAAAGCAGGCGTTACCCGTATCGGTTTTGTCTCGGAACCGGAAACTGCCGGAAAACAATAAACCGTCTTAGCGAATTAACCGGCCCGAGCCGGTTAATTCGCTAATCAAAATAATAAATGAACCAGCCACCTAGCTACTCCTTGCCAGGCAGCCATCAATTTGAACTCAAATCTGATAGGCGGAGTAGCAATAATGCTAGTCAAATTCAATCGCTTTGGAACGGCAATAGTCGTCGTGTTGCTGGAACTCAATCCGGCAACATTGGCGCACGCGGCCGATACCAACATCGGTGCCTCTGAGGCAGAAATCCCGCCACCGGATTCTGAACTTGACGAAATAGAACTTAAAACGGTAACCGTAAAGGCTAAAGCCAACAAACCGACAGTTAGAGAATTACCGGGCACCAGCTCGACTATCGGGTCGGAAACCATAGAAAAACAGTTGGTTCGCAATATCAAGGATTTGATTCGCTACGAACCCGGCGTCAATGTCGGCAACGACCCCCAGCGCTTCGGTGCCTCAGGATTTACTATCCGCGGCCTTGGCGGCAATCGTGTGTTGATGCAAATTGACGGTGTCCGTATGCCCGATGCGTTTTCCGTAGGCTCGTTTGCCAGCGCCACCCGCAACGCTATCGACATGGATGCATTGAAATCAGTTGAGATCGTGCGGGGCTCCGGCTCGGCAGCATACGGCGGGGATGCGCTGGGTGGTACGGTCAGCTTTGTCACCAAGGACCCTCGCGACTATCTGAATATTTTCCATAAGAATTACTATACCGGCCTTAAACTCGGCTACAACACGACAGATAACAGCTTTATGCAGACGGCAACACTGGCCGGGGCTTTCCGCGGTTGGGAGAGTATGCTGTTGTTTACCCATTCAAAAAGCGAGGAAACCGACAACAAAGGTGACAATAAAAGCGCTGACGGCAGCCGCACCGCACCCAGTCCGCAAGATAACCAAAACTTCAATCTACTCGGAAAACTGCTTTATCGATTTAACGAAGACAACGTGCTGCGCGTGACCGGCGAATGGCTGCAAAGCCAGTCCGATTTGGATGCCCTGCACGCCCGTGGCCGGGATTTTTCATTCCGATTTGTTAATAGCCTGATTTCCGATGACAGCCAATCCCGCTGGCGGCTATCGCTGGATCAAACTTTAAAAAATATCGACTTGCCGGTATTTGACAGCCTGATGTGGAAGGTATACGCCCAGCAGTCGGATACTCGCCAGCTCACTAGTCAGAATCGTTTCTCAAATTTTGAAAAGCAAACTTTGATTAAGCGGATATTTGAATACGAAAATGATGACATCGGCGGTGAATTGCAGCTGGACAAGACTTTCAAACTGAGCTTTTCGGATCACGTAGTGCAAGTCGGAGGCCAGATCACTCAAAACTCGATTACCCAGCAACGCGACGGTAACATAACCTACATCGACGGCAACTTTGGCCACCCTAGGGGCAGCGTCAGCAATTTTGTAAACCCTGATACCTTTCCGGTGCGAGATTTCCCCCTCAGCACCATCACCAAGGCAGGCATCTATGCCCAGGACACTATCGCTATTTGGGATAAGCAGATCGAACTGGTACCCGGCGGTCGCTGGGAATATTACCGGCTGTCGCCAAAGTCCGATTATTTATTCGAAAAAGCCGCCGAAGACGGCGATCCGATTCTCGCAGCTGAAATTGAAGCCTCTAAGTTTCTGCCCAAATTCGGCACGCTACTGCATCTAAACGACATCTTTACGGTGCATGGCCAATATACGCACGGATTTCGCGGCCCCAATTTTTCTGACGCCAATACCGGGTTTACCAATATTTCCGCTGGTTACAGCAGCATTCCTAATCCCGCCTTACAACCTGAAACCAGTACCGGCGCCGAAATCGGCCTGCGTGGCAAAGGCAATGCAGGCAATTTCGACGTGACGTTGTTCCGTAACGATTACGATAATTTCATCTTCGATACGGTTATCTGCAACCCAGCCACCAGCACGAACTGCCTGCTCGGCTTCTTAACTTATCAGACCCTCAACAGCCCGGATCCAATCCGTTTTCAGGGGATCGAACTAAAAAGCCGACTCTATCTGGACTGGCTAACACCATCCCTACAGGGCACCAGTATGCTGATCAGCGGTTCGTACACCGAAGGTTTGAATCTGGGGACACAAAGCAGTCACGATGACGCAGTTCGCGCTATCAGTCCGATGAAAGGCGTTATCGGTCTGCGTTACGACAGGCCCAACGGAGATTGGGGCACAGAAATCATTATGACATTGGTAGGCCGTAAACAAGCCAACACCGCTCCCGTCGACGCCCCTTACTTAACCGATAGCTACGGCGTTATCGACTTCAACGGTTATTACAATTTTGACAAACACGTAGCGTTTAACTTTGGGGTTTTCAATGTGTTGGATAAAAAATATATCGATTGGGAGGACGTCAATACCCGGGCCGGCGATCCTCATGCCACGCTCGGCCCCTTTGCGAACGCCGATATTTGGGATCGCTATTCGCGCCCGGGCCGTAATCTCGGCATCACTGTAAAAATTGCTTATTAGAGGTAGCGTCATGACGACTGGAAAGGGGCAGCATAAAGAAGCCCAAAAAAAACTCGAATCACTATTTGACGAACTGCTCCGTCACGATGGTTTCGGCGATTTGCGGCTGGAAATGCGCCTATTAAAACGCGGACAAAAAGAAGTGATTATTTATTGCGGTAAACAATATCGCTATGTCGTGGACTTTCAGCATACCGATAAACCACCGGTATCTGAGCGGAGCGAAGTTAACAACGCCGGGATTTGACTGGGTATTTTTCGGCAACCATTCCACCGAAACTATTCCAACTATCAAGGCTGCATTACAACTTTTTTAAAATTTTCAACACGTGACACCGCCACGGCGGATCGCCGGCTTGGGGCCGAAATGTCGGGATCTATTTATAAAAACCGGGCGGGTTGTCTTCGCGGAGAAGAGACACGTTTAATTAAATACTTAACTAAAGGAAAAAACATTATGAAAACGATTCAACAATTGACTCTGGCTGCCGGTTTATTAACCGTTTCCGGACTGGTTGCGGCGGACATCGTCAACGGACCAAACCCCTACGGGTCAGGCTTTGGTTTTGACAAACCCAATGAGGCAAGCTGGGGTGAGTGGACCCGTGGCGACGCCGGTACTTTATATGCGGAGTGGGACAGTTTCGTTGACGCATCTTACCCCGGTGTACGTACCGCAGCGCCTGACGTAGGCAGCGCCGGCATCACTGGTGCTTATCTCGGCTGGAATGCCGGTACCTTCGCAGCCGGATCTGGCAATTTATACAGCTTCAGTGTGCCGGAACAGTTTAGCGCCTCGCTCACCGGCAGCGTTGCTCCCGGTCCGGTGCGCGCGGTATTGCAGTTCGAGACCTGGGGAATAGAGGCTGACTATTCGACCATCACCCTCAATGGCATAGCGCCGACTTTTAGCGATGACTCTTATTTCCAAGCAAATTATGCAAGCTCTTTTGGGCCTGTCGACTTGGTGCAACGTCTAGCCTACTGGGATCTGGATGCGCCTGTTGCGAGTTATGTATTCAGCTTCGGCAGCACCGAGCCGAGCTTGAGTCTGGCTCAAGTTGCCTTGGATGTAGGCTCGATCACTGCAGTGCCGGTACCTGCCGCTGTATGGATGTTTATGGCCGGCTTGATGAGCATGCTGGGCTTAAACCGTCGTAAACACTCGAATATATCGATGGCAATTTAACGTGCTGGCTTGCCTTGTATTTCAGGCCAACCGGCCTGGATGCAAGGCTCCCGAACAGCGAGCGACCATAGTTCAAGGTCCTAACATTTAGCCTCAATAATGGAGTTTATCGTGATGCAACAACTTATTTTCGAAAAAGATAAACAATTGCCTAAACCTATGCCGGAAACACTAAAACAAGCATGGCAGGAGATGCGCACTAGCAATCCCCAGGTGAGAATCAGGGAGGCAGCGGCAATTCTCGGTGTCAGCGAGGCCGAACTATTGGCAACCGATTGCGGCAGCAGCGTGACTCGGCTGATGGGCAATTGGAGCAATCTGCTCGGCGAGCTGCGCGCATTGGGTCCGCTAATGGCGCTGACGCGTAACGATTACGCCGTACATGAAAAGACCGGACTTTATACGACGCTTCATAAGGTGGGCGACCGGCTATTGATTTCAGGAGACAACATTGACTTATGCCTGTTGTTAAACCATTGGTATCTGGGTTTCGCAGTGACGGAAGATACCCATGTAGGACGCCGTTATAGCTTCCAGTTTTTTGACCACAACGGTCAGGCTGTGCATAAAATCTATCTGACCGACCACGGTCTATTGCCGGTTTACCTCAAACTCGTCAATGCATTCCGCTCTGCCTATCAGTCCCAAGCGCAGGGCTTATCAAGATCATTACCAGTCAGTGAGCCCGATTCGGCAGACGGCGATTTACCCGAGCTGTGGCAACGCATCTTGCACTGCTGTAAGTATTCCGCAAGCGAGCGGCTGACAAGACCCGTCACAGAAATTGACCGGCTATGGTTTCAGGATTTAATGCATCAATTAGCGCAACTGACATTGCCGCTACATCTCGTTGTAAAAAATCATGGCGCAATTCAGTTACATCATGGTGCCATTCATAACCTGAAAGTCACCGGCCCTTGGTTTAACGTGCTGGACGATGGATTCAACCTGCACTTAAACGAAACGGCGATGGTTAAATTGTCGGCGGTTAGCATGCCATACCGGGACGGATACCTTACCGGACTGGAGCTCCATGACAATCGGCAGCAAACCATTGTTGCCATTTTCGGCGGCTACGACGAGTTGTACGGCGAAGACCCGTTGTGGCGAGACTTGGTCGAATCGCTTCCTGCCGAACAATTGGCAATAAGTAGCCGACGTGCTTGATGTCGGCAAAAGCGAGCCGGACCTGGCGCCACCCCCTAATAAACTAATTTTTTTTAAGGAACCCACGATGAACAAATCCATAGATATTAATCAAGTCAGAGATGCCTATTCAGCATTACAGCAAACATTCAACTCGCTGCTGATGTCCACCGTCAGCCCCGATGGCATGCCGGAGCCCAGTTATGCCGCCTATGTAAAACACCAAGGCAATTATTACGTTTATATCAGCGAACTGGCAGCACATACACGCAACCTGCAAGACAACAACCGCGTCAGTATCTTATTCATCGAAGACGAAGATAAAGCGGCCCACCTGTTTGCACGGCAACGGGTCACTTATCACTGTACGGCTTACGAAATCGGGCGGGAGAGCGATACTAATAGCTTTAACTACATTTTGGGTTTGTTCGAGGAAAAGTTCGGTGCCTTTATCAACCAGTTAAAGAAAATGGGCGATTTCCACCTGTATTGCCTGCACCCCTACAAGGGCAGTTTTGTTCAGGGTTTTGCGCGTGCTTTCACGATAGAAGGCGATGAACTGGAACATATCCACCACGTTAACGATACCGGTCATAAGCAGAACAAAGCCGCCGCTACCCCTGAGGTAACGGCCTAAGCAATTGAGTTTTCATCCTGCACATGTTGGCCGATTGCCACAGGCCAACATGCACAGCAATCCATACGGACGCCAGGCATGCACACCCACATGAAACAAAATCATTTTTCTAAAGCCAGACTGGTTGTTGCGGCAGTGACGCTGCTGCAGATGGCCTTTGTTCCCTCGGTTATGTCAGCCGCCGCCGGTCAAGCGCAACCAATGTCCGGCCCGGCAAAAATAATCTCTGTGGGCGGAGCAATCACCGAAATTATTTATGCCCTGGATAGTCAGGACAATCTGGCAGGCGTCGACACCACCAGCCTGTGGCCAGATACCGCCAAAACCCTGCCGCAAGTCGGCTATATGCGTAACTTGTCGGCAGAAGGCATCCTCTCTCTATCGCCGACGCTGTTGTTAATCAGCGCTCACGCCGGACCGCCTAAAGTTATCGAGCAGATACGCGAAGCCGGTATACCGGTCAAAACCATCGCCGAGAACTATTCCTCCGAAGGCGTACGAACTAAGGTTCTGGAAATCGCTGAACTATTGGGACGCCGCGAGCAAGGCCAACAGTTGGCGGCCAAAATTCAGGAGGATTTTCACCAGCTGGAACAATTCCGCACCCAACATCCCGCACAGCCGCGGGTGATGTTCTTTATGGCTATGTCGCAAGGCACGCCGCTAGTATCAGGATTGGATACCTCGGCAGACGCCATGATAAAGCTGGCGGGCGGCAATAATGCGACCACTACTTATCAAGGCAATAAGCCGCTCGGCAGCGAATCGATTATTGCGGCGGCACCCGATGTAATTTTAGTGACCGAGCTGACCTTAAATGTGGTCGGCGGGCTCGATAAATTTTATGAATTACCGGGCATCCGTTTTACGCCAGCCGGTAAAAATCGTCGGGTTATCGTAATGGATACCCTGCTTTTGCTTGGATTCGGTCCGCGTAGCGGCCAAGCTGCACTGGATTTGGCCAGGCAACTGCATGCCCAGTCCAAAATCGCCGACTCCACCCGCTAAGCTCATGTCAACAAAAATCCCATACCGGCAACGGCTATTTGCCGGGCTACGCGGCAAGGCCATCGGCAGCTCCGGAATATTGCTGACATTGAGCGCCCTACTCTGCCTGAGTTGCCTAGTTTCATTGGGCAGCGGCGCAGTCAGTATTGCTCCGCAACAGGTCGCCGCCATTCTCGGCGCACTGATCAGCATCGAATTACCCTGGTCATTCAGCCTCGAACAGCAAGCCGTGCTGGTATCAATCCGGGCACCGCGACTGGTGCTGGCACTGCTGGTCGGCAGTTCCTTGGCAATATCCGGCACCGCCATGCAAGGCTTATTTCGAAATCCCTTGGCTGATCCGGCGTTAATCGGCATTTCCAGCGGTGCAGCGCTGGCCGCCGTCGCGGTAATTGTGCTGCAGGCGGGCGTATTGGCAAGCCTCAGCGATGTGCTTGGAGCTTACCTGTTGCCTGTTGCCGCGTTTTGTGGCGGCTTTGGGGTCAGCTGGCTGGTTTACCGAATGGCTAGCGCCGGTGATCGTATCGATATAAGTTCGCTGCTGCTGGCCGGCATCGCCATAAACGCCCTGGCAGGCTCCGCGACCGGCTTGCTGGTTTACATCGCCAACGACGAGCAGTTACGCTCTCTGACCTTCTGGAGCATGGGCAGCCTAGCCGGGGCCAGCTGGTCGCAAGTGGCGCTAGGCGCGCCGTTTTTTCTGCTGAATTTGCTGTTGCTGCCGCTGCTGGCCGACGCCCTCAATGCGCTGTTGTTGGGCGAAGCGGAAGCAAGCCATCTTGGCTTTCCGGTAGAGCGCATCAAAACTGCGATCATCGTGCTGGTGGCTCTGGGTGTCGGCACATCGGTGGCGCTGGCCGGAGTTATCGGCTTTATCGGTTTGGTGGTGCCGCATTTGCTGCGCCTCAGTCTGGGGCCTGACCATCGCGGCATACTGCCCGGTTCGGCATTGTTAGGCGCATTACTATTACTATGCTCCGATTACCTGGCGCGCAATCTGGCAGCGCCTGCCGAAGTGCCGATCGGCATCATCACGGGGATGTTAGGTAGCCCGTTTTTTTTATGGCTGCTGTTCCGGCAAAAAATCATGGCGCACTGATATGTTGACTGCCACAAACATCTCCGTGCGCGTCGGCGCAAAAATCTTGCTGAACGAACTGAGTCTTAAACTGCATCCCGGCGAAGTCGTCGCGATAGTCGGCCCCAACGGTGCCGGTAAATCGACCTTGCTCAGAACACTAAGCGGCGAACTAATACCGGACAGCGGCGCAGTGCTGATGAGCGGCAGGCCCTTGGTAGATTGGAATGCCCGGCAAGCGGCAAGAATGCGCGGGGTATTGCCGCAAAGCTCAGCCTTGGCGTTTCGTTTCAGCGTACTGGAAGTGGTGTTGATGGGCCGCAGCCCGCACCGCAAGACCCACAGCCACACCGACAACGAAGTCATCGCCAGGCAGGCGCTAAAACTTACCGATACCGAGGCGTTGGCCGAACGTATTTATACGACGCTGTCCGGCGGCGAACGTCAACGGGTGCAGCTTGCCAGAGTGCTGGCCCAAATATGGGAACCCTGCGAAGGGCAACACCGGTATTTACTCCTGGACGAACCGACCTCGGCGCTGGATCTGGGACATCAACACGCAGTGTTGTCTATTGCCCGGCATTTCGCCGATACCAATGCCGCCGGGGTATTGGCGATATTACACGACCTGAACTTGGCCGCGCTGTATGCAGACCGTATTGCCGTGCTGCATCGCGGCCAACTGATCGCCGTCGGCACACCCGGCCAAGTTTTGAACAGCGAACTGATCCAGCGCATTTTCGACTATCCGGTGATGATAGGCAGCCATCCGTTGTACCCGAATTGCCCATTGCTGATTCCGCATATCAAACAATAATGAACTAATAAATAAACCAGCCACCCAGCACTTCTAGCCAGGCAGCCATCAATTTGAATTCAATTCTAATTAAATGGGGGAGCTATGAAGGTAGCCAAATACAATCGTTTAAAATTGGCAATCGTCGCTGCGTTGCTGGAACTCAATCCTGAATCTTTCGTGCATGCGGCCGACACGCCAACCGATGTCTCTGAAGCTGAACTGCCAACGATTGAGGTAAAAGCCAATGCTGTCGTTAAATCTGATGAGGATGCTGGTTATGTCGCTCAACACAGCACTGCTGGTTCAAAAACCGACACGCCGCTGTTGGAAACACCGCAATCGATTTCTGTGGTCACCGACGATCAAATGGAAGCACAAAACGTCGGCACACTAGCCGAAGCCTTGCGCTACACGCCCGGCGTGCAAAGCGAGCCGTTCGGCTTCGAGCCGCGTATGACTCAAATCAAAATGCGCGGTTTCGATGCAGCCGAAACCGGGCTTTATCAAGACGGCCTGAAACTGGTCAACCCCGGCTTTGCGGTCAGCCACAATTTGGAACCGTTCGGCGCCGAGCGGGTGGAAGTGCCGCGCGGCCCGGCCTCTGTGCTTTACGGTCAGGCCAGCGCTGGGGGTCTGGTCAACTTTGTTTCCAAGAAACCGATCTTCGCGGATTTCGGCGGCGACATCAAATTTGAGGCCGGCAATTACGATCGCTTGCAAGGCGAGTTGGATGTGCACGGCACGCTACGCGATAAAAAAGACCTGGCCTATCGCTTGGTGGCGCTGGGCCGCGATAGCGATACCCAGATCGACTACATCACCGACAACCGCGTTTATGTCGCGCCGTCGTTAACCTGGAAGCCCAGCGACCGCACCACGCTGACTTTTTTGAGCCATTACCAAAAAGACGAAACCCAGCCCTCGCAACGCTATCCCGCAGCAGGCACCCTGTTCGGCAATCCCAACGGCCAGATACCGACCAACCGCTTCACCGGCGAGCCCGGTGTGGATAAATACAACCGCGAACAATTTTCGGTGGGCTATTTGTTCGAGCACCAATTCAACGACCTGCTGACCGTGCGCCAAAATACCCGCTATTTCGATACCAAGCTGGATGTGAGCAGCGTTTACACTGCCGGACTGCAAGCCGACCAGCGCACCATCAGCCGCTATTACTACGAGATCGACGCCAAGTCGCATGGTTTCAGTCTGGATAATCAGGCTCAGCTGAATTTCGCCACCGGCCCGCTGGCGCATACCCTATTGGCCGGCCTGGACTTTCAACATACCGACGCGAGCAATGAACTGCCGTTCGGCAGCGCGCCGGATTTGGATATTTTCGCTCCGGTCTACGGCGCTACGGTTGCGGCGGCATCGCCATATCAAAACGACACTTTAACTCAGGATCAGATTGGCCTGTATCTGCAAGACCAGATCAAAATTACCGAGAAATGGCGGGCGACCTTAGGCGGCCGCTTAGACATGGCCGATAGCCAAACCACCGACAAACTAACCGGTACCACGACAAAACAACGCAATGAAGAGACCACCGGCCGCGCCGGACTGGTCTATCTGGCCGATAACGGTCTGGCGCCTTATTTCAGCTACGCGCAATCGTTTCTGCCTGCACTGGGTAAAGACGCGTTGACCGGCACCGCTTTCAAACCCGAAACCGGCGAGCAATACGAGTTCGGCGTCAAATATCAACCGAAAAACCAGAACAGCTTCATCACGCTGGCCTATTTCGATCTGACCCGGCAAAACTTCCTGACCCTGGACCCGATTTCGTTTCTGAACGTGCAAAAAGGCGAAGCTCATTCGCGTGGCGTCGAACTGGAAGGCGTCGCCAGTTTCGAAAATGGCCTGAATCTGACCGCCGGCTACAGCTATCTGGACGCCAAAGTCACCAAAAGCTCGTTTGCCTCGGAAGTGGGCGAACCATTGGAATACGTCCCCAACCACAAAGCCACCTTGTGGGCGGATTACACCGTACCGTCCGGCCCAGCCAAAGGCTGGGGTATCGGCGGCGGCACACGCTATATAGGTTCGTCCTACGGCAACACCTATTACGCCCGTAATACCATCGAAGTACCCAGTTACGTGCTGTTCGACACCACAGTGCATTACACCTGGAAGCAGTTCCAGCTGGCTTTCAACATGCAGAATGTACTCGACAAGGAGCATGTCGCTACCGCGTTCGGCGATTCGGCAGCATATGGGGCGAGGCGTGTCGTCACCGGTTCAATCAAGTACAGCTTTTAACCTGTCAGGTTCGGATAGTGCCGATGTTGATACGTGTTTCACTGAAATCCTGGTACCTGATCCACAAATGGACCAGCCTGATCTGCACGCTGTTCATGCTGCTGTTGTGTCTGACCGGCTTGCCGTTGATTTTTGCCGAAGAAATCGATCAGGCACTGGGGCGTAGCGTTGAACTTCCACAACTGATGGAAACCGGCCCACGCGCCGATCTGGATGCCATCGTCGCCGATGCGCTGACGCGTAAACCCGGCCATGTCGCGCAATTTCTGGTCGGTGATGCCGAGGAGCCCGATCTGTGGTCAGTGCGACTGGGTAAAAGCGTCGCGGCGCCGGAGGCTTCGGCATTTTATAGTTACGATGCCCGCAACGGTGAGTTTGTCCTGGACTATCCGCTGGATGAAGGCTTTATGAATATCATCCTGCGCCTGCATGTGGATTTGTTTGCCGGCTTGCCGGGCATGTTGTTTCTTGGCGCGATGGGCGTTTTACTGATTTTGGCGCTGGTCTCCGGCACCGTGCTGTACGGCTATTACATGCGCAAACTGCAGTTCGGCACGGTGCGCCGCGAACGCTCGCCGCAGATGAAATGGCTGGATCTGCACAATCTGCTTGGCATCGTCACGCTGGTCTGGTTATTCACGGTCGGACTGACCGGCGTTGTCAACACCTTGGCCGAGCCAATCTTTGGCCGCTGGCAAGCTACAGAACTGGCAGACATGCTGGCACCGTACCGCAAGCAAGCGCCGCTTAGCGGTACTAGTTCGGTGCAAAATGCCTGGGCTGCCGCGCAACAAACCGCCCCGAATATGAGTTTGAGCTTCATGGCCTTTCCCGGCAACGACTTCGCCGGACCGAACCAGTTTGTCGCATTCATGCAAGGCAACACGCCGCTAACTTCGAAACTGTTGTTGCCGATAGTGATCGATGCCCCATCCGGCCAGGTCATAGCAACCCGCGAACTGCCGGTTTATGTCAGCGTGCTACTGCTATCCAAACCGCTGCATTTTGGTAACTACGGCGGCCTGCCCTTGAAAATACTCTGGGCACTGCTGGATGGGATCAGCATCGTGGTACTGGTCAGCGGTTTATACCTTTGGCTGAAAAAACGCAAACTGTCGTTCGAAGCCAGGCTAGGTTTGTTGCGTACCCAATCGGTAAATAAATTCCCGCTCGAACAGGCGGGTTCGCGATGAAAAGCACACTGGCCGGACTGCAAATTTGGGGTGCGCCAATCCTGTTAGGGTTGATCACCGCGGCCGGCCTGCTCGCCGCGCTATTGTCGGACGGCATCGGCGATATGCTGTCCTGGCTTGCTATTGCTGTGCCGGTTGCGGTCGGGATTTGGCATGGCGGTCGCCGCTGACAACATGGGAAATTTCAATCGAAAACTTATTTACTACGCCATTCAAACCAGCCGCCCAGCGACTTCATGCCCGGCAGCGCCATCCCTTGTATCCGGATTGTCCGCTGATGATTCCGCGCGTGATGCGGCCGGCAGGTCCCGACGGTTGATGAGGGCGACGATAACCGGAGGCCCTGGCCTCCCAACGAGCAACCGGGCGCCGGCGAGCGGCGCCGTATTATTCAAGACCATAGGTTACATCGGCTGCCGGCGGACGGAGCGTTGCCGCCATTAATTTTACCGATCCAGAAGGATATTCCAATGAACAAAACTTTTACCACTCCAAACGCCAAAAAACCACGCCACTCGCTAACGATGCTGAGCCGAGTGGTCATCGCCGGCGCCTGCCTGGCGGCCGCGGCACCCGGTTATGCCACATCCACCATCGCGGTCGACGAAGACGTGATGACCTCGCCGTTTTTCACCGGCAACAACCTGGTTCGAGGTTACGACGCCGATAACCGTGACGTGCATCGCGTCTCAACCGACAGTCCGTTTGGGAATGCAGGCGCCGAAACCGTGTACTTGAGTTTTGACTACGATTTTGCCGCCAATTTTAGCGGGCCGGTAACCGCCAAATTGAACCTGCAAAGCGTTGAGGGCGGGTTTGGCGCCGACGCTTCCGCGGCAACGCCGTTTCTGGTTTCCGCGCACGCGGTCAACGCCAACCCCTTAACGGCCATCGTCGACAATACCAATCCGTCCGGCACGACCGACTGGTTGAATTTCTACAACAACCAAATCCTGCCGGCCGATGCGGCCGCATCAACCAGCATCAACGGTTACGGTAATGTCCAATTCGACGTATCAGCTATCGTCAACGACTGGATAACGGGCGACAATTCGACATTTGTGATTGCGTTGACCGGTAAAAACGATAGCTCGGGCAATGCTTTCTTGCATGGCTTTCTCAACAATTCGGAACATCCCGGCTCGACCTATCTCAGCGTCAGTCAGGTGCCGCTACCCGGCGGTCTGATTATGATGATTTCGGGTCTGGCGACCCTGGTGGCGGCATCGCGCAAACCCAGGAACCGTGGTTTAAAACGTTTCGAACCGCAGCAGATTTAAGGACGATGCGTTAACCAAACCGCAGGGATCGCGGTAGCTGATAGGTTAACAACGCTGCCAGGGATGGCGGCGCCTTATTTTTTTCCAATTCCGGAGCCATTTCATGATTCATCTATCTAATCCCATTAGCCGAAGCGATAGCCCAGGCAAACCAGGCCTCCCAGCCGGAAAATTCAAGCCATCGCGCAGTTTACGGGTGGCGGCCGTTTTGATGGTAGCGGTGGTGCCCTACCCTGTTCAGGCGATTACCGTTCAGTTCGATTACAGTTACGATACGCGCGGCTTCTTCACCGACTCTGTCAGCGGCGAACCCATCGCCGAGCGCCGCGCCATATTGGAGCTGGCCGCGAGCACTTACGCCCGCTTTAGCGACCACTTGATGCCAATTACGCCGCAAGCCGGCGATACCTGGTCGGTAACCATCACCCATCCCAGCCTGGGCGGACCGCCGTTGAGGTTAACCGATCTGGCCGTCGCCGCCGACACCATCCGCGTCTATGTCGGCGGTTCGCCTTCGGCCCCCGGTGTACTTGGCTTCGCCGGCGCCGGCAACAATCTGAGTGCCAGCGGTTCCGAATCGTTCGTCTCGGATGTACTCAGTCGCGGTCAACTGAATACCAGCGGCGAAAACGCCAGCGATTACGGGGTCTGGGGCGGTTATATCTGGTTCAACGCGGTTCAGGACTGGTATTTCGGCGTCGACGTCGGCGGTTTGTCCGCCGGACGGCCGGAATTTTGACCACCGCGACTCACGAACTGGGCCACATCCTCGGCTTCGGCGGCGCCGATTCCTGGTTCAGCCAAATCGACGAAACCACCAATAGCTTTACCGGCGCGGCCGCTTCCGCCGTTTACGGTGGCCCGGTGCCGCTGGACAGCTTTTATAATCACTGGGCGGAAGGTGTGAACAGCGAGGTGTTTGGCATCCCGCAAGAATCGCTGATGGACCCGAGTACCGTGCGCGGTTTGCGCGAATTGCCGACCAGCCTGGATTATGCCGGTTTTAGCGACATCGGCTGGCAAGTCACGGCGGTGCCCGTGCCGGCCTCGGCATGGTTGTTCGGTAGCGCCCTGCTTGGCTGGGCAGCCCACGGCCGGAAAAGAACCGTATGAAACGCTTGATACTGCTATTGACGCTGGCGGCCGGCTCCGCTGATGCGGCCTACTTTCCGATGTATTCCAGCTGGCCGCAACCGGCGGGGCCCGGTTCGGCTATCGAATTAAACTACAGCTATGTCAACCTGTTGAACGGCGACATCCTGGATGCCCGCAACGGCCAGCCAATCGCCGCCGACTTACTGCGCAGCGCGTTCGAAGCGGCGCTGTGGGATTACACTGCGATCCTGCCAATCACGTTCCGGGAAGTCGCCGATGCCGGGCCGAGGCCGGAAAGCGGCGAATATGATCCGGCCGGCCTTGCCGATATTCGCATCGGCCAAGTCGCGCATACCGACGGTGCCAATGCCTATGCCTATTTCCCGCATCAGGGCAGCGGTCTGGCCGGCGACATTGTGTTTAATGCCGAACGCTTCGGCAACGACTGGTCGTTGGCGCTGTTCTACGGCGTCGCCCAGCACGAGCTGGGTCATTCGTTGGGCATGGGCCATGCACTGGAGGAGAACGCTGACAGCGGTGACGGGCAACTTTCTGCCTACAACGGCCCGCTATTTGCGTTGCAAGACGATATGGTCACCGCATTGCAAGCGGTTTACGGAGCAGGGCAAGGCAATGTGATTCCGCTAGCGCCCGCAGCCGTGCCGCTACCGGCAGCGGTCTGGCTGATGCCGCTTGGCTTGAGCCTACTCGGTGCCGGCGGATTCCGGCGTAAGCCGGCAGCAGTTAACAATGTTAAGCGTTACAAGCAGGAGACATTTTCATGAACTTAACCATCACCGAAATCAAGGCCTTCGTGCCCGCCAAGGATTTCGAGCTATCGATACGCTTTTATCAGGACCTAGGCTTTACCATGGCTTCGAATGGCGGAGGCGTCGCCTATTTTCACCACGGTAATGCGGCGTTTCTATTACAGGATTGCTACCACCCTAGCATGGCCGAGAACCTGATGATGCACTTGCTAGTGGAAGACGTGGACGCCTGGTGGCATCAAATCGAAACACTCAATCCGGCGGAAAAATACGGGGTACGCATCGAACCGCCGACTATACATCCGTGGGGCATGCGCGACTTCATCCTGATCGACCCGAGCGGGGTGTTGTGGCGGATTGGGCAGAATGTGCCATAAACCTCATCCAACTGAAAAGCGGGGGTAGAAAAACCGTCTATCAATGCGCAAGAGCAAATCGCGGGTAGTTATTTTTAGCATTCATTTGAGCCAGGGAGAATTTGCATGAACCCATTATTCAGGACCGTAGGATTTGCTGAACAAAGTGAAGCGCATCATTCGCGATTGATACGCCCCTGATGGAGGCTCATTCCATGGGCTGTAGGAGCAATCAGCCAACGGCGGCCTGGCGGCGGTTTATTACATCGAACCGGCTATGCCAAATACCACGCGCTTCCGGCAACCCTAGCCAGCTGGCTGGCATTGGCCGATCGCCCCGTACAGCGCCCAGAAAGACCCAGACGGCCACGGCGTGAAAATCAGCTTATCGCGGGCCGGGGTTTGTAACCCCGGTCATAACATGCTCATCCGCAGACACTAAACCGTTAACAACCAATAACTCATATATTTAAGTTAACCATTATGATCCCGACTCCCAATTTTTTTCGAAGACTACTTTTGCTCTCAATCCTCATGGGCATTATTAGTCTTGTCATAACTTTTTCTTTCCCCAACCTGATTCCGGATATTTTACGAAACGCAGATGCAGAATATTTCGAAAACTTAACACTGACACGCCCCATTTTCTCGGTTATTGTTGTGGGCTTGTTTTTTCTCGTCCTCTTACTGGCGATTATTATTTTCTATGGTTTATTAACTTTTAAACCTTGGGCACGCCCATTCAATCTGGGGTTTAACCTTTCTCAATTCATTGCTTGGCCTATGTTTGAATACTACTTATCCTCAGGCTGGGCTCAGGCTTTCTGCGATATGGCAACCATGTTGGGGGGCGCTGTTACGTTATTAACGTTTGTTCCTCCGATTAGTGAGAAATTTGACCGTGTAAACCCATCAGTCAAGCGGGGCACGCCATGAAGGGCCGGTGGGTTCGATTAGTGAAACGTAATCGGACGAATTTGAGGCCTTCATACTTCCGAATACGCTTCGCTATTTGGAGTTACGCGAGCTAGATTAAGCTGACCGTCTCTGGCCATCCGTTATCTCGACATGTTGGCTTGGACGAGCACTCGAAAATTCGTGGATTATGCAATGCTACTCCGTCAGCCACGCTAAGCAGGTGTCCATACGCACCTCACGAAAAGTAAACCAGCCACCCAGCTACTTCGGCCAGGCAGCCATTCATTCTGACCTTAAATCCCATAGGTGAAGTAGCTGTGAAAATAGCCCAATTCAATCGTTTAACACCGACCATCGTTGCCGCATTATTAGAACTCAATGTAGAAACACCGGCTCGTGCGGCCGAAGCTGACAAGACGGAAGCAGAAACAACACTGCCGACGGTCACGGTAAAAGCCAAGGCGGACGCCAAATCAGACCAAGCCTACGTTGCCAAACGCAGCTCAGCCGGTTCGAAAACCGATACGCCGCTGATCGAAACCCCGCAAGCGATCAGCGTCATCGACAGCCAAGAAGTCGCCGCACGCGCCGCGCAAAACATCACCCAGGCGGAGGCTTACACGCCTGGCCTGCTCAGCGGCATGTTCGGCCCCAGCACCCGCGACGATTATTTCAATTTGCGCGGCTTCGACGCCCCCAATACCTGGACGGTACCCGGTTGGCCGGCGCCAATTACGCCAATCTGCGCATCGAGCCTTCCGGCATGCAACGTATTGAGATCCTGCGCGGGCCGTCGTCGGTGCTGTACGGCCAGAATGCACCCGGCGGTTTGGTAAACATGGTCAGCAAGCGGCCGACCGCGCAGCCGTTTCATGAAGTGCAATTGTTGGGCGGCAGTTTCAACCGGGTGCAAGGCAGCGTAGATATGAGCGGGCCACTGGACGACAAAGGCCAATTCCTCTACCGATTGACAGCGCTAGGGCGCGGCAGCGACACCCAGGTGGATTACAGCGAGGACAACCGTTATTTCGTGGCCCCAAGTTTTACCTGGCAACCTGACGCCAACACCTCGTTCACCTTTCTGAGCCATTATCAAAAAGACGAAACCGGCAACACCATGCAGTTGTTACCCTATCAAGGCACGGTATTGAGCAATCCGAATGGAAAGATTCCAACCAATACTTTTCTGGGCGAACCGGGTTACGATCATTACAACCGCGAACAATTCGCCGTCGGCTATGCCTTCGAGCACCGCTTTAACCAACACTGGTCGGTGCGGCAAAATCTGCGTTATGCCGATGTCAGCAGCGATTATCCGGTGACCTTTGCATTGGGTTTTGTCACTGATGAAGACGGTGTGCCGACCGATTACCGCACCGTCAGCCGGATGGCAGGGCTTTACCGCGATCAGGCCGACACGTTCACACTGGATAATCAGGCTCAGGCCGATTTCGAAACCGGCTTTTTAAAGCATACCGTGTTGACCGGTTTGGACTTCCGTCAGGTCAACGGCAACCGCCAGCGCGGTTTTGCCTTCCCCAGCGACATCGATGCATACAACCCGGTTTACGGCCAGCCGTTCGCCGCGCCGCAAATCGAAACCTTGATCGCGCAAAGCCAAGACCAGATCGGTTTGTACGGCCAGGATCAAATCAAGATGGATCACTGGATTGCCACCATCGGCGTCCGTTATGATTGGTCGAGTAGCGATACCTTTAAAACCGATTTTTACAATCCGGAGTCAGACAGCATCGATTATTCGGCACCTGCTTACACATCAACCCGGCAAGACGACCACGCCTTTACCTACCGGACCGGCTTGACCTATGTGTTCTATAGCGGCTTTGCGCCCTACTTCAGTTATTCGGAATCGTTTGAACCGACCGTCGGCAGCGATTTTGCCGGCACGCCGTTCAAACCGACCACCGGCCAGCAATACGAATTCGGCGTCAAATACCAGCCGCCCGGCCTGAACGCTTTGATTACATTGGCGGCGTTCGAGCTGACTCAACAAAACGTGGTAACTGCCGATCCCGATCCGCAGCACATCGGTTACAGCATTCAGACCGGCGCGGCCCGTTCGCAAGGGTTCGAATTGGAAGGCAAGGCGCGGCTGGCGCTTGGGCTGGACATGACCGCCGCTTATTCGTACATCGACAGCGAGGTCACTAAAACCAACGAAGCCGAGCAACTCGGCAAAAACCTGAGCTACACGCCCGAGCACCAGGGTTCGGTTTGGCTGGATTACACCCAACCGACCGGCGCGTTGGCGGGCCTGGGCCTGGGCGGCGGCGCTCGATATATCGGCAGCAATTACGGCGATTTAAGCAATAGCCAAAAAGCGCCGTCTTATACCTTGATAGATACTTCAGTGCATTACGATCTGAGTAAACTGGATCGGCGATTGCAAGGTACCCGGCTCGGAGTGAATATCAACAATCTGTTCGACCGGGAATATTTAACCACCTGCGGCGAAGGTTCCTGTTACTACGGCGACCGGCGTAGTGTGTTGGCAAGTCTGCGTTATAACTGGTAAAGCTGAGGGCGGATGCGCGAGTGCCCGTTCACCGGGCCTCGCCAAGATCCTGGATTTTCGCGGAGCTTACGAAGCCGACTCAATCGTCTCCGGATTTTCGAAACAGTGAGCGCATCGCTTCCCCGAAACTGGCTTGTCCGGTCAACACTCGGTCTATCATCGGTTTGTTGGCTCTTATATAAATCGACAAGACGATCAGCACCGCAATTAGTGCCAGCCACATCATTGGCGCGGCCTCTCCGTAGAAAGCCTCGGCAATTGCCGAGGCTTTCTACGGAAAAAGCAGCGCTGTCACAAAACGGTATCCAACGATAGCGGCCAGAACAGCAATGACCAAGGCTTGCGGGTGGTAGCGCATAAGCATTTTTCCAAAGTGTAATTAGCTTTATTGATCCCCCGCACAACCGTCATGTATTGATTTCGCGCGAGGATGCCGGAATCAATTCAAACGCTGGTTCGATTTCACCACAGTAAACCCCGCGCGTTTATTTTTGTCTTTCTGCCCCGCTCTTGCCTGATTCGAGGCTTCTGTGAGTGTGTCAGCCAACCCCAGAAACTCCGCTATTTCAAAATGTAACGACATGTTTCGGATATGCAGATGTACTACGCCGCAGTCTCTGCAAATCAATGCCTTGCCGAATTCAGTAGCTGCTAAATATTCATGGGTACAGGGTTTTTTGTTCATGATGTTACTCACTAGTAAAGGGGATGGATGGTTCTTTATTACTCTCTCAACTGATTTTTTTTGAATTGATTTTTGATTTTGCTACCGATAGAAACATTTTCCAGACGATCTGCTTCGAGCCCAAATCCAGGCATCTAAAATCAGTGGCATGGATTTGACCTTTTTCAACCAGGGAAGCAAGTACCTCCGGTGCAATCGCCAGCTTCACTGCTAAAGGGGTACGAAAAAAAGGAAATAAATTTTTCATAACAGCGGGAGTCGTTATTTATTTGCTTCAAATGATAATGATTATCATTTGACTGGTAAAGCTTTTTCTTTCGTTGAAAAAATCAGACTGCCGGTCACGGAGTAACCGACAATGTTTGAGGCTCTTTTGCCGGAGAGGAGGGGTTATATTTGCGATTGTAAGTAGTTTTGCAAACCTATTTTTTCAACCATGCCCAATTGTTTTTCCAGCCAATGGGTATGGTCGTCTTCTGTGTCCTTTAACATGACAAGAAGAATTTCACGGGTCTGGTAGTCTTGTACTGTCTCGCAATAAGCGATTACTTCGCGTAAAGCAGCAACCACACTTAATTCCAATGCTAAGTCGTTTTTCAACATCTCCGGCACGGTGCTGCCAACATGCAGAGGTTCACGCTTCGAAAGGTCGGGTGTACCTTCAAGGAACAAAATGCGTTTGATCAACGCAGTGGCGTGGCTGGTTTCATCCTGGACTTCATGAGCGATTCGCTCATACAATTTACTGAACCCCCAATTTTCATACATTCTGGAATGAATAAAGTATTGGTCGATAGCGGTCAGCTCGCCAGCCAATAATATATTCAAATGCTGGATAACTTGATTATCACCGTTCATTTTAGTTCCCCTAATAAAGATACAAAGACCCAGAACTCACTCACTGCCGCAAAATGAAAGTGAATACATTTTGTTTCAGCCAGGAATGTTTTCGTCTGGATTTTAAGTCCAGAGTCAAAAATCGGCAAACTCCAGAACATTAATTGCGATGAGTCGCTGTTTATATTTTCCGGAACAAATAGTCCCTTACCAGTTGAACGTCAAGATATTGATGTGAGAACTTAGCTTGACAGTGTTTATTAATAAATTAAAATGAGAACCGTTATCATTTAAAAAACCAGCCACCCAGCGTTTCCTGCCAGGCAGCCAATCACTTTTTACTGTTATAAATAGGAAAACGTATGTCTAACAAAAATTCGAGCACAAAAGCCAAATGGCGATTGGGGGCTTTGTTGCCGCTGGGGGCGGCATTAAGCGGGATGGCGATGGCGGCCGAGCCGATTGAAGAACCCACCGCGAATGATGAGCAGGAAATCATCCTGAAAGACGTTAAGGTCAAAGCCAACCGTGAGAAACAAGCCAACCGCTTCAAAGCCGAGACGTCCAGCACCGGCAGCAAGACGGAAATGGCGCTTCGCGATATTCCGCAATCGGTCAGCGTCGTTAAAAAGGAATTGATCCAGTCGCAAAATGCCTTCAGTCTGCGCGATGCACTAAAAAACGTTAGCGGCCTGACCATTGCTGCAGGCGAAGGCGGACGCACCGGCGATTCGATCACTTTACGCGGTTTTGCCGCCAGCTCTGATCAGTACTTGGATGGCGTCAAAGATAACGGCCAGTACAATCGCGATACCTTTTTTATCGAACGAGCTGAAGTGCTCAAAGGCGCCTCGTCGATTCTGTTCGGACGTGGCGCCACCGGCGGTGTTATCAATCAAGTCGCCAAAAAACCAACAGGTAAAACCGGCATTACCGGCGGCTTTACTTACGGTCTTTACGATTTCAAACGCACCTCGCTCGACGCGGAATCAGCCTATAAAGATTTGTCGGCACGACTCAATTTCATGTACCAGGATGCCGGTTCGTTCCGTGATTACAATTCAACCAATCGCTGGGGCATTGCACCGTCATTTGCATTAAAGCTGACTCCGGATACCGATCTATCTTTGAATTTGCTGCATCAAGAGGAAGAAGGCGTGTTCGACTATGGCGTACCGATGTACAAAGGCAGGCCCGCCGATGTACCGATCAATACTTTTTACGGTTTTGCCGATAATCGCTTGATGGACACCGATGTTAACGTTGCCACCGTGGCGCTAACACATAGATTTAACTCGGACTTCTCGGTGAAAAACAGTGTCCGTGTCGGTGAATATGAGCGGAAATACCTGACACATTTATTCAGCGGCGCGGCTACCGGTAGCGGATCGAATGCCACCATTAACCGTACCCAAGCTTTACGTCTGAATACCCAAGAAAACGTCTACAACCAGACCGACTTTGTCTTTAAAAAACCTTTGCTTGGCTTTAACAATACCTTAATGTTCGGTAGCGAATTCGGTTGGGAAGACTACGATTTCAAGTCGAAAAACTCCTTCAGAGCCAACGGCACTACTACCACTTTCCCCATTTCAATATTCAACCCGGTATCGGCGCGCAGCACTGCTATTTTAGCCAACGATTTTAGCGGCGTTCTGGCTACCGACCGAGCGACGCACGCACAAACCTATGCCGGTTATGTGTTGGATCAGTTTGAAATCACTCCCGAATGGAAACTGTTGGCCGGTACCCGCTACGATGTTTTTGAAGCCCAGCAAGAAGATCGCTTGGGTGTCGCCAACTTTGAAAGCAGCGTCGATCAATGGAGTCCGCGCGGCGGCATCGTCTGGCAACCCACCAAAGCACAGTCCTACTATTTCAGCTACGGTAAATCCTTCAATCCTTCCGCCGAAAGTTTGAGTTTGTCGGCCAACAACGTCAATTTGCCGCCGGAGCAAAACCACAATTACGAAATCGGCGCCAAGCTGGACTTTTTCGATAATCGTTTGTCAGCCACCGCCGCCTTGTTCAGGCTGGAAAAAACCAATGCCCGCACCACCTCACCGCTCGACCCGAATCTACAGATATTGTCTGGCGAGCAACGCACCGATGGCTTTGAGTTGGGACTGGCTGGCGAAATCCTGCCAAAGTGGGATGTTTCAGTGACATATGCCTACCTGGATGCCGAGATTACCAAGTCCAACAGCACCGCAGTCGGCTCTGTCAGCGGCCTGACCAAATCATTTCAGGGCATGACCTCCACTAATGTTCCCGAGCATAGCGGTGTCGCCTGGACCAGCTACCGACTCACCGATAACTGGGAAATAGGCGGCGGCGTGTTCTACGCCACCGACCGCTATGCCGACAGTGTTAACGAAGCCGTACTGCCGGGTTACGCCAGGCTGGATGCGGTGGTGGCATATCATCAAAAACATTACGACGTGCAATTGAATGTCTTCAACTTGACCGATACTGTTTATTACGAGTCGGGCCAGCAAAATTCGGCATTGCCGGGGACGCCGGTTACCGGGCAGTTGTCGGTTAATTTTAAGTATTGAGGCAGTTGTGATTGATACTGAGAAACTGCGTCGCTATCGCGACAGATTATTTTAATGTCGGTTCCCGCTTGCTTCCTGCGCACCGGTATACGGGAGTAAAACTTACTCTGCTGATAAATCCAACCAATCAACACTTCATTAGATACATGAACACATCTACCCAGCCACCAATAAAGCCAGCCTCCCGCCCGCCAAAAACCAACGGTGGCTATCTATTTTTACCCAAACGCTTATCGCGCGGCGCATTCCTGAAGTGGTTGCGCCGCACTCATGCCTGGATTGGCTTATGGGGAGCAGCGTTGGGTCTGTTGTTCGGTTTTTCCGGCATCTTGCTTAATCATCGCGACATCATGAAAATTCCGGCCGCCAAAATGGAACAAAAGGAAATCCAGTTGCCGCTGCCGGAACCCCGCCCTGCCGATCCCAAAGCGATGGCAACATGGCTGGGACAAACCTTAAACATAGACACCGAACACGCCAGAGCCCGTCGCGAAGCTGGTAAAGTCGTGATCTGGAATAATACCCAGATGCAGCAGCCGTCACTCTGGCAAATCACCGTGCGTAATCCCCAGCGGATGATGCAGGCTGAATATTGGGAAGGCAACGCCTTCGTCAGCGTCAAACAAGGCGAAGGCAACGTGTTCTCGGTGCTGACCAATCTGCACAAAGGCACTGGGTTGGGCGTAAGCTGGGTGTTGTTAGCCGACACGCTGGCCGGTGGTTTGATAGTATTGAGTTTGACCGGCACGTTGTTGTGGACACGGCTGCATGGCCGTCGATTAGCGGCGGCGGGGCTTGGCTTAGGTTCACTGAGTTTGACGGTATTTTTCGCGTTGCAGGCCATCGGAGGATAAGTCATGTTAATCGAAATCCC